>OLGZ01001956.1_pt1 | contig 10561 bp, 8 predicted proteins | sample 1605981 | NCBI WGS metagenome assembly OLGZ01 (sample SAMN03283291) | human gut metagenome | biome: human-associated habitat; material: feces | host: Homo sapiens | place: Peru | collected 2012 | reverse complement strand
CCATCGGTGCAGGATACAGTCCAATTGATGCTCTTCGCATCAACGTGGGCTTCCATTGGTTCGACGATAAAAACGCAACATCTTCTTACTCTTGGACAGACAAAGATGGTGAAGCAAACCGAGTAGATCGTCATAAGAAACTAAAGCGTGGTACATTGGAATATAATGCCGGCATTGAGTATGACCTCGACAAAAAAGTTACACTTAGTACAGGCTGGCAAAACACAAACTACGGCTTGACAGATGACTATATGGACGACAAGTCGTTCGTCACAAGTTCCAACTCAGTAGCAGTAGGTGGTGTTTACCACATTAACAAGAAAATGGATTTGAACGTGGCTTACTTCCACACATTCTATCAGCACAAGAAAACCTCAGAGACAGTAAAGCAAACAGGAAAAGACTACACCTCTGATTATACCCGTAACAACAACGTGTTTGCGGTAGGTCTCGACATCAATTTCTAAAGACGAGGTTGAAAAAAATAGAATTAGACTTATGTTTTCTTAACATAATAGATCAGTTCATAACTACAAACATGCAAAAAAAGGCTATCCCTTTCCTTCGATTGGGATAGCCATTTTTTTTATTTTGTATCCGCAATCATCTGTCTGATTATTGCGGATCCACATCATAGTATATTTGCAAAGCCCCATACCTTGGGTCCTTCAGCATCATCGTCTGGGCATACTTCAGGTATTCCCTCACCTTCTTCTGATCAATGCCGTTCTCCAGTTTAAGCACTATCTTACGGATATTCATTGTCTTCACACGAGCCACTGCAGGCTTGTCAGGTCCTAAGATTCTCTCCCCAAACCATCCTCGCAAGATCTGTCCCAGCTCCATACTTGCCTGCTGACAGACTTTCTCATGTTTGTGCTTCAGATAGACGTTGATGAGATGATAGAAAGGCGGATAATGAAAGGCCCTGCGTTCTTCCAGCAAGTCGCGATAGAAAGTGGCATAATCGTTGTGAACCACCTGCGAGATAACCGGTAACTCCGGAGATTTCGTCTGGAGGATCACCAGTCCTCGCTTGCCCTTTCTGCCAGCCCTTCCACTCACCTGCGCCATCATCATAAAGGCATGTTCGTAGGCCCGGAAGTCAGGATAATTGAGCATCGAGTCGGCATTGAGAATACCCACAACGCTCACCTTGTCAAAATCCAGTCCCTTGGAAATCATCTGCGTACCGATAAGCAGGTTGGTCTTTCCCGAAGAAAAATCCTCTATCAGGCGTTCATAGGCATTGCGGGTGCGGGTCGTATCAAGATCCATACGGGCAATACGCGCCTCAGGGAAGATTTCTGTCAACTGGTCTTCCACCTTCTCTGTTCCGATACCACGCCCCGTCAGTTCGGTACTTCCACAGTTAGGACATTCCATAGGAATAGGATACGTGTAGCCACAATAATGGCAGGTAAGCAGATTGATATTCTTATGCAATGTGAGCGACACATCACAGTTTTTGCATTTCGGCACCCATCCACAGACCTTACACTCAATCATCGGCGCAAAACCGCGCCTGTTCTGAAAGAGAATAGCCTGTTCGCCACGCTGCAAGGCCTCTCTTACGGCAGCCAAGAGTTGTGGCGAATATGCCCCCTTCATGATCTTGCGATGGCGCAAATCCTTCACATCCACCACCTGTATTTCCGGCATCTGGATGTCTTTATATCGCGTTTTCATCTCCACCAGACCATACTTTCCCTGCTGGGCATTGTAATAACTTTCCATCGAAGGAGTAGCCGTACCCAAGAGCACTTTGGCTTCGGGATACATACTTGCCAAAACGATGGCTGCGCTGCGGGCATGATAGCGAGGAGCCGGGTCCTGCTGCTTGAAACTGGTTTCATGCTCCTCATCCACAATCACAAGTCCGAGTTTCTGAAAAGGCAGGAAGACTGCACTTCTGGCTCCTAAGATGACATCATAAGGATGATCAGACATCTGTTTCTGCCAGATTTCCACACGCTCTGCATCGCTATATTTCGAGTGATAGATACCAAGTCGGTCTCCAAAAACCCGGTGAAGACGTTCCATAATCTGCACCGTAAGCGCGATTTCCGGCAAGAGATAAAGTACCTGCTTATGCTCATCAAGCACCTGTTTGATGAGGTGAATATAGACCTCCGTCTTACCGCTGGAAGTCACACCATGCAAGAGCACCACATTCTTCTTCATCATCTGCATCAGAATTTGGTTGTAAGCATCCTGCTGGGGCATCGAGAGCGGTTTGATCAACTCAAAATGAGATTCGCCAGATGTATTCAGACGCCCTACTTCTATCTCGTATGTAAAAAGAAATCCCTTATCTATCAGACTTTTGATAATGGCAGAGGTGGAATGACTCTCGTTCATTAGTTCCTCCTTTGTTACTTTTTCTATAAAAGAAGGAATATCAGAAGGCTGGTTTCCATTTGAAGAAGGAATATCAGGAGACTGCATATTTCGCAATTCATAGAATTCCTCCCGCAGCAGTCCGTTTTCATCTACTTCGTTTTCGAGAAGAATATCCCAATGAGACAGTTGGAGGAAGGTGGTAAAAGCCTTCATTTGCTTGACAGCCCTCCCCATCATCTGGAGCGCCACACGGAGCGTCTGAGGATTGCGATAAGCACTCGACAAACCGACATATAGCTCCATTTTGGGTTTAAACTTCTCTGTAGATTTCAGTCCAGCTGGGAAAGCAGCATTATAGACATCACCCAATGGAGACATGTAATAATCGCTAATCCACGACCAGAGCCGGTATTGCCTGTCCAGAAGCACAGGGTTTTCATCCAGCACCTGCTCTATCGGTTTCACCTCAAAAGCAGGCTTCTCATCATGCATTTTCACCGCCATACCGATATACTTCTTGCTCCTTCCCAGGGGTACGAGCAGGCGCTTGCCAAACACAACCCTCCCTTCCATTCCTTCAGGAACAGAATAGGTAAACAAGCCAGGAAGCGGCAAAGGAAGTATCACATCTACGTATTTCATACTGAAAAGTCATCTTGAGAATTATATCGTTGTGCAAAGATAACAATAAAAAAGCAGATACCCAATAAAGGATATCTGCTTTTATATATTTTAAGAAAGCCAAACTGAACTGGTCCCGATTTTTAGAACCAGTAGCCAAGCGCAATCTGCCAAGAATTGTTGCGGCTTCTATCGCTATGCAAAACTGTTTCGCCCACCTTTTCAACAGAGGCATCTGCAGTCTTTCCACAAGCAATATTGTAGTTAGCAGAAAGCTGTACGTGGCTCAACAAAGTAACACCAGCACCCACATTGACGCTGAAATTAGACTTCTTCAAAGAATAACTGCTACCAGTATTCCACTTGAAATTCTTATCACCTACGTTGATTCCCCACTGAGGACCCGCAAAGAGGAAGATATTTGCCACGCTGCTCAATCCCCAACCATAGCGTACATTCACAGGAATGTTGAGAGACTTCTGCTTCACATTCTCCTTGGAATATGAATTATCAATTCCCTGATACTTCACGTCAGCCTCTTTCTGATCATAGAGAGCAGCTGCATCAAAACTCAAGCCAACTACTGGCAAGGTGATCTTCACCATAGGCCCTACAAAGAAACCGGTCTTATTAGAAGCATCGAATACATCTTTGCTGAAAGACATATTGGTAACGTTCAAACCACCTTTCAAACCAAACTTAACCTGTGCGTTAGCCTGCTGCACGAACAGCAATGATGCCAACAACACCATAAAAGTCAATACTTTTTTCATACCTATTTCTCTTTTTTTATTTCTAATAATTGTTATTCAAATCACATAATTCCAACGATTGTTACTCCAATCATTGTTATTTCATCAATTGATATTTCCAATCATAATTATTTCCAACAATCAGAACAATCCAATTAATGGCGCTCTCTTCTGACAGAAACGCGGGCTGCACTGGAGGTAGAAAAACCAGAACTGCGCTGGCGACGGCTTCTTACACTCGAAGAAGAACCTGAAGACTTAGAAGAACTTCTGCGGTTCTTCTTGACAGTCTTTGCATCCTTCTTACCGGCATTGGCAATACTATCCAGAGAATCCTTTCTCTCCTGATTGCCCCAGATATTCTTCTCAAAGGCAGCCAATTCAGCCTCTATCCTCTTCTGCTCCTTGCTCATAGCCGAATCAGAAGGACAGTATTGAGCCAAAGTCTTGCCCAACATATTATTGGTTTTGTAAATCTTTCCTTTATACTGATTTCTGACAAAGTAATCATCCACACTCATCGTCGCAGCATTGTTCAGATTACTGGTCATAATCTGCTGTTTAGACAAGTAAGGAGCCAGGTCGCTGTACTTCACCCAGAACAAAGGATATTTATTGCCACCATCTCCGAAATCATCCTCACGGGTCATGATAGGACAGAGTGCCAACACCTGAGTATGGAAGGTGGAAGTACGCTGGTCAAAATAAGAAGATTCCTTGACATAGTAAGATTTCACTTCGCGGGAAGGAATATCACTGTTGTCAAGACGCATTCTTCCGTTTGCATCCTTCTCATAATAAATATGGTAATTATCCAGGAATGCCTTTGGCTTCACCAAGTCTGCATCACTGAAACTCTCGTTGCCGTCCAACTTATACTGGTAAGCCTTGATGCGACCGGAGAGTATCAACTTAAACATATAGGTGAACAGGTTCACCTGGTTGCCCAATGGTTCCACAGGATAATACAAAGGCGCATTGGCATCATCGTTGAGATTCAACTCGCGATAGATGTCACGTCTCCATACCACATCCTCATCCATAGAAGCAGTAGTAGGAAACATGATTTGTGCACGGGTCGTCATGTTGTTGGCATTCGACTTCTGCTGAGCCTTCTGCTGTGCCTGGCGGCGCGCTTCAGGTTGAGCGCTGATTCCCAGCGTAACACCTGCAAGCATCAAAAGCATAAATATCTTTTTCATCACATTGATTTTATTTACTTTGATCATTATGTTATGCATTCTGGCAAGTTTCCATCCCGCCCAGAATGAATCTCCTGTCCAGATTCGCCTTTTTCCTATTCCAGACTCTCTTACCTCACAATCACTTCCATTGCAGCGGAGAGATTGCGGGTAATGCCATCAGGACCAACTGCCTTGATATGAGAAATGTAGAAGCGACGGTTTCTGGACAAGTGGCGGAATTCCTCGCGCTGACGCTCTGAGAAATTGGCACCTGCTGAAGCAAGAGGAACCGCATTTCCCATATTGTCGAAGAATACAGTCTCGAAACTCAGCACCTTGAACGGAATATCGAGCAATCCGTCATCAATCGCGGCATGAATGCCTGTTGCTCCCATCAGAGAAGCCTTTGACAGAGCACCGCCTCTATATCTGTTGGTACCCAAAGCCAGATAAGCAGTTGGGTCTGGAAGTTTTCTGACATGGAAAACAAACGGTGGCATCGTACGGGTCTGTCCCTTGTCACGAGCCGTAACTGTAATCGTCACATCCTTGCCTACAGCAAATGGAACTGCCACGAAATGTCCATTTCCCTTGGAGATGAAGGAACCGCCACTCATGCTGGCAGAAATCGCATTGGCAGGAACTCCCGGGACGCTGATACTGATTGGATTGTGGAAACCGGCATAGAGCACATTCATCATGTCGGCTGCCACAGTAGCAGTATTAGGAGCCGGAATCACACTGTACTTCTGCAAGAAATTGCGTCGCAAGACATCTCCCTTGGCATTGTGCATCAGAATATATCCGCTGAACTGGTGTTCGCCTACGCCTCCAGCAGTAAAGGAATACTGTCCATGAGCCGTATTCACGCGCATACCATTCACATAGATTTCCGGTTGCTGGGTAGTATCCACAGCCGCCATCACAATGTTGGCATTGAAGCGCTCGCCAGGATAAAGCGTAGTCTTCTCCGGAATCACAAAGGCATCAAGTTTGTTGACACGAATATCCTTCATATCTATATTAGAAACGAGGGTATGGAGCACCTCTCCTTCAGCATAGCGCACATCACTCTGCAGTTTGGAAAGCAAAGTGATAGCAGCAGCCACAGGCATATTCTCAAACATATATTCCTGCCAGTTTTTGCCCAAAGTCGTTGATTTCTTTGGCACAACTGTAGCGAGGTTGCTCTGAATGATCTTCTTCTGATGCTCGTCAGTCACCATGGTGAGGATACGCTCACGATAACGGTTGATGGCATCATAGAGTTTCTTGCCTTTCCCCGTACCAGGAGCCAGCATCACGATGCCCGCAGCTTCCAGATTATCCTTGTTCTCGATGTTTTTCACATCGCCATTCTTTCCATCAGCCTCTCTGACGATGGCTTCCTTCAACTGCTGTGCGAAGTTGTAGAGCGAGTCACTCATTTCCTTCACCTGAGTAGCCTTCTCAAACCATTCTTTCACCTTGGCAGGATTCTTCTTCATCTGATTGCTGAAATCCCCATAGAGCGCAGCATTCTCTGCAGAAGAATTGGCCGTGGTACGGTTCAAGCTTTCCTCCACAATAGAGAATCCGTTGAGCACCTCGGTAGAGATGTTCAATGCAAGCATGGCCATGAGGACGACATACATCAAGTTGATCATCTTCTGGCGCGGTGAAACGGGTCTTTTCTTTATTGCCATTTATTTATAACTGATAAATTCGATTGAATGCTTTACTCTTCACTTACATGTGGGGCAGCAGCTCTCATATTGACAGTCATTGCCTCAATCATGCGAGTATAAATCTTGTTGAGCTGCTCTATCTGCTGAGCCATCTTTCTGCTCTGCTCATTGATCTGGTCGATAGTACCAATCTGCTGACTGGCACCCTTCAGCTGCATTTCATATACCTTGCTGATACCGGTAAGCGTACGGTTCAGATTTTCCATTTCCTCGCTATCACGGGTCAGGCGGCTGCTCTGTTCATTTACCTTTTCGAGGGTTTCCACCAGCTTCTTCAACTCTTCCACATAGTTATTCTGTGCTTCCTCCATTTCTGGAGTTATCTGCTGCTGACCACCAACCCATGCAGTAGAACCAGCTACAGGCTGCTGAACGGCTGCTGACTGAGGCTGCTGAGCGACAACATCTGCATCCTTATCATCAGAAGATGATGCAGAGACTGGAGAAGTTGCTGCAGAAGCAATGCCCTGAGAAGCAGTAGCGCCTGGAGCAAAGACTATCGGCTGTCCCACAACCACAGCATCTCCGGAAACAGGATGAGAACCCGAAACCGGTTGAGAACCAGCTACAGAATTATTTGTATCATAAGTGACCTTGCCCGTCTCCAGATATTCTTCAGTAATATGTGTAGGAATATCACGACCATCGGCAGTCTTATCAAAAGGACGGTCGAAGGCTGACAGGAAGAATACAAATACCTCAGTACCCATACCCAAGAACAACATCAGATTGGCTCCCGGCAAGTGAGTCAACTTAAAGAGTGTACCCAAGATAACGATAGATGCACCCCAACTATATGCATAGTTCAGGAATGTTTGTCCAGGCACGCTATCCATCCACTTTTGCAGACGGTAAACGATATTAAACTTACTGTAATCGCCCATTTTTATTATCTCCTATTCTTTGATTTTGTAGGTTTCTGTTTTGCACTTGATGTTGTTGCGAGACTTCTCACACATCTGAATCCGATATACGAACGAGGCTGGTTCTGATATTCCCAAGAGCGCCATGCCGAACGGATGAAAGACTCAGGGTCCTTCCATGATCCACCTCTCACGCTTTTCTTCTTCAAGCGGTAAGGATCTTCCTTGGCTGCATTATAAACAAGCGTTGGATTCAGATCGTTCATGGCATCAACACCCGCTTCCGTATAAATCGTACTGGTCCATTCAGCCACATTACCTGCCATATCATACAGTCCGTTAGAATTAGGAGAATAGATGCCCACCCTGCTTGTTATCAGGTTTCCGTCCTTGGTATAATTACCACGGTCTGGCTTGAAATTGGCATAGAAACATCCATCCCCATTTTTTACATCCTTATTTTCCCAAGGGAATTCATTCTGCTCCTTACCGCGAGCTGCATACTCCCACTCAGCCTCAGTAGGCAGACGATATCTCTGTATGAAACGTGCCTCAGGACCCAAGCCTTTCAACAGATAGTCCGTACGCCAGGCACAGAATGCATTCGCCTGTTCCCAAGTAACGCCTACCACAGGATAATCATTATAGGCAGGATTGCTGAAATAACTTCTGAGATAAGTCTCATTATCAGAATTCTTGAAGTCATTCACCCAACAGGTCGTATCCGGATAAACATTCACAATATAGGTATTGAGAAAATCCCAAGGTCCACTCAACTGTCGGTTGATGGTCTGTCTCACGATTCTACCCTCATCATCCACATAGGCCGTATCCTTGGAAATCATGACCACCTCGTTCGGATCAACCTCGATGTCAGTATTGAGGTTACGCTCAGAAGCATTGAGACGGTTGCGACGCAAGGCAGCGGCAGTATAATCATAGATTTCATACTTATAGTTGAGCTGACTCCAGTCTATCAACTTTTCTCCTGTCACAGGATTGGTCGTATAAAGACTCTCAATGGCACGCAGTTCGTCCTCATTAGGTTTCTTAGGAAGATTCTTCTTCCAGTTGACACGCGGAGGCACAGGTTCACCATTCTTATCTTCCGTAATCATATAAGTTTCATCGCCTCCATAAGAAGGGTCAGCAAGACGGGTACGCAAGATAGAATCTCTCACGTAAGCAACAAATTGCTTATATTCAGAGTTGGTAATTTCAGTATCGTCCATCCAGAAACCATCCACAGAGATTTCCTTCACAGGCGTTTTTCCACCCCAAAGAGAGTCTTGCTTTTCCAAGCCCATCTTCAGGAAGCCACGGTTCACCTTCACCATGCCGTAAGGAGCTGGCTCAGTAAATCCCCTGCCAGATACGCCCACGACTTCACCACCACGACCTGCCATCGAGGTAGATTTGGCACCGAAACATCCAGTCAATGCCACCAGCACAAAGGCTGAGCAAAGCCACATGATACCTTTCTTCATATTCATATTATTCTTATACTATAGTATTCTTACACTTTTATGTTTATTTCTTCCTTTTTTTACGAGATTGATGTCAGTCTGATAACCGACAAACAACTCATGACTTCCATTGCCAGGACTGATAGCCGACGTGTACATCTCATAACTGTAACCTAACACCACTCCGTGGAACATTCCACCTACAAGGAACGTAACGGAATTGGTAGGACTATAGGACACACCGCCATACATCATTTTCTTCTCATGCGTATAGACCATCCTGCAACTTACATCTCCTCTCCAGGTCACGCCATCGTATCTGACAAGAGTAGAAGGCTTTATAGATAAAAACGGATTTCTTAACTTAATATTGTATCCGCCAGTCAAATAATAAGTTGCATCTATCTGCATTTCATTCGTTTCGCCCATTTCAATCTTAGGAGCATTCAGATGCTGTCCGGAAATTCCCACATACCAGGCACCATGTGAATAATAAAGACCAAAGCCAAGATCCAGTCCGTTACCATCAATCTGAGAGGTGGAGAAAGCAGGGTCATTAGATTCTCCTAAATCCACTTTGCTGCCATCAAAACTTTCACTTATAAAACCAGCTTGAATACCGGCACTGAGCATACCCTTGAAAAGCCTTTTCTTGAAAGCATATTGCAAAGCCAACTTCTGATGGGTGAACAAACCTATCTGGTCGTTCATGAATTGCACACCGACACCATGATAATTCTTCAAGGCATAGAAAGGCAAATCGGCTCCAGCATACATGGTCCGGGGATTATGCTCAAAACCAGCCATGTCTAAAGCATAATCAATATTCACATTTATCTTGGCTTGTTTACCTACCGCACCAGGATTGAAGGAAGGTTCCATATCAAAATAATGACTAAAAGAAGGATCGTACTGAGCATAACAGGTGGTTATACCCAGTATCATCAACAAAGTCGCTATTTTAATTCTTTTATACACGATACTATAACGGATTTTTTCTCAAAATATTGTATAAATCGGGAATAGAGATAAAAAATAAAATGAAAAAGGCTGCCCTTATCCATAAGAGCAGCCCTATCATCACTTAATACTCATCATCATTCCACAAGAAATCATCCTTGGAAGGATAATCAGGCCAGATGTCTTCGATGCTCTCGTAAACATCACCTTCATCTTCAATCTCCTGCAAATTCTCCAGAACCTCCAGAGGCGCACCAGAACGAGTTGCATAGTCTATCAACTCATCTTTTGTTGCAGGCCATGGTGCATCTTCAAGCTTTGAAGCTAATTCAAGTGTCCAATACATAGCTTAATTATTTAACGTTTTATGAATTTGGCTGCAAAAGTAATAAAATATATTGTAACTACAAGTTTTTCTCTCATTTTTTTTCATAAAAGAACATAAATTCTCTAGAAAACATACCATACAAGAAAAAAACGGGGGATAAAAGTAAAAAGGTAAAAAGGTAAAAAGAAAAGCCTCAGAAAGAATCTGTGTGCATCTGTGAAATCTGTGGGAAAAAGAAAAGCCTCAGAAATCTTTCGAAATCCGAGGCTCTTGATGAAAGAAGGCGGCTACCTACTCTCCCGCATTGCATTGCAGTA
>OLGZ01001954.1_pt1 | contig 10574 bp, 10 predicted proteins | sample 1605981 | NCBI WGS metagenome assembly OLGZ01 (sample SAMN03283291) | human gut metagenome | biome: human-associated habitat; material: feces | host: Homo sapiens | place: Peru | collected 2012 | reverse complement strand
ATTATAACACATTTTATATAAAATTGCAAATTTGCCAAAAAAACACATAGAATATATATCTATGTGTTTTCAATATTACATTTTTTTCTAATATCTATTATTTTTTCATTAATTTCTTCTATATTAACACCTTCAAAATTTTGTTTATCAGAAATATCATATTTTTCCTTTATTTCTATAATTCTGTTAACACTTCTATCAATTCTATTTTCTTTTATTTTTCCAGATTCAACTAATTGAATAATATTATCTAGCACACGTTGTTCTTCATCTTTATTAAATCTAAATACAATAATATCATTTCCCGCTTCAAATGCTTTTTTTACAGCTAATTCTGCTCCATAAAATAATTTTATAGCTCTCATTTTTAAATCATCTGTAATTATCAAACCATTATACTTAAATTTTTTTCTTATATATTTACAAATAAATTTTCTTGATAATGATGCTGGATAAATACCTGTTACTTTTGGGATTAACAAATGTCCAACTAATATAGCATCTGCTCCATTTGATATTATTTGTGAAAAAGGATACATATCTTCATCTTCAATTTTATTCATTGGAACATTTATTACTGGTAAAAAATAATGTGAATCTTGTTTTGTAGCTCCATGTCCAGGAAAATGTTTTGCAACAGATATTATATTATTTTTTTGCAATTCTTGCATTGTAGCAATTCCACATTTTGCTACTACTTCCTTGTCATCACTATAACTTCTATCTCCAATAACTGTTTGCTTATTATATCTTTTTAAGTCTAATACTGGTGCAAAATTCAAGTTAAACCCAGATTTATGTATTATCTCTCCTGTTATATTAGCTGCTTCTGCTACCATCTGTTCTCCACCAATACTAGCAATCAAGTTGGCAGAAGGTAAATTTTTTAATTCTTTTGGCATTCTATTTACTCTCCCACCTTCTTGATCTATTTCTATAAATAGTGGAACTTTATTAACTTGATTTATTTGCTTTAATTCTTTTATTAGATTTATCATATCCTGATATGTTGCAAAATTCTTTCTATATAAAATTATTCCACCTATTTTATAATTTATTATCATATCTTTTATTCTGTCGGTTATGTAATTAGTATCCATTCCGATCATAACCATTTGTCCTATTTTCTCTTTTAATGATAATTTTTCTATTTCCATATAATAATCCTTTCATACAACTCAAATATTATTTAGATTTTGTAAATATTTGTGTTTGAATGAATTAATTTTATTTTCTAAGTTCTGCCCCACATTTTTTAGATACTGCATCAATTATTTTGTCCATTAATCCATTAATTTCTTCATCTGTTAATGTTTTTTTCATGTCTGAAAATGTTAAAGAATATGCTATTGATTTTTTATCAATTCCAACTCCAACACCAGTATAAACATCAAATACTTCAATATTTGTAAGCAAGCTTCCACCTGCTGATTTAATTACTTTTTCAATATCTTTTGATACTGCTTTTTTATCAACAACAAGTGCTATATCTTTATTAATACTTGGAAATTTTGGAAATTCTTTATATTTCATCTTTCCTACTTTTTTTGTAAACAATTCATCTAAATTAATTTCAAGAACATATACATCATCTTTTGTTACACTTGGATGTATTTTTCCTATCATACCTATATTTGAACCATTTACATTTATCATTGCACTTTGACCTGGATGCATTTCTTTAGGCATCTCTTGTTTCATAAAGCTATATCTTCCAGCATATCCAAGATAATCAAGTACTTCTTCTGCAATTCCTTTTATTACATAAAAATCTACGGTTTTATTATTGTTTAATCCTGTTGAATATTTTCCAGACATTAATACACATAATTTTGTATCTTCTCCATACACTTCGCCTTTTTTATAGAATCCTTTTCCAATCTCAAATATTGATATATCTTTTTGTTCTCTTGCTTTGTTATATTCATATACTTTATATAATGATGGTATCATGCTATATCTTAATGTATTTCTATCTTCTGTTATTGGATCTAATAATTTTAATGGTTCAAATTTATCTAATGTATATCCATTTACTTCTTTATCATTTATTAAAACATATGTTAATGTTTCTTTTAATCCTAATGCTATCATTTTATTTCTGATTTCTCTTTGTGTTTTATCATAGCTTCCTTTTCTCATTGGAACAATTGGCAATTTTCCTTCTATATTGTCAACTCCATATATACGGCTTACTTCTTCAATTAAGTCTTCTTTTATTGATATATCTAATCTTCTTGTTGGAACTGTTACTTTAATTGTTTCTCCATTTACTTTATAAGTAAATCCTAATTTTCTGAATACATTTAATATTTCTTCATTAGGTATAACTGTTCCTAATACATCATTTATATTTTTAAATGTTATTTCGATTTCTTTTTCTTTATTATTTGTTTTGTCATATTCTACAGTTCCTGTTACGACTGTTCCTCCAGCGTATTCTTCTAATAGTTTGCAAGCTCTTTCAATTGCCATTTTTGTTCTTTCTGGATCTAATCCTTTTTCAAATCTGTTGCTTGCTTCACTTCTTACTATTTTCTTTGACGTTTTTCTTACTTTTACTGAATCAAAAATTGCTGATTCTATTATGATATTTTTCGTATCTGGTTCTACTTCTGTTTCAAGTCCTCCCATAACTCCTGCAAGACCAACACCATGTGTAGCATCTGCAATTACTATATCTTCACTTGTTAATGTTCTTTCAACATTATCTAATGTTGTTAATTTTTCTCCATCTTCTGCCATTCTTACTACTAGTTTATTTCCTAATTTATCAGCATCATAGAAATGTAATGGTTGACCTAATTCTAACATTACATAATTACTAATATCTACAACATTGTTTATTGGTCTTATTCCAGATGCAATTAATCTATTTTTTATAAATATTGGACTTTCTTCTATTTTTACATTTTCTACTTTCTTTACTAATAATTTTGAACAATTTTCTGTTTTTACTTCTGTTTTAAATGTTTTGTTTATATCTTCTCCAGATTCTTTATGTTTTAAATCAACATCTTTTACTTTTTTATCATAAATTGTTCCAACTTCATAAGCCATTCCTAAAATGCTTAATAAATCCCCTCTATTTGCTGTTAATTCAAAATCTATTACTCCATCATCCATTTGAAGATATTTTATTGGATCTCCACCAATTTCTGCATCTTCTCCTAATTCTGCTATTCCTTCTGAATCCTCTGGTTTTAAAAATTTATGTTCAAGTCCTAATTCTGCTATTGAACATAACATTCCATTTGATTCTTGACCTCTTATCATTCCTTTTTTTATTGTTTTATCTGGCAATATTGCACCATCTAAAGCTACTATTACTTTTAATCCTGTTCTTGCATTTGGAGCACCACATACTATATCTAATACTTCTGTTCCAATATTTACTTTGCATAAATGTAAATGGTCTGAGTCTGGATGTGGCTCACATTCTGTAATTTGTCCTATAACTAATTTTGTTGCATTTATTAAGTTACTTGCTGAATCATATTCATTTCCAACTCTTGTCATATCTTCTGCTAATTTTTTTACATCTACATCTATATCTATATAGTCTTTTAAAAAGTTTGTACTTAGTTTCATTTTTATTCAATTCCTTTCTTGCTTTTTTCAAAAGCACACATAATACTAAAGTTCTTTAATATCTCTATTTATCTACGAATTATTCTTCGTCCTTTCTGTCAAATTGGCTTAGGAACCTAATATCATTTGCATATAAATATCTCATATCTGGTATTCCATATTTAAACATTGCTAATCTTTCAAGTCCTGTTCCAAATGCAAATCCACCATATTCTTCTGGATCATATCCATTCATCTTTAATACATTTGGATGTACTATTCCTGCTCCTAAAACTTCAATCCATCCTGTTTGCTTACATAAGCTACATCCTTTTCCCCCACATTTGAAACAACTTACATCTACTTCATAAGATGGTTCTGTAAATGGGAAATAACTTGGTCTAAATCTTAATTCACAATTTTTTCCTATTAATTTCTTTACAAATATTTCAAGTGTTCCTTTTAAGTCTGCAAGTGATACATGTCTTTCTTTTTTATCTATTACAAGTCCTTCTACTTGCCCAAATTGATGTGAATGTGTTGCATCATCTTCTCTACGATATGTTTTTCCAGCACAAATCATTCTTATTGGTGTTTTCTCTGTATTTGCTAGCATTGTTCTTGCTTGAACAGCTGATGTTTGTGTTCTTAATAAATATTCATTTGTTATATAAAAACTGTCTTGCATATCTCTTGCTGGATGTCCTTTTGGTAAATTTAATCTCTCAAAACAAAATTCATCTGTTTCTAATTCTGGTCCTGAAATTACATCATATCCCATTGACACAAATAAATCTTCTATTTCTTCTATTACTCTATTTACTGGATGTTTACTTCCTCTTTGAATTTTTGTTGATGGTAATGTTATATCAATTGTTTCTTTTTCTATTTTTTCCTCTAACATTTTTGCTTTTATTTGTTCTTCTGCAATTGATAATTTTTCTTCTATTTCTTTTCTTGCTTCATTTACTAGTGCTCCTACTTTGGGTCTTTCTTCTGCTGTTAATGCTCCTAATCCTTTCAATAAATTTGATAATTCACTTTTCTTTCCTAAAAATTGTACTTTTAATTCTTGTAAATCTTGTGAATTTTTTATTTCTGATATTTTTTCTTCTGCTAATTTTTTGATTTCATCAATTTTGCTTTGCATTTTCATTTCCTCCTTTTTATACAAAACGTAAACAGAGCCAATCTTCCTATTTTTTAGGACGATTGGCTCTTTCGTGGTACCACCTAATTTTATTAATAGCTTGCCTATATATAATGTTTTCTCTATAAGCTAGCTTAATTAACCTCTTTATAGTTTTAACGGTTCTACCGCTTCTTTCTACTTGCTTTTAACTTTAAAAAGAAGACCTCAAAAGTGAAATTTCAATATATTTAATATAAATGGCTCTCATCTTTACCATTCTCTCTGTGATATTTTTTAATATATCTACTTTGCTTTTTCCATGGCTTTTAATTCTAATCTTTGCATATTATATCATTATTTTTTGAAAATGTAAACTAAAAAAGTGATTTTATTTTATAAAATCACTTTTTATATATTAGAAACTTCTTCCGCCTCCACCATGAGATGTTCCACTACTTCCAGAATGTGTTGAGCTTCCACTGCTTCCTCCACTAGATGAACTACTTTCTACTCTTCTTGTTTGTGAAACATGTTTATCAACAAATTGATCCATTTGATCTGTTAGTTTTAATGGTTTTGAAATATATGTACTAGCTTCTTTATTTTTTTGTGGTTTTTTATGTGAAACCAAGCCTATGATTAAAAATATTATCATAGTAACAACTCCACCAATTGATGAACTAATCAATATCTTAGATATTGATAATATATTATCTCCGCCATTTCTTCCTTTTTTAGCAAAATATGTTGCATATTTTATAAATTGTTCTGCACATCCAGAATAATCCTTTTTAGAAATTTTATCATATGTATAATCTAAAATAGCATCAATTCTTTTATCATTATATATCTCAATTGCATCTCCTGTTGTTGAAATCCACATTTTTCTATTACTCATATCAATTAAGAATAATACTCCACTTTTATTTGCTCCAATTCCAAATTTATTATAATCATAAAAATCATCTGCGTAGTCCATTGAACTACTTTTTGGATTTTCATCTATTGTAACAATAACCATATCCATATTATAACTTGATATAAATTTTTTAATTTTTTCATAAATTTTTTGTTCTTTTTCTTCTGGTATCAATTTTGCATAATCATATATTTTTAAAGTATTGTCTACATTTGGTGTTGTTTTTTTTGCATTAGAACTCCCAACTCCATTTAAATCAGTATATGCGTACACACTGTAGAAATTACTAAATATAATAGCACTAATAAAGAATATGCAAAAACTTAAAATTCTAATTTTCTTTTTCATTTACATCATTCCCCTTATTAAATTAAATATAAGAAATATAATAAATCCTATTCCCCAAAAAAATATACATTTTTTTATAACTTTTCCTTTGTCAATTGGTACACTACCTACCACTTTTTTTGTTTGTCCATTCATTGCAAATGTATACATTTTTTCATTAAATTTTATATTTAACATCCATACTGGCAATAATGCATATTCAACTTCTCCATTACTAATATTAATATTAGAATTATCAATTGTTACTAAATCATATCCTTTTATTGTAGATTTTAATTCATTTACTATTGTATTTTCCATTCTTTGTTTAGCTCTATCATATACTTCATCTTTATTTAAATCATATTTTTCAGCAAAAAATCCAGATAAATATGACCTATTAAATGGTTTAAATTCCTGATAATTATATGGTTCTATAGAATCCATTATTTCATCTTCAAATTTAGTTGATCCATCTACTGGTAAATCTTGAATCTCTAGTTCACCACTTCTCATACAACGAAATTTGGAAGTTTCTGTATAATCATAATCTCCTGAACTCCAGCATCTTGTTTTAGTTGTTCTCGCTTGTATATTTCCTGTCATACGACTATCATATAACCAAAATGGAATATATACTCCAGTTATTTTTTCTATATTATTTTCATTATGAAATTCTGATGGAGCAAACCATCTTTTCTTCACATTTTTCTTAAATTCTTCTATTGCTTCTTCTTTTGTTGTTTTAAATGGAATTAATTTATCTGGCTTAAATTCACCCTGAAGTCTGTTTTTCATAATTGTAGTATTTCCACAATATACACAATGTGTTGCAACTGTATTAGCATCTGTAACAACTTTTGCCCCACAGTTAGGACATGTATATTCATCAATTTCAATACCTATATTTTCATTTACTTCTTTTTCTTGTTGTTTCTCAAATTCGCTTATATCATACGAACTACCACAATATTCACAATCCCATTTTTGTGTTGTTGGATTAAATTTTACGTTTACACCACAACTAGGACATTTATTGTCTGCTGTAACTTTCATTAATTTTTCTCCTTTAGTTTAATTTAGATCCACAATTTGGACAGAATTTTGCTCCACTTTCCACTTTTTGACCACAATTTGAGCAAAATGATTTTTCTGGCTTCTTTTGACCACAATCTGGACAGAAGTTTCCTTTTACTTGTTTATTACATTTTGGACATTCCCATGTATCTGAAGATTGATTATTATTTACTGATGAATTATTTGTGTTTTGCCAAGGAGCACTAGTAGCACCTCCCATTACACCACCTGATGCCATATTAGCCATTCCAACTCCCATAAATCCGGTTGCTGCACCATTTGCATTATTAGCTGCATCTTTCATTGATTGTGCATAAGCTCCAACCATTGCTCCTTGTTGCATATATGCATTTGAACTTAATTCATAATTATTGATTTTTTCTTGTGATGCATCATCTAATGTTACTGATTCTATATTAAAGCCTTCAATTGATATTCCTCTTCCTTTAATTCTATTATCAAAATTATCTTGAGCCATTATTTCTTTTATTTTGGCTTTTTGACTTGGTAATGAACGTACAGGAATTTTATTTACACATCCTAATTCATTTAATACTTTTTCAAAAGAATCCATTACTTCACTTCTCATTTGTTCTAATAATTGCTCTTTTTTATACACTTCACTCATTCCTGCAATTTCTCTCATAAATGTAGCTGGATCTGTTAGTTTAAATGTATAACTTCCAAAACATTTTATATTAACTGATAATGGTAATAGTTCTCCTGTCATTTGATTTGGTATTGCATGTGACCAATCATCATACATAACTGGTGTAGGTGTTCCAAATTTATTATCTATAATTTCTTTTATGTTAAAGAAGAATACTGCTTGTTGCTTACTTGAAGCTCCATTATATGTAAATCTTTCCCACATTTCTTTAAACATTCCTTTAAATTCACCCTCAAACATTGATGGTGTAGATGATGTATCAAATTTATAATATCCTTCTTCTGCAGTTGCATCAATTACTTTTCCATTATCATATATAATTGCACATTGACCTTGTCCAACTATTATTGTGCTTCCATTTGATATAACTCCATTTTTTGTTGTTTTTTTCATCATTAATATGTCATTTCCCATTTCTTCACATCTAATTGCTTCTTTCCATTGATCATGTAAAGTACTTCCTATTGCACTTACTGCTGCTTTTATTAATCCCATTTTTTATTCCTCCTAATTTTATATTTATATATCTTAATTTTATCATTTCTTTTATCTTTTTTCAATGTGTAACTTCAATTTATCTCATCTTTAAATTTTTTTGATTTTTTTTGTTTTTTCTATTGACAAATATCTATAATTGTCTTATAATAATCATTGTCGTAAGACATAAGCCAGTTTATAGTTATGCAGATGTGGCGGAACTGGCAGACGCACAGGACTTAAAATCCTGCGGTTGAATAAACCGTGCCGGTTCGATTCCGGCCATCTGCACCAAAATATCAGGTTAGAAAACAAATTTCTAACCTGTATTTTTTTGTATAATTTCGGTAAAAGTGCCAATTTTATAGGTGCTTTGAAATAGTTCTGAAAAGTTTCAAAAAATACCCAATAATTCATATAAAATGTCGGGATTACATGTCGAGAAAATTTTAATCTTTGATAGTTCTATCAATTATATCATTTATTTATTATTCTTCCTATTCTGATTATCAGAAAGGATGTAGAAATGGAATTTATACCATACAAAGCTCACGAATGTTTTGCTTATCTCTATTACCCAATACCAATGGAATTGTTCTTTAATAAGAAATACAAAGGCAAAATAAAATCAACAAGGAAATTATTATATGGATTTCTATTAAATAGACTTTCTCTATCTAAAAAAAACAATGGGTTGATGAAAATTGAGATATTTTTTTAAAATTCACTAGAAAATGAATCCCGAATTGGAAAATCTACAACTCAGGACACGGAAAATTTACTACCGAACTATAACAATAATAATTATAGTAATATAGTAAAGAAAAATAATTATCAAAATTATGAACAAAGACAATACGATAATTTAGATTTCTTGTATGCAAATAATAATTTTTTAAATAAAATGGAGTGATTTTTATGAAATTAGAATATACAAATTGAATTTAATAATTATAGAGTACCAATTACAAAAGAAATGAAAATATCAATAAAACATCTAGAAAGTTTAAATCAGCAAACTATTTTACTATCTGAAAATAAAATTAATAATTTAGAAGAACTTAAATCTTATAGATACAATTTAGAGGAGAAAGTAAGAATTTTAAAAGGTAAAAGAGAAAATCTATGGAGAAAAGAAGTAACAATGCAAAAGAATACCGTATTTATGAGAATCTTGACGAGATTGTTAAGATTATCGACCAGGCATATTAGTCCCAGCAAAAACAAGGTATTGGGTAGCGAGAACTCTTACAGCCTTATACCTCCACCGAATATTCAAGTATTCGATAGTTTCTTTTATATTGCCATGATAATAAATTTCTTTCCAATACTTATAATTATTTCTTTTTAATATTTCTCCGCTAATATGTGCATGATTAGAATTGTTTCCACATTCATAACCAATATCATGATAAAATTCTAATACAAATAAGTCTTTTAATTCGTTATCATTGAAGTTATATTTTTTTCCTATTTCAACCATTTTTTTAGCCACAGCCAAGGAGTATCTTAATCTACTTTCATCCATAGTTTTTTCCATATATCTTATTTAATAATTTTACATTTAGTTTTTACATCCAGCTCTCCACAATTAGTTTTGTAGTAATCAAAAAAGATAATATCCATATTTCTTTTATCAATATTCTTATTTATATTTATTATTGGTGTGTATAATACATCATACAATAAATATTCAGATCCACTCTTATTAAATCCAAGTCTTTTATAAAATTCAAATCTTTTTATAGTAATTGGATTGTTTATATTTTCTTTTTCAATTTCTGCAATTATTCCCTTACCAACAGTAATCTTATTTTCTAGAATTTGCATAGCTTTTGTTCCATATCCTTTATTTTGAAATTCATTAAATATAGCAAAATAATCTATATAAAATGGATAATTGTCACTCAATTTTTCCAACATAAAAAATCCAATAGTTATATCTTTTAATAAAATTTTATAGAACTTCTCAATTCCATTTTTATAAGTTCTTTCTATTTTTTTCCAATCTCTTTGTTCATCTTTGGGAAATAATCTAATATATTTAACATAGATATCTTCCTTAAATTCATTTAGTGTTATTTCAACTACATCAATCATTATAAACTCCATTATTACTTTAATGTATTTTTTTTTAATTAAGTATTTATTTAATATTTTTATTATATATTTTAACGATAATATCGATAGTATAAAGCCAATAACAGAAACTAATTAGCTTAAGTAATTTCTTACTATGTATAAATAAGCAATTACAACGATATATGTTAATACGCGAATACATATTTTCCTAGTTCAAACATTTTTTTCATTTTTTATCCAATTCAACTCTTGCATTTCTAATTTTAATATTTTCAATTTCTTTTTCTAAATCTTTTAATTCCATTTTAAACCTCTTATTA
>OLGZ01001952.1_pt1 | contig 10579 bp, 9 predicted proteins | sample 1605981 | NCBI WGS metagenome assembly OLGZ01 (sample SAMN03283291) | human gut metagenome | biome: human-associated habitat; material: feces | host: Homo sapiens | place: Peru | collected 2012 | reverse complement strand
TGAACAAGCTATTGAAATAGAATTTGAAAGTACAAGTACTGCTAAATCTACTGGTACTAAGAATGGTGAATGGTTGACCCACCCAGCATTCACTTTTGGTACTACCGAGTTACCTGGTATCTGGGTAGGTAAGTTTGAAGCTTCTGGTACGACTGATAATTATACGATTAAACCTAATGAACAATCATTAACAAATATAAATCTGAGTGTAATGTTTAGCACTTCAAGAAGCACCTCAACAGATGGTACTTATAAGTATGGTTTGGATAAATCTAATGTTGATACACATATGATAAAAAACATAGAATGGGGAGCAATAGCATATTTAACTAACTCGATTTATGGTCGATATAATGATGCTTCAACTTGTATTGCATCCGGTTGTGAAGTATGGATAAATAATATAAACACTGGATATGGTAATGGTACCGCTGTTGATGGTCAACCTCAATGGGGTCCTTCAATTACTGGGTGTGCCGGAGCAACTACAAGTGCTGGTGTATCAAGTTCACAAACTGCATGTGCCTCAGGCTATGACTGGACTACTAAAGGCGTAAATGCTTCAACCACTGGTAACCAATATGGAATTTATGATATGTCTGGTGGCACATGGGAATATGTAATGGGTGTACAAAAAGATGCTAATGGCAATGTCCAAGTTGGCTCATCTGGCTTTAGTACTTCAAGTCTTCCTGATAATAAATATTATGATTTATATGATTACCAAGAAAGTGCTGGAGTAGGTTATTCTAGATATCGTCTAGGAGACGCCACTAGAGAAGTATTAAAAAATACTACAGTTCAAGGACAATATGCGTGGTGGAATGATTGGGCTTCTAACATTTACAGCTCTAACCCTTGGGTAGGTCGTGGTGGTACTTACAATGCTGTCATGGGTGCTGGTGTGTTCGATTTCAATGATTCTTTGGCTGGAGGAGCTACGAGTGCTTCGTTCCACTCCGTTCTAACAGCACCTTAAAATATTAGAAAAACTCCAATATTTTTTCTTTCTTTGCATAAAATACTACGAAAGTGTCAAATTTAGAAAAAATATCAAAAAATCAAAATTTGTTAGAAATTCAAAAACTGCAAAAAAACAATGCAGTTTTTAAAATTCTACGCAAAAACCGCATTTAAAACGCAAAAATGCTGCAGAATTTCGTGATTTTGTAATTTTGACATTCCAAATAAACTTGCTTATTATACTCACCACGAGAGGAGAAATATCAAAATGAATCCCAAAGATCAAAATCAAAAACCAATAACAAATGATTTACCTGCTAAAATAATAATGAAAAACTGTCCTAAATTTCGAGCACAAATTCTAAGTGATATTACAAAAATACCAGAATCTAAATTTATTGATACTGAATTTCTAGATACTCATTTACCATTAAGCTTAGAACGATACTGCATTGCTGACTTAGCATTCAAAATAAGCGACATAAGCGACGAGCAAATAGTTACTACCGAATTCTATACTAGTTATACTGAAGGCAATGATGCCAAAGATTCATTATATACTTCTTGTTATAAAATAAATCTTTATACTGACTTAAAAAATAAAAAGAAAAGTACTGAGAATGTTAATGTTACCCAAGTAGTCTTTTATCATAGAAGTGGCAACATTGGTGATTTCCTTATTCAAAAGCAAAGATTTCATAATAAGAAAATAAAAAATCATATCAGTGAAATTATAACAAGATATACGATTAATCTTGACAATTTAGATAATATCAAATACACAAAAGTGTAAAGAAAAGATTGCTAAGAAATTTAAAATTTCTAGCAAGCGATAGAGAAACTCAAAAAGCTATGGCTGAAAAAAATAAACTATGGAAAGAAGTGATAAATGTGATAGTAAGATTTGACGAAAATGGTCAACCAATTCAAGATTTGGATTTAACATGCTATGTAATTAAGGATTCCCTTATTAATGACGGCAAAAAAATAGGCGCAAAAGCTGAACAAAAAAGAATAATCAATAACATGTATAATAAAGGTATGAGCATTGAAGAAATATCTGGCACTACAGAAATACCAATAAATAAAATCAAAAAAGCCCTTAATACATAAGAATTTCCTATAGAAAATATCAATATTGTTTGGTATACTATAAAAGACAAAGAAAGAAGTTGAATTTATGGGGACATATATAAAAGATATAACTGATAGAGAAGTAGATTTTGCTAAATGGTATACTGATATCGTCAAAAAAGCTGATTTAGTAGATTATTCTAACGTTAAAGGAAGTATGATAATAAGACCCTATGCCTACGCTATATGGGAAAATATCGTTAGTATTTTAGATAAAGAATTTAAAAGATTAGGCCATGAAAACGTTCAAATGCCTATGTTTATCCCTGAATCTTTATTAAATATTGAAAAAGAACATGTTGAAGGCTTCGCACCTGAAGTAGCCTGGGTAACATATGGTGGTAGTGAAAAACTAGAAGAAAGAATGTGCGTAAGACCAACTAGTGAAACCTTATTCTGTGACCATTTCAAAAAAATAATTAAATCTTATCGTGATTTACCAGTTCTTTATAACCAATGGTGTACAATCGTAAGATGGGAAAAAACAACAAGACCATTCTTAAGAAGTAGAGAAATCCTATGGCAAGAAGGACATACAATGCACGCTACTGCCGAAGAAGCTAAAAACGAAACCTTAAGAATGCTTAAAGTATATGAAGACTTCCAACGTAATTATTTAGCAATGCCTGTTATTGTCGGTAAAAAAACTGATAAAGAAAAATTTGCCGGTGCTGAAGAAACTTATACAATCGAAGCTATGATGTGGGATGGAGTTGCATTACAAAATGGAACCAGCCATTACTTTGGTACACACTTTGCTAAAGCCTTTGGTATTGAATTCTTAGATAAAGATAATAAATTAAAAACACCATACCAAACTTCATGGGGCTCAACAACCAGAATGATAGGTGGTTTAATAATGACTCATGGTGACGATAGGGGATTAGTATTACCTCCTAAAATTGCACCAACTAAAGTTATGATAATTCCAATAGGCAAAGTTGATACTGAATTAGAGCAAGTAAAAGAAGCTTTAGAAAATGCTGGCATTACTTATAAAGTTGATTTAACTGATAAAACTCCAGGATATAAATTTGCCGAAGCCGAAATCAAAGGATACCCAATTAGAATCGAACTAGGACGTCGTGATTTAGATAACGGATTCACAACTATTGTAAGACGTGATACTTTAGAAAAAATTCAAGTTCATGACTTAAAAGAAATTGCTAATATCATTAACGAAACCATGGATAAAATGCAAAATGAAATGTATGAAAGAGCAGAAGTCCGTCGCAACAGCATGATTTATACTGCTAACAACTATGACGAATTTAAAGACATTGCCATGAATAAATCCGGATTCATCAAAATTAACTGGTGTGGTGATGTAGCTTGTGAAAATAAAATCAAAGAAGATACCGGTATGAAATCTCGTTGTATTATTAAAGAAAATACGAGTGATGTCTGCTGTGTTTGTGGTAAAACAAGTAAATACGAAATTTACTTTGGCCGTCAATACTAATTACAAATAAGTTAAAACTCTTATTTGTTTTTTAAACTAAATTACACTAATAATAAATAAAAGCTTGTTAAACAAAAAAATATTTGATAATATAGAAAAACAAGAAATGAGGAACGTATGAAAAAACTAATTATAATAAAATATGGTGAACTAACAACAAAAAAAGACAACATTAATTTCTTTTTAAGCCAACTAAAAAAGAACGTTAGTAAAATCTTAGAAGGACTAGATGCTACCATAACCTTCGATAAATCAAGAATGTTTGTTGAAACAACTGAGTTTGATAAATGCTTAGAAAAACTTCAAAAAGTATTTGGCATCCATGAAATAACTATCGCTTATGAAACTAGCAATGACCCAAAAGATATTGAAGAAACTTTAATTAACCTTATCCAAGATAAAGACTTTAAAACTTTTAAAGTTGAAACTAAAAGAAGTTATAAAAAATATCCTGGTACTAGTATCGAAATCTCTAAACATTATGGTGGCGTAGTATTAAAAAACAAAGATGTAACTGTTGATGTTCATAACCCTGAAGTAACCATAAATATCGAGATTAGAAGTAACAAAGCCTATATTTATTTTGAACAAATTCCAGGACTTGGTGGTTATCCAGTTGGAGTTCAAGGTAAAGGCCTATTAATGCTAAGTGGGGGCATAGACTCCCCAGTTGCAGGGTACCTTGCCATGAAACGTGGTATCAAACTAGAATGCGTCTACTTCGAAGCTCCTCCTCATACTAGCTTAGAAGCTAAAAACAAAGTAATCGAACTAGCAAGAAAACTAGCTTTATATAACAATGCCAGTATTAAAATGCATGTTATAAACTTTACAGAAATCGAAGAAACTATCTACAAAGAAATACCTAACGACTATCTTATAACAATTATGCGTCGTATGATGTATCGTATCAGTGCTATTCTTTGTAGTAGAAATAACCTAAAAGCCATCATTAACGGCGAATCTATCGGTCAAGTAGCCAGCCAAACTCTAACTAGCATGAGAGCCATAAACTCCGTAATCGATATTCCCGTAATAAGACCAGTTGCTTGTTTTGATAAACTAGAAATCATTGACCTAGCTAGAAAAATCGATACTTATGAAACCAGCATCTTACCATATGAAGACTGCTGCACCATCTTCGTTCCAAAACACCCTGTAATCAATCCTGAAATCAAAAAATGTTTAGAATATGAAGAATTAATTGATTACAAAAACATGATTTATAATGCCATTAAAAACGAAGAAATAATTAAAATCAACTATAAACAAGAAAACGAATACCGTGATATTCTCTAGTATAAAATAACCCAATTCAACCATAATACTAATGGTGATATTATGGGAAGATTAGAAAATAATTATTATAAAACTAAAGACTTTATCTTCAAGAGTGATAAAGATAAAAGATACGCGGATGTCTTTAATGAATACGGCTTTAACTTTGAAACAACCAAAGAAACCACCTATGACGACACCAAACTAGCAACCCATCCTAGTATCAATACAACTAAAGAATACCTTAATATGCGTAGTAAATACTAACTTTGAGCTTACTTTAGCTCATTTTTTAATGCAAAATTAACCACTTTCTAGTATAATAGTAAATAGAGGTGGAAAAATGAAAATATTATCAGTAAATGCAGGAAGTAGTTCCTTAAAATTTCAAATGTATGAAATGCCAGAGGCAAAAGTATTAATCTCCGGTATATTTGAAAGAATAGGTATCGATAATGGTATTTATACAATTAAAATAAATGGAGAAAAATTAAAAAAAGAGGCTGATTTAAAAAATCACAGTGTCGCTGTTAAAATCTTACTTAAAGAATTAGTTGAAAATAAGGTTATTGAATCTTTAGACGAAATCAAAGGTGTTGGTCATCGTCTAGTTCATGGTGGCGATAAATATAATAAATCCGTAATTATTGACGACGATGTAATTAAAACTGTTAAAGAATTAATTCCATTAGCGCCTTTACATAATCCCGCTAATATTATGGGTGTTGAAGCTTTTAGAAAAGCTATCCCTAATGCCGTTCAAGTTGGATGCTTTGATACAGCATTCCATCAAACAATGGACGAAGACAGTTATCTTTATGCAGTTCCATATGAATGGTATACCAAATATGGTGTTAGAAAATATGGTTTCCATGGACTAAGCCATAAATATGTATCCCAAAAAGCTTGTGATATTCTAGACCGTAAATATTGCAACGTTATTGTTTGTCACTTAGGTGGCGGTGGCTCAATCTCTGCTGTTCGTGATGGCAAATGTATTGATACATCAATGGGCTTTACCCCAAATGCCGGAATCGTTATGGGTTCTCGTTGTGGTGATATTGATTATAGTATCATTCCTTATATGATGAAACAAACCGGTATGACGATTGACGAAATCGATACTGAGCTAAACAAAAAGAGTGGTATGTATGGGTTAAGTGGTATTTCTAGTGACTTTAGAGACATTGAAGCTAAAATATCTATCCGTGACCATCGTGCTATCATGGCTCACCACTTATTCGTTAACTCTGTAGTTAGTTATATTGCTAAATACTACGTTGAACTAGGTGGTTGTGATTGCTTATGCTTCACAGCAGGCGTTGGTGAAAACTCCGCTCACGTAAGACGTATGATTATCGATAGATTAGCGCCACTTGGCTTTAGAATCAATCGTGATTTAAATGAAGAAATGCGCTTTGGTAAAGAAGGCTTAATATCAGCTTCTAACTCAACCGTTCCAATCTATGTAATCCCAACTGACGAAGAAGTAATGATAGCAACCGATACATACAAATTAATTCAAGACAATATTAAATAGTAAAAAATAGAAAGAGTTATAGTGTGATTAATCCTGTAATAAAAAAAATATATAAGAAAATCAAAAAATATAATACTATCGTTATCGCCCGTCATATTGGACCGGACCCTGATGCTGTATGTAGCCAAATTGCCTTAAGGGATACCATTAAGGCAACTTTTCCCTCTAAGAATGTCTATGCAGTAGGAATGAGCGTCTCTCGTTTCAAAAGCTTTGGCACCTTAGATAAAATCAATGAAGAAGAGTTAGATAATCCCTTACTTATCGTTTTAGATGTTCCAAATATTTCAAGAATCGATGGTATAACTTTTAGCAGATATAAAGAAGTAATTAAAATTGATCATCACCCTTATGAAGATAAAATGGGCGATACTGAACTTGTTGATACTACATCATGTTCTGTTGCCCAACTAATAGGGGAGCTTGTTCTAAATACCAGACTTAAACTAACTAAAGAAGTGGCTGAAAACATCTTCTTAGGTATTGTTAGTGATAGTGATAGATTCTTACTTCAATATACCACGGCTAAAACCTTCAAGATAGTTAATCAAATTATTGAAAAAACTAACCTTGATTTTACTAATCTCTATGTTAGATTATATGAACGCCCTCTAAACGAAATTAGATTCCAAGGCTACTTAGCTCAAAATTTAATTACAACCGAAAATGGTTTTGCCTATATTAAAATAACCACTGACGATATCAAAAACTTCGGTGTTGACTCTTCAACTGCTAGTAACATGATTAATAACTTTAACTATATTAAAGAAATTAAAGTCTGGACATTCATAACTTATGATCAAAAAAGCACTATGTACAAAGTAAACATAAGAAGTCGTAATGTCGTTATTAACGATATTGCCGCTAAGTACCATGGTGGAGGTCATAAATTTGCCAGTGGCGTTAGAACAACTAATGAAGCTGATATCGATAACTTAATCAAAGATTTAGACGAAAGATGTCGGGAGATTAACCATGAATAAAAAAGTAAGAAAACATAAAAAATTAAGAAAATTTAGAGTCTTAATAATATTACTAATCTTAATCCTAGGAATTATCCTATTAGTTAATAAAGATAAACTATTTAAAAACGAAATAACTATTACATCCCAAGACGAAATAGTTACTACCCCAAATAGTAATATCGACCTTCTAAGTAGTGTTACTGCTAAAAATAGTAAGAATAAAGATGTCTTAGTTACCATTAGAGGTGATTATGATTTAAGTAAACCTGGAACCTATGAGTTAGAATATGTAGCCACTGACTCTAATAAAGAAGTAACAAAAAAATTTAGATTAATAGTTAAAGAAGAAAGTACTTCTAAAGAAGAAACTCCAAGTACTACTAAACCTAAAGATAACTCCAATACTTCCAGTGGTAAAAATAATACTCAAAGTAGTAGTGATAATAAAACTACCACAACAACCAATAAAACCTTTACCACATCTAAAGGCTTTAAAGGCGAAGTAATAAATGGTGCTACCTATATTGAAGGTATCTTAATTGCTAACAAAACTTATGCTTTACCCGAAAACTACGGCAATGGTTTAACCAAAGAAACCCAAGATGCTTTCAATAAAATGCAAGCTGCTGCCAAGCTTGATGGCTTAAATATTTATATTTCTAGTGGATTCAGGTCATACGCTACGCAAAAACGTGTCTATAATAACTATGTTAAAAGAGATGGTGTTGAAGGAGCTGATAGATATTCGTCTCGTCCCGGCCATAGTGACCATCAAACTGGTCTAGCCTTCGACCTAAATACTATCAACGATTCTTTCCAGTACACTGCCGAAGCCAAATGGCTTGCCCAAAATGCCTACAAATATGGTTTCACCATAAGATTTCCAAAAGGTAGAGAAGAAGAAACTGGCTATAAATATGAATCATGGCACTTTAGATATGTTGGCGAAGACTTAGCCACTAAACTATATAATAATGGCGACTGGCTATCAATCGAAGGATATTTCGGTATAACTAGTTCCTATGCTTAAGAAGATTAATTCTTCTTTTTTCTTTGGTTTGAAATGTAAATATTATGAATACGACTTGAAATTTCTTCAAAATTATAAGATAATAGTAATTGATAATAAAGGAGGCTTATATATAATGATCGATAAATTATTAACCTTAAGTGAAGAAGAAATAAATGCTTTATTTGACAGCATTGACTTAAGTGAACTAAAAGCATTAATGGATAGTGTGAACAAGCTAGGTGAATTATATGAATAAAGAAGAATTAAGTAACGCAATAAGCGATTATCAAAAATCATCTCAAGGAACCTATAATGCCATTTTAAACGAAATAGAAAAAAAGCAGAGCAAATTAAATTTCATCAACAAATCAATTGAATTTGCTAAAAAGACTAGTGCAACACCTGAAGAAATAAACAATTTACTAGAACAAGCTCAAGAACTACAAACTGAGATTGATAAACTAACTCGTAATAAATACAAAATGGCTAATAAATTTAGTGATGTGAAGAGCTTACTAAGTAATGCCGCTATCGCTAAAATTAAGAGATCAAGTCCTGAAGAAATAGAACATGATAAAAAAATTAAGCAAGAAGAATTAGAATACGCTTTAGAAGAAAAAGGCAATGAACTAAAAAATTTGGAAGAACAGCTATATTATTTAGAACATACCAGCAGCCTTGATAAAGAAGCCCAAGAAAAATTAGAAAGCTATCAAAAACGTATCAAAGATATCGAAAATCGTGTTGTTTATGAAAATGCTAAAATGAGCGACGCCATGTGCAAAGAAGTCCTAGAATGCCGTACTCATATTAAAAATATCTTAGAAAAAGACAATCAACTTCGCCAAGTATATATTGATTCTAATAGTCGAACTTTAAGAACTCAAATTACTACTTTAAAATTAGAAATCGAAGAACTTCAAAGAAAGATTGGCATTCTAATATATCAAAGCGATGAAATATATCGTCAGCATTTAATAAGCATGGTTCAAGTGTCGCCTATCACTGATAATTATTCTAAATCGCAAAGCAATTATAACGAATTAAAATTACAATGCCAAGATGTACCAGAAAAATTTAAAGTTCAATTAGAAACCTACTTAAACGAACTTCAAGACCTAATAAATAAAGTCAAAGAACCAAGCGTAATCGCCACTACTGATATCTTTAATCTTATGAAGGACTATCCTTATCATAAAGGAGACATTATTAACTTAGCAAAAATGTCTTCTATGATATATAATGCTAATGGCATCCTCTTAGTTTACCAAAATATTTTGAGACATGTAACTAATGACAACGACAGTAAAAAATATATCTACACAGAGTTAGATCAAAATGGTATGTTAGATATTCCCTTTGATAAAGAATTGTGGGAAAATTTATTCCAAACTACTATCGACGAAAATACCGTTAAGTACTTAGAAACAACCTCTAATCTTTATATTAGGATAAAAAATAAAACATTCCAAAACAGCAATGATAATCAAATCCTAGAAAAATATTTAAATTCATATAAAGATGCTATTAATAAATTATATCGCGAATTAATGTATAAAAGATTTATTAATCAAGGTGAACTAACTGCTACTATTGATGACTACAAATCATTAGATAGCTATCAAAACTATATTCAAAGATATTTAGAATTCTTAGATAATAAAATTAAATCTTATCAAAGCTTATTAGAATCTTTATCTAGCATGGAAAAAAAGGGTAATGAAGAACTTAATGATACGTATATAAGTATTGGAAATAAAAAGGATATAATTGAAAAACTATTAAGTAGTGCTAAAGTAGATGATATTAAAATAACTGCTGATGTAGAGGAAGATATTGAAGATAAACCTATCAGTGTTGGCTTTGAAAGCGTTAATACATCACTACATGAACCAGTAGGTGAGCCGGTATCAATACCTAGTGAAGATACTACTTTAGAACCTCAAATACCAGAAGAACCAGTTAACGATCTAAAAAGTACTAAAGAGCCAGAATCAGTAGTAGACCAGCCTAAAGCAAATGATGCTACTATGCAGCAACTATTTGATCCATTTGGCTTAAATTCTTCCTTAGAAAAACAAAAATTAGATAATATTGATAATGGAATATCTGACCCCGTACCAAGCAAGTCTAAAGTAGAGGATAATTCTTTAAATCAAGAACCAGAAGTGCCTCAATTTACAGCTGAAGACTGGGGTATAACTGATGTCCAAGTTCCTGATGCT
>OLGZ01001951.1_pt1 | contig 10585 bp, 12 predicted proteins | sample 1605981 | NCBI WGS metagenome assembly OLGZ01 (sample SAMN03283291) | human gut metagenome | biome: human-associated habitat; material: feces | host: Homo sapiens | place: Peru | collected 2012 | reverse complement strand
ACGTGCTCTTCACGTCCGTGCCACACCTCATTACGCAAATCAAGGAATGCAAGTCAGCAAAGACTCTGCACCAGTTGGAAGGGCGTTTTAAGAAATACGACCTTGTCGTTTGCGACGAGTTCGGGTATGTCTCATGCGACAAGGAGGCTGGAGAGCTACTCTTCAACCACCTCTCGCTCAGGGCTGACACAAAGTCTACCATCATTACGACAAACCTCGCTTTTGACCGATGGGGAGAAATCATAAAGGACAAGGTGTTGGTGACTGCACTGGTGGACAGACTCACACACAATGCTTTCTTGGTGAACATGAACGGAGTGTCATACAGATTAAAAGAAACAAGGATTTTTAATGAGCAAAACAGATGATTTTATGGGTTTTATTTGGTTGCTTGATTATTTAAGCATACCTTCGCAAACGGTTTGGTGTGGTACACTTTTTAATTAGAAAGTGGTACACTTTTAAATTAGTATATACACAACAGTCACATCACCCAATGCCTCTATAATTTCGGCTTTTACTGCTTTACCGTCAGCTATAGTCAAACTTTCAAATGCTTTTTTGAAAGAATAGTGAATAATTCTTTTTGCCATTACTATAATATTTTGTACATTTACTTAAATTTCTGTTATATCATGTGCAAAAATACTTGATATTTCAGAAATAAAACTATAAAGCACTTGAAATATCAGAATTATAAACATTAATTAACTGTATGGGAGCAAAAAAGAACGACACGGAAAAATCAAGATCTATTTACATCAACAGACTTGACGACATCAGAGAAGCCCTCGGAATCAAGACAGCAGCCACATTCTGTATGGAAGCCGGTCTTGACAAAAACCTGCTATCAAGCAAGCAAAAGGAGCTGACGACAAAACACCTGGTACCAATTATTCTAAAATTTCCACAGGTCAACCCATACTACATATTATTGGGGGTTGGCAAACCGCTCCTTGAAGGGTTCGGCAAAGACGACAGCATTGCCGCAAGGTACATCATCAACGAACTTCAGAACGTACAGATGGAGGTACGCACTCTGCTCACAGAGAACACAAAGTTGAAATGCCAGCTGACAAGACTGGAAGAAGAAAAGAAAGAGAACGAGGGCAAAGATACTGAAATTCAACAAGAAAAATAATGGCAAAATCAGTATTAAATCGGAATAAAAAGGCAAAAAAAACGATTTGGGAACTACGTAAACAGGGCTTTTCAGCTTAAAAAAAGGCAAAAAGGGCTTTCCAGTCATCCCGACAAAAAGCGAGGCAGCTACAATGTGCAGCTGCCTCGCTTTTTTATTTCCCTTCCGTCTTCCTAACACCAATCATCCGGCTTTCACTTCCCGTATCTGCTTCAGAATACGGTTCATCCTATGCAGGTTCTGAACATAGTTCACTATACCGAGTGTCCCTCCTATAACGCCACCGATAATGCCACCATAGACAACACCTTCCACAAACTCCGACTCCTTTCCCTTAGTAACGAAATAGAAGAACGTACCAAGCCAGAACACGAGGAACGGAATGGCATAGAAGAACCAATAAATGCCGAATCTCTTGTAGCGTACAATCTTCAGTGCCACATCCGTAAGGTTGCCGTTCATCAAATCCCCCGAAGCATAATGCAAAAGAGAATATACCGAGGCTGCCAAAGCCGAAAGCAGGAACAACACCGTAACAGCAACAAACCACAACGGCAAACCCAACATAGGCAGCACATACCACATCATCGGCAGCGCCAGCACTTCAAAAACTATTGAGAACTTCATATCATTGCGCATCCGGTTGTAGTCGCTCTTCATCGCCTTTCGCATCATTTTGCCATTGACGATCGACTGCTCCTTAAGCATAGACTTCAGCTCTACCATCTGCGAACGCATCTGTTCCAAATCCGACAGACTATTATTTTCATTCATTGCTTTATGAGTATTAATCGTTAGACATTTTTTTCAATTGCTCTCTAATACGTACAAGACGAACAGAGACATTGGATGTTGAAATACCAAGAATCTGCCCTATCTCATCATAGCTGATGTCTTCAAGCCACAATAGGATTATGGCACGGTCAAACGGCTGCAGCTTGCTAATGCGCTTATGCAGCATATCCACCTGTGCCGTCCTGTTGTCTGAAGAATCAAACGGGTCTATATCCATGGTCAGCCTCACCGTAGGTCTGCTCTTCTTCTTTCTTCCTAAAGAGATACAGGTATTCAGCGCAACCCTGTATATCCACCCCTTGACATTACCGTCAGGCTTCATCTGCGACAAACCCTTCCATAGGTTTATCAGCGACTCCTGATACAGGTCAGCCACCTCATCCTGGTCTTTCGAGAACATATAGCAGACAGTATATATCGTGTCTTTGTTCTCGCGGATAAGCCGTTCAAAATCATTCTTCTTTACGTCCATCACATTTCATTTTCAAGAAACCTTTCATCTTATATACGCAAAACCACACCGTATAACTACATGAATTATAATATTTTTCCTCTAAAGCGAGAAAAAGTGGTAAGTCTGCATCCAAAGCGAGACCGTACCCCCTAAATCTTTTCTTATATGACCATTACATTATATATATAATGCCATCTATCAATTGTCCTACAAGAACTCCTCACCTTCGCTCATCTGAACCTCATTGATGTATTTCCTCACGAGAGCCGAGGAGTCTTCCTTCTTGCACACCAACAGCACATTACCCTTTTCCGCCACGATATATCCGTCGAGATTGTTCAACACGGCAATATGGTCGTCAGGCAGTTTCACTATGTTGCCCCGACAGTTGTCCAGCATCACACGCTTGCTCAACACCACGTTGTCGCCCTCGCCCTTGCTCATCGTCTCATACATCGAATGCCAAGTGCCAAGGTCAGCCCAACCGAAAGAGCACCTCATGACATACACATTGTCACTCTTCTCCAATATACCATAATCGATGGAGAGATTAGGATACACGGAATAATGCTCCTCTATGCATTTCACTTCCTTCTCCAAAGTATACTCCACCTCCTCGGCATCTATCATCCGCAATACAGGAGGGAATATTTTCTTCAGACACTCTCTCAGATAGTCGCATCTTGCAAGAAACAGACCCGTATTCCAATAGAACTCTCCGCTCTGCATAAACACCTTGGCAAACTCACGCTCCGGTTTCTCCGTAAAGCTTTTCACCTTATATATATTACCGCCGTCAGACTGCTCCTCACCCATCTGTATATATCCATAACCGGGTTCCGGACGTGTCGGCTTCACTCCCATCGTAAGCAGTCCGTCGTTCATTCCGACCCAGTCCAAACCAGCCTGTATGTCTTTTTCGAAATTCCCCTCCTCCATAATCATCTGGTCGGAAGGCACCACAACAAGTCTTGCATCCTTGTTCCTGTGCAACACCCTGCATGTGGCCCAAGCCACGCTGGGTGCCGTATTTCTGTTTACGGGCTCACCCAATATATTAGCCTTTGGAACCTGCGGAAGCTGCTCCGCCACGATACTCACGAAATCACGGTTTGTGGCGATAAGGATATTTTCGGGACTAACAATTTTTGTCATCCTTTCATAAGTCTGCTGAAGAAGCGTCTTCCCCACAGAGAAGAAATCAAGAAACTGCTTTGGCATATTCTCTCTGCTCACGGGCCAAAGCCTCTTACCCTTACCCCCGGCAAGAATCAAGCAGAAGTTGTTGTCATTAAATTTTTCCATCTTAAATCCGTATCAGATTAGTATTATCACAAAGTGTATTTAAAAGCGTCCTGTCTTTTCCGCCTTGGCAATAAGCTCTGAACGTTTCTATATATAATAGCGCACGAAGTTACTTTTTATTGTGTACAAAACCAAGAAATTAAGCTTTTTTCTCTATTGTAATAATCTTGAAGAAAAGTTTTTTGCCATAATGTTTGTCCATTACAAAAAAAGTATTACCTTTGCACCGCATTTAAGCCCAGATGGCGGAATCGGTAGACGCGCTGGTCTCAAACACCAGTGGGGCAACCCGTGCCGGTTCGACCCCGGCTCTGGGTACTAAGAACGGCTAAGGAGTTGGATTTCAACACTTAGCCGTTTCTTTTTTATAACATGTTTCCCCTTGTCGCTTTCCATGCTCAATACAGCATACCGAACATCCAGAGCGGGATGATGTTGCCATATCCGGTTTCAATATCATCCTTCACCACATATCCGTTCTCTATATTCTGCAGTTGGCTTTGCTTTTTCTTCTTTCCACCCACCTCGAATGTATATTTCTCGTCTATGAGGAAATCTGAAATCGGAGAAGTGGCAACAGAGAACAGAAAACGCGTCTGGTTGAAGAAGAACGTCTCGCGCACAGTTCCTATCTCCACATTTCTGTTACCTAAAGTATAGATAAGCGCCGTATTGTCAAGATAAATCTTGTCCACTTTGCCAAGTCCCTGTATTCCTCCAGTAGAGGTACGCAGCTGTCCTATCAGCCCTGCCTTTTCCAGATAAACACACAGTTCTGCTATGCTGTTTCGCGAAACCTCCAGTTGTCCGCCTAACTGCGTCATATTCGGTTTGAAGGGAGCACTTTGGGCAATAATGGCAAGCAGACGCTTCAGCTTTCTTGCCGTGGCAACTGAGAGGTCGGCATATTGCGGAATGTCTGTTTCTATCGTGGCATTCACCACTTGCTGTATATATTGGTTTATGTCTCCGTCTGCAAAAGGATAATATCCCTTTTGCAGATAATCAGAGAAATGCTGCAGGGGGAGGAAGCCTTCGGGCATCTCCACCTCTTGCCGCAGCAGCTGCTGCAACGTACATACGGGGAAGCGGATACCATGGAACAGTTCCAGATATTCGCGGTAGGAAAGTCCCTGCATCTCATACATCAGCGCACGCCGACTCAAGTCGAAAGCCCCCTTGGCAATATCGAGTACCGACGACCCTGTGAACACCACATGCAGCTCCGGATAATAGTCGTATATCAACTTCAGCTCTCTCGACCAGTCCTTGTATTTATGGATTTCATCTATGAAAAGGTATCTGCCACCCGTTTTTGCAAAGCTGCCGGCAAGGTCTACAAGCCTGTTACTGGCAAAATAGAAATCCTCAGCTTGTACATACAACGACTCGTTCAGAGGCAAATGCTCCTTTATATGCTGAAGCACAAGAGTTGTCTTACCGATGCCGCGCGGTCCCATAAGCCCTATCATACGGGCATCCCAGTTGATACGCTCATGCATATAGCGATGGAATGTGGTATCGGTTCCATTCAGCAGCTTTCGGAATGTAATTTGCAGTTGTTCCATAATATCTCGTTTTATAGTCCTATACTGCAAAGATAATGATTTTCCGCGATATTGCACTCACTTCAGTGCAATATTTGCAAAAACTGCACTCACCTCAGTGCGTTTTTTTACTTAAAACTGCACTGAACACAGTGCAATTTCTATTCTAAGCAGCCAACTGCATAAAAGAGCCTATACCTTCTGACATTGAAGGTATAGGCACACTATCGAATATACGGTTAGACCATTAAATCATGGTGCGGAACGAGTCTACTACTCCTATCAGATGCTTCTCCTCATCAACTACAAGCACACAGTGGATCTTGTTAGCATGAAGGATATGCTCTATCTCCGTAATCTTTGTTTCCGGCGACACCATCTTCGGAGTGCGCGTCATGATGTCTCCCACGGAAAGCTGGAAGAACTTATCCTGCGAACTCTCCATGGCACGACGTATGTCACCGTCGGTGATGATGCCCACAACCTTATCATCTACCATAGCCACACAGAGTCCAAGTCTGCCGTTGCTGACATGTATCACCGCCTCGCCAAGCTTCACGGTAGGCGAGATGACTGGCAGATCGTCCGAGCGCATCACGTCCTTTGCCCTGGTAAGCAGTCGCTTGCCGAGCGTTCCTCCAGGATGATACTGGGCGAAGTCGGTAGCCTTGAAGTTGCGTGCCACCATCAGCGCACAGGCAAGGGCATCGCCAAGGGCGAGTGCTGCCGTGGTGGACGACGTAGGAGCAAGTCCGAGAGGGCAAGCCTCACGGCTGACACCGGAATTGAGATGTGCCGAAGCGAACTTGGCAAGCAGCGACTCCGGGTTTCCACTCATGCCGATTACCGGAATCTTATGCTCTATCAGGTAAGGCAGGAACCTCAGCAGCTCGTCCGTCTGTCCTGAATTGGAGAGAGCAAGCACCACATCCTCTTTCTGTATAACGCCCAGGTCGCCATGAAAGGCATCAAGGGGGTTGATGAAGAAGCTCGGCGTGCCGGTAGAAGAGAGCGTGGCAGCTATCTTGGCTCCTATATGTCCGCTTTTGCCGACACCGGTAACAATTAGCTTTCCCTTGCATGCAAGGATTATCTCCACCGCCTTGTCGAAGTCGGCATCGAGATTAGGAATGAGTTCAAGGAGAGCCTGCGACTCATCCTTTATACACTTTATTGCGGTTTCTATATATTTCATAATATTCTTCGTTCTTTTAGAGTCACACATTCTTATATCAGAGAGTCCACCACCTTTTCGAGGTCGCTAAGGAACAGCATGTTGGGACCGTCGCTAAGGGCATGGTCGGGATCGGGATGCGTTTCAAAGAAATATCCCTGCGCTCCGAATGCCTTTGCCGCCAATGCCATCATAGGTACGAACTGACGGTCGCCGCCGGTCTTGCCTCCTGCCCCACCGGGACGCTGCACGCTGTGGGTGCAGTCCATTATCACTCTGTCGGCATACTGCGACATTATGGGCAAGTTGCGGAAGTCTACCACCAGATTATTGTAGCCGAAACTGTTGCCGCGCTCGGTCAGCCACACCTCCTTGGCTCCTGCCTCACGGCATTTCTCCACCGGATAGCGCATGTCATCGCCGGAGAGGAACTGAGCCTTCTTTATATTCACCGTCTTGCCAGTTCGTGCCGCTTCCACGAGCAAGTCGGTCTGCCGACACAGAAAGGCTGGAATCTGCAACACGTCGACGACCTCGCCTGCCGCCCGTGCCTGCCAGCTTTCATGTATGTCGGTAAGCAGCGGCAAACCGTATTTCGCCTTCACGTCGGCAAGCATCTGTAGACCTTTCTCCAGTCCGGGACCGCGAAAGGAATGTATCGACGTGCGGTTTGCCTTGTCGAACGATGCCTTGAAATAGAATGTTAATCCTGTCTTGTTCTTTAACCTTGCCACTTCTGCCGCCACCGTGTCGAGCAGTTCCGCCGACTCTATGACGCATGGGCCTGTAATGAATATTGGTGTCATAATAATATATTAGTGTTTATTTTATAACAAACTTATATATACCGTTCTGGCGAGAGCCCACAACGGCTGTGTTGCCTACGACGAGCGGCGACGACTCGAAGTTTGAGGCATAGTGCTTCTTTAAGAGGATTTCTCCTGTCTTCGCCCGTATCAGATATACGGTGCCGCCGGAATCGCCAGTAAAGATAAACATCTCATTCTTCTCGTTGAGGAATCCCACCGGTGAAGACCAGGCGAACTGGTTGAGCTGGGTCGTATATACTATCTTTCCGTCTTTGGTACTTATTGCCACAAGCTGGCCGGAGTGTTTTCCCTTTCCGTCTCCTCCGTTGCGGCAAAGGGTAGCGAACAGCAATCCTTCACAGTCGCCCCGTCCTGGCAATGGCGTACTGTACATTCCTCCGTCGAGAGTCTTCTCGCCCACCTTCATTCTGTGGCATGGTATCTGCAGCGTCCATACCGGACTGCCGTTCAGCGCATCAAGCTTTACGATATGGCAGATGCCCTCATTGCCCTGCTTGTCAACCTCGCATCCACAATACAGATACGGCTTGCCGTTTTCCACCTTGCATACTATGCTGCCGTCTATATCATCATGGTTGTCATACATCCATACGGGCTTCATCGTGTTCAGGTTTACGCATATCACATTGCCGTGGTTGTCGCCGAAGAAGCCATAGTTGGCATAGACGCAGAGACTGTTTTCTATTCCCGGAGCTGAACCGTTCACGCTGTAGCGGAGCGCTGCTGCAAGGACAAGCTCTCCCTGACGGCGACGGAACTTATACAGGCTGCCGTTCTCTCCGGGCCAGAAGAGGTATCCGCCCACTACTACCGGCGAGGAATCGAAAGCGTTCCATCCGCGTCTTGCCTTCGGGTCTCTGCCGAAGAAGTATGTCTGGCGATGTTTCTTCAGGTCTATCACAAGACTGCCGAACGGCTGATGGTTGGGCACGCCCTGCCCTACATACAGGTTGTGCAGCTGTGGGTCGAGAGACACCGTGCCCTTTATGGTATTCACTACATCTACCGCCTGTCTTGATTCCCTGCCCGTAGCATAGTCAACGAAATACACCTTTCCGCAGAGCGAGCCGAACACCACCTCGTTCGACATGCTGATATAGAGCGGCTGACCGGTCCATCCCGTGCCTCCTCCCCACACTCCAAACTTTGTCTGCTCCTTATTATAATAGGTATTGAACACCCATGCCGTGTCAACGGTGGCAGGAGTGCCCTTAACACGACCTCCGAAATCGGCATCGCGAAAGAGGGTCTTCCTGAACGTCAGCACATCCGCCCCATCATAAAGGCTCTGTGCGGAGGAGAGAGTCTGGTCGGCTGAATCAAGAATCTCCACGTCGTAACGTATTCTTCCTGCCGACTCAAACATCGTGTCAGGAAGGGCTTCGAACATATTTCCGCTGCTTCGTGTTTCTCCAATGGAATCTGTCGGAGAAACATTCTTGTCCTTACTTTGACCACCACACCCGCCAACCACGAGCATCAAAGCAAAAAGAACTACCACGGTCCAATATCTATCGGATTTAAAGTCGTTAAAATGCATTTATACTGCTTTATAATAATGCCATAAACAATACAGTCCTCATTACCACTGCAAATGTAATGATTTTAATATTAAGTACAAATTAGCGAACGACTTTTTTCCCCTTATGCCCCGTTTTTTCTATACCGCGACATTATCACGCTGATTCTCCGCTACTCGAAATAGAATGTCAGCGCAATAATCTTGCTACGCCCTTCCTTTACGGAATTGGCATACATGTAACGGTCTGCCATACTCGGGTCCTTGAACCTGTCGGCATGCTTCGTGTCAACATTATTCGTCAGACCATAGCAGAACTTCAGTTCCGGACGGAGCTTGAAGAAAGGCAGATAGAAGTCGCAGCCCAAGCCGACCTCAAGGAAGAAGTCATAGCGCTTGAGCTTTATATAGTCGGTGTTGTTTCCCGAAAGGTTTAGCATCGGGTTAAGACCTGCCATGAGATAAGGGCGATGGTTGTTGAAACGCGGTGCGCTGAATATCAGATCCAATGCCGAGGAGACATAAATAGTCTTCAGCTCCTGGGTCTGCGTCACTGGCTCTCCGGCTCCCGTGCGGTCGGTAAGGTTCATGAACTTTATGTTTCTCGTACCGAAATACATTGCCGGAGCTACACGGAAAGCGAAATGCGTGCTGAGGCGCGTCTCTCCTATCACACCCACGGTGAAGCCTGGGTCCCACTGGTCCTGGTCGGTGGTGATAACCTTCGTCACCACGCCATTGTCGGTGGTAATAGTCTGCGGTCCCATTCCCACGAACTCAAGATCCTGCAGATGAGTTCCCACCATCACACCGAAGTGGAACGGACGGAGGTCTGTATAAGGACGGTTCTGCACACGGGTGTCCTGAGCATGCACTGCCACAGCAAGCATCACTATATATATAATATGTATAAGTCTTTTTATCATATTTTCGGAAATCGTTTATTGTAATAACGGCATTTCCGCCCCGATATTGTATCGGCAGGAAATATTACCTGCGACAATACCAAATTATTATGACCAAAATACAGCTCCTTATACCTAATTAATATGGGCAAGCACGATACACAAAAGGGCAAGGAACACGGGAATAGTTAAAATATGAAAATTAGAGTACCAATTATTAGGTATTTAAAATAAAAACACTACCTTTGCAAAGTACAAAAAATTGAGTACGGAAAACATTATTAACGATTAAATATTTAAACATTATGGCTTACGTAATTGGTGACGATTGTATCGCATGCGGTACATGTATTGACGAGTGTCCTTCAGGTGCAATTTCAGAAGGCGAAAAGTATTCTATCGATGCAGATGCTTGTACAGAGTGCGGTACTTGCGCTTCTGTTTGTCCTTCTGAGGCTATCAGCCTTGCAGAATAATCTGCGGACATGAAGGGAGATTAATATCTCATATATTATTAAGTTTTAGATTATAGGAGGCAGTTCTTCATTGAACTGCCTCTTTCTGTTTTAGGGGGGGTATCTGGCAATTGATATAAAACGGGCGTCTTTAGGATTTGGTATATACCCACTCAGAAATCCTCGCCATTATGCGACGGCTTTACTCCTGCTTCTACCAGTCTCTTCTTAAACAACTCAGAAACGACTGCATTAAGTATCTTGTCCGACGTGCCTGTCGGGTCGGAGAAAGGATGCACCTTGTCGGGACAGAAAATCTGGAAGTATGGTATCTCGCCACGTTCATTAGGCAACCATTTGGTATAGTCGGTTTTGTAGATTCCATTTATGGAGTCGAGATAGTTTTCGGAATGCGGCTTATATCCGTCTGGAATATCTACATACTTCCACACATCAAGGA
>OLGZ01001949.1_pt1 | contig 10590 bp, 9 predicted proteins | sample 1605981 | NCBI WGS metagenome assembly OLGZ01 (sample SAMN03283291) | human gut metagenome | biome: human-associated habitat; material: feces | host: Homo sapiens | place: Peru | collected 2012 | reverse complement strand
CATGAACTGGCCCATCGGCTGCGGCAAGGAGTTCAAGGGCGTGTTCGACCGCAACACCCGCAAGGTGCTGGCTTTCTCCAGCGACGGCCGCGCCAACGGCGTCAAGAAGGTCGAGGAGACCGAGGCCGAGCTGGGCGATCCCGCACTGGACGAGCTGCTGACCCCCTATCTGCACCAGCAGCTCTCCGATGAGATCGAGCTGCTGGACGGTGCCGCCGAGGAATTTGATCTGGACAAGGTGCTGCGCGGCGAGCTCAGCCCCGTCTTCTTCGGCTCTGCGCTGACCAACTTCGGCGTCGAGCCGTTCCTGGAGAACTTCCTCCGCCTGACCCCCACCCCGCTGGCCCGTGTGGACAGCCTGACCGGGGAGCCGGTGGACCCCTGCCGCGAAGAGTTCTCGGCCTTCATCTTCAAGATCCAGGCCAACATGAACAAGGCCCACCGCGACCGCATCGCCTTCATGCGCATCTGCTCCGGCAAGTTCGAGCGCGGCATGGAAGCCTACCATGTGCAGGAGGGCAAGAACATCAAGCTGGCCACCGGCACCCAGCTGATGGCGCAGGACCGCGCCATCGTGGATGAGGCCTATGCAGGCGATATCATCGGCCTGTTCGATCCGGGCATCTTCTCCATCGGCGACACGCTGTGCACCGGCAAAAAGAAGGTAGAATTTGCAGGCATCCCGACCTTCTCGCCGGAGCACTTTGCGCGCATCGAGCAGAAGGACACCATGAAGCGCAAGCAGTTCGTGAAGGGTATGGAGCAGATCGCCCAGGAGGGTGCCATCCAGATCTTCCGCGAAGTGGGCGGCGGCATGGAAGAAGTCGTGGTCGGCGTCGTTGGTGTGCTGCAGCTGGAAGTGCTGGAGTACCGCCTGAACACCGAATACAACGTCGAGATCCGGATGCAGCAGCTCCCCTTCGAGCAGCTGCGCTGGGTGAAGAACGACCCCGACACCTACAACCTGCGGGACCTCGACCTGACCAGCGACACCAAGGCCGTGGAGGATATGAAGGGCAACCGTCTGCTGCTGTTCACCTCGGACTGGGCCATCCGCTGGGCCGAGACCCACAACGAAACGCTGGAACTGAGCGAGTTCGGCAACATCTAAAACGATCCCAAAGAGCTGCTGTGCGGGGCGGGACTCCAAACAGCAGCTCTTTTTGGATAGAAATTAAAAATACAACAAAGAATGCCAGAAATGGGATGAGACCGGCCCCCGATGGGGAACACTTCTGGCATGGAGGAAAATAAGATGCAGAATATCACGATCGGAAAAAGCGGCATCGAGGTGCCCTTTCTCGGTATGGGCACCTGGGCCATTGGCGGCGGCAGCTGGTGGGGCGACAACGACGACGCCCTGTCGGTGAACGCCATTGAAGCGGCGGTCGAGCAGGGCATCCGCTGGATCGACACGGCCCCCATCTACGGCTTGTACCACAGCGAACAGGTCGTGGGCGAGGCGCTCCGGCACATCGACCGCGACAAGGTGGTCCTCTCCACCAAGTGCGGCCTGGAATGGCGGCACGAGACGCCGGTGCTCCACAAAGTCGTGGACGGCACCGCAGTCTACCGCGACCTGTCCGCCCAGAGCATCATCGAGGACGTGGAAGAGAGCCTGAAGCGGCTGGGCACCGACCATCTGGATGTCCTGTACACCCACTGGCAGAGCCCGGATCTCGGCCTCTACCCGCTGGAAGAGACCGTCGAGGCCATGATGAAGCTCAAGGAGCAGGGCAAGATCCGCGCCATTGGTGCGTCGAATGTGACGGCGGACATCATCCGCGGCTATTGCAAGTACGGCCAGCTGGATGTCATCCAGGAGAAGTACAGCCTGCTGACCCGCCGCGTGGAAAAGCAGCTGCTGCCCACCTGCAAGGAGCTGGGCGTGTCCATTCAGGCCTACTCTCCGCTGGAGCAGGGCCTGCTGACCGGCAAGGTCACGATGGAGACCACCTACCCGGAGGGCAGCACCCGCAACACCAACCCCAGCTTCCAGCCCACCCGCCGTGCGCAGGCCATTGAGCTGCTGGAAAAGTGGGGCGACCTGACCGAAAAATACGACTGCACCCTCGCGCAGCTGGTCATCGCGATGACGGCCCGGATGATCCCCGGCCTGCATGTGCTCTGCGGTGCCCGCACCCCGGAGCAGGTGCGCGACAACGCCGGTGCCCTGCGCATCCAGCTCAACGGCGCAGATGCCGTCCGCATGAAGTGGGATGTGGACGCCATTTCGTAAGATAATAAAGGCAGAAGAGGAGCCGCGGCCAATGGCCGCGGCTCCTCTTCGGTTATGCTTCTTTCAGCATCTGCTGGATCTTTCGTTTGGCGCGGCAGTAGGTCACACAGGCCCAGTTGGCGGTGTGGCCGAAGATCGCACCGATCTTTTCGTAGGAGAGTTCGCCGAAGACCCGGAGGGTGAACACCTCCTTGTACGGCTCTTCCAGCCGGTGGAGGCACTGGTGGATGGTAAAGGCGGCGTCTTCGTCGATGAGCAGTTCGTCCAGGTCCGGCTGCGGGGCAGCGGCGGGCGGGAACGCCTCGTCCAGCGGGACGGTCTGTTTCGCCTTGCGGCAGTGGGAGTAATAACAGTTCCGCGCTACGGTGAAGAGCCAGGCGCGGATGTCCTGTCGGCCATCAAAGTGCTTCAGACCGTTCAGGGCCTTGAAAAACGTCTCCTGCGTCAGCTCTTCGGCCAGCGATTCCGAGTGGGTGAGCCCCTGCAAAAACAGGAACACATCCCGGAAATAGAGCCGGTAAAGTGCATCCATGTCCATGGGCTAGGCCCTCGGATAGAGGCCCAGCTCCTGCTCGGTGCCGTAGACGATGGTGCCATTGAGGCGGTAGGCCGAGACCGGCTGGCCTTCCCGGTAATGGAGCGTTTCGTCGGCACAGACGACGGCGAGCAGCTGGGTGTTGGAAACGGCGATGGTCTTGGAAGATGCCGCGCTCCCGAACACCCCGGCCAGTGCGGCGTGGAAGTGCGGGAAACGATGGCGCACGGCCTGCACCGTCACGGTCGGGCTGCCCCAGCTGAAGGGCTCGTCCAGCGTCAGCCAGACGCCCTCGCCCTGCACTTCGAGGATGCAGAGGTTGGCAGAGTCTTCTTTCCGGTTGTAGGTCCAGAACCGGGCTTCCTCGACGGTGGCGGGAGCCTTGGCGCTGTACATCCACACGGCCAGTGCCAGAGCGCACACCACAGCCAGCACGGCCGCCAGAATGGTCAGCAGCTGCTTTTTCCGCAGGGCAGCATGGACCTGTTTCAGCGGGGCGTCGGCCTGCGCATCGGCCTGCACCGGAACTGGCAGGCGGATGCTGTGCAGTTCGTCCCGGCAGGCCGGGCAGCTTTGCAGATGCTCTTCGATGAGCTGGCCGGTCTCCGGGCTGGTGAGGTGTTCGGCGTAGAGGGGGAGCAGATCCCGGATGAGCTCACAGGGCAGTTTCATGAGTACGACCTCCTTTTTTCGTGTCCGTTCACCTCAATAACGCCCCAAAGACGAAAGTATTACAAGAATCTCCGAAACTATTTTTGCTTCACCCGTTTTCACGCCAGAATGCTCCGCCGCTGGTCTGGAACAGCAGCCAGGGGTTCACGCTCTTGCTGCCCAGCTTGAAGTCCATGGTCATCTCTTCGCCCAGCGCACCGACGGCCTGCCCTTTCTGGACGGTCGCGTTCCGGCTGACGGAGAGGGTCTGCAGGCCGTAAAGGTAGCTGCGCAGGCCGCAGCCGTGGTCGATGACGACGGTGTTGCCGGTGAGGGCAAGGTTCCCGGCAAAGACGACAACGCCGTCCGCCGGGGCGCGGGCCGGGTCGCCGGGGATGGTGTAGAGTTTGGTGGAGTTGGAGCGGGAGCCCTGCTGGCCGTTCGTGACCTTGACCTGACCGAAATCCAGCAGGATGAGATAGTTCTCGGCCGGGCAGATGAACCCGCCGGACCAGAGCTTTTCCCGCACGGGCAGCTCATACAGCGGCCAGATGTTGTTCCGGAACTCGGTGTTCGCGGCCTCGGTGGGGGCTGGCTCGGCCTCGACCTCCGCAGTGCCGAAGTCTTTGGGCAGAACGGTCAGCGTCCGGGAGAGCGTCTCCCCGTTGACCGTGATGCGGATCTCGTGGGCTCCGGCGGAGGCATTGTAGGCCGCAGGAATGTAGGCCCGCCAGCCGGAGGGGCTGCGGGTGCACGAAACACTGCCAAGGTCGGTCTCCAGGGTGGGGGCCGTGTCCCCGGCCATGCCGGTGATGGCAACGCCTACGATGCCGCCCTGCTCGACCCGCTCAGCCGAAAGTTCAACGTTGGCGCTGGCCTGCAGCGTGAACCGGAAGGAGAACCGATACCAGCCGGTGGGCCGGGCCGGGTGCTCCTGCCCCCCGTTCTTATGAATGGCACCGTTGGTGCCGCCCTCGAACTGGGTGGAAAGGAAATCATCCGGGAGCCGCCAGACCGTCATCGTGGCCTTGTAGCTGCCGTTGGCCGGGAAGAGGAAGTCTTCGTACTGCCCGGCAGAACCGGCGAACACGAGGCTGCCGATGTCGGTCTCGATGGTCAGGGTGGTGTAGGTGGCCCAGTCGGGCAGGGCGAGGGCCGGGTGGGCATCGTACAGGGTACCCAGCTTTTGCACGGTGAGGGTGTCCGGCTCAGCAAAGACCCTGTCGAGCACACCGCCCACCAACGGCACCTGCCAGCAGGAGCCGTTCACTTCCAGTGCCTGCCCGCCGAACTGTACGTCCGCCGCAGGGCGGGCCCCCTCGCCGGTAAAGGAATAGCTCACGGCCATCACGGCCCCCAGCAGCACGACGACGCCCAGCGCGACGCCGATGATCCAAAGAAAAAATCGTTTCATGATATGTAACATCCTCCTGACATGAAAGTGCAGGGTTGCAAAAAGGGCGCACGCGGCGGGTCAGGAACTGACCACCGGGTGCGCCCTTCAGCGGATCGGTTATTCTTCTGCGGCGTCCTCGGCAGGTGCGTCGGCGGGTTCCGCCTTGTCTTCGCCAAACAGCAGGCGCTCGTACTCATCGAGCTCCTTCTCGCGGCGGCGGAGATAAACGGCCACGGCGGCCAGTGCACCGGCGATGGCGGCCAGCGTAGCAATCACGGCGATCAAACAAGATTTCTTCATAGGTTCAGCACACTCCTTTTTTGGGTCGGAACGATGGGTCCAGAACATCCTTTGTGTCGGGGTGGCCCTTTTCGCGGTGGGCCATGGAACCGCCCTTGCGGATATTGTGTAGAAATATCGCGTTAGGAATATTATACCCGGAATGCAAAAAAATTACAACTGCCAATCCGTAAATTTTCATCGACCTGCACGAAAAAAGTTAAAATGCAGCGGCCAGCAGTTTGCGGTACGCCTTGAACGCACCGGGCAGGGTGTACGCGGCTTCCAGCTGTTCCGGGCTGGCCCAGACGCAGCCGACGGGGGCGGGCTGGCGCTCTGCCGTGAAGAGGTAGCCGCCCATGTGCCATTCGATGTGGCTGAAGATGTGCCGGGCCGGGCGGAGGGCTTTGGCGGCATCGGGGGTGCAGACGACGCCCAGCGCCGCCAGGCGGGTGCGGGCCTCGTCGGCGGAGAGGGATTCGTCCTCCCAGAGCACCGGCTGCCACAGGCCCGCCAGAAGACCCTTTTCGGGCCGCTGCTGGAGCAGGACGCCCTCCGGGCTGCGGACGAGCGCCAGCGTCACCGGCTCGATGCGGCGGGCCTTGGGGGCCGCTTTGCGGGGCAGGGTGAGGGCTGTCCCGGCGGCATGGGCGGCGCAGAGATGGGCCAGCGGGCACTGCGCACAGAGCGGGGCACCGTTGGGCACGCAGACCAGCGCACCCAGCTCCATCAGGGCCTGATTGTAGTCGCCGGGGGCAGCGGGGGGCTGGTGCTCCATGACGCGGGCCGTGAATGCCCGCTTGACCTTGGGGTCGGTGATGAGGCGGTCGTCGTTGTACAGGCGGGAAAACACCCGCAGCACGTTGCCGTCCACCGCAGGCACCGGCAGGCCGAAGCTGATGGAGGCGATGGCACCCGCCGTGTAGTCGCCGATGCCGGGCAGGGCGCGGAGGGCATCGTAGTCGGCGGGCAGTTCGCCGCCGTACTGCGCACAGACGAGCTTTGCTGCCTTTTGCAGGTTCCGCACCCGGCTGTAATAGCCCAGACCCTCCCACAGTTTGTGGAGCTTTTCCTCCTCGCAGGCGGCAAGGGCGGGGATGTCCGGCAGAGCGGCAAGGAACCGCTCATAGTAGGGCAGCGCCGCCGAGACGCGGGTCTGCTGCAGCATGATCTCACTCAGCCAGACATGGTAGGGGGTGGGGTCGGAGCGGAAGGGCAGGATGCGGTGGTTCGCATGGAACCAGTGGAGCAGGGCGGGCGAAATGTTTTCCACGAAATGTTACCTCGATGTTGAAAATGACCCTCTCAGTCTCGCTATCGCTCGCCAGCTCCCCCAAGGGGGGAGCTTTGGTGCGGTACTTTACCGGAAGAACCAAACCTCGCCCTTCGGGAGAGGTGGCATTGCGAAGCAATGACGGAGAGGGTCGTACTTTATTTTTTAGAATCCGTACGCGGTGCGGGGGAACGGCAGGACATCACGGATGTTCTGGATGCCCGTGAGGTACATGATCATGCGCTCGAAGCCCAGGCCGTAACCGGCATGCTCCACGCCGCCGAACTTGCGCAGGTTGAGGTACCAGTCGTAGCTGGATTTGTCCAGCCCCAGCTCGTCCATACGGGCTACCAGCTTATCGTAGTCTTCCTCACGCTGGCTGCCGCCGATCAGCTCGCCGATGCCGGGCACCAGCATATCGGCTGCGGCCACGGTCTTGCCGTCCGGGTTCTGCTTCATGTAGAAGCTCTTGATCTCCTTCGGGTAGTCGGTGACGAAGACGGGCTTCTTGAAGACCACCTCGGTCAGGTAGCGCTCGTGCTCGGTCTGGATGTCCACGCCCCACTCGACGGGGAACTGGAACTTCTTGTTGTTCTTCTTCAGCACCTCAATGGCGTCGGTGTAGGTGATGCGGCCGAATTCGCTGTTCGCCACCAGCTCCAGGCGCTCGATGAGGCCCTTGTCGATGAACTGGTTGAAGAAGGCCATCTCGTCGGGGCAGTTGTCCAGCACGTAGCGGATGACGTACTTGGTCATGGCCTCGGCGGTGTCCATGTAGCCGCTCAGGTCGCAGAAAGCCATCTCCGGCTCGATCATCCAGAACTCGGCGGCGTGGCGGGTGGTAAAGCTCTTCTCCGCACGGAAGGTGGGGCCGAAGGTGTACACCTTGCCAAAGGCCATGGCCATGGCCTCGGCCTCCAGCTGGCCGGAAACGGTCAGGTTGACGGGCTTCTCGAAGAAGTCCTGGGTGTAATCGACGGTGCCGTCCTCGTTCTTGGGCACGTTCTCCAGGTCGAGGGTGGTCACACGGAACATCTCACCGGCACCCTCGCAGTCGGATGCGGTCAGCAGCGGGGAGTGTGCGTAGACGAAGCCGTTCTCCTGGAAGAACTTGTGGATGGCGTAAGCCGCCACGCTGCGGACGCGGAAGGCGGCGTTGAAGGTGTTGGTGCGGGGGCGCAGGGTGGGCATGGTGCGCAGATACTCCATGCTCATCTTCTTTTTCTGCAGCGGGTACTCGTCGGCAGGGCAGTCGCCCAGGATCTCGACGGAATCTGCGTTCAGCTCAAAGGGCTGCTTGGCCTGCGGGGTCAGCACGATGCGGCCCACGATGCGCAGGCTGCTGTAAAGGCCGGTGTGGATGACGGCATCGTAGTTTTCCAGCTTGCCGGCTTCCAGCACGACCTGCAGGGTCTTGAAGCAGCCGCCGTCCGACAGGGCGATGAAGCCGATGTTCTTGGAGTCGCGGATGTTCTTTGCCCAGCCGCAGACGGTCACGACGGTGCCGTCGGCGGGGGTGTTCTTGTACAGCGAAACGATCTCAGTGCGTTCCATGGTATCTCCTCCGATGTAAAATAAAAAGACAGCTTTGCCCTGAAGTTTCAGGGCGAACAAGCTGTCTTGTAATGTCCGCGGTGCCACCTGAATTACCGGAAGTGTCCGGTCGCTCACGCGCTCATCTCAAAAAGAAAGCGCTGCCCTTGTAACGCGGGGCGCAGCGGCGCACCTACTGGCAGTTTTGCAAAAAACTGGGTTCAGGTTGCAGCTCCTGGGTGTTCGTTCGCGCAGGGGGCGCTCACGGCTCGCAGCAACTGCCGTGTTCTCTGGAAGCGTCCCGGATGCGTTACTTTTCCCGATCTGTGCTTTTCGGTAATTCTAAAAATAGCACAGGAAAGCAGCTTTGTCAATCGGAAATTGCAGGGTCTGCGCTGCGCAGCGCTTTGATCAGCCCCTCGGCGGCCAGCTGCCCGGCGTACAGGGCCTCATTGAGGTTGTTGCCATGGCCGCCCACCTCGATGAGCAGGCTTCCGGTGGTGAGATCCTGATTGTAAAAGCGGTAGCTGAACAGCACGGGCCGGGTGAGGCCGGGGAATGTCCCCTCCATCGCCCGCTCCCATGCGGCGGCGAAGCGGAGGTTCTGGCGGTAGTTTGGCAGGGAGATGCTGCTGCCGTTGTCGCACCCGCAGATGATCATGACCTGAGCCGCCTGCTGGCCGTTCACGGTGCAGACCGGGGCCATCCGGGAGCCGTTCTCGGTCTCGATGGCGTCGCGGTGGACATCGAGCACCACCTTGATGCTGGGGTATTGGGCTAAGTACTGCTGCACCACAGCGCGGCTGTTGGCGTAGCTGCCGGTGTAGCTGGGGTAGTCGTTCAGGGTCTCGTCATGGAGGGTGTTCAGCCCGGCGGCGTTGAGGGTGTCGGCCATGACGCGGCCCACGGCGCACATGTTGTAGTTCCGGTCGGTGGTGCGGGAGCCGTCGCCGGGGCGGAACCACAGCCCGGCCGAGAGGCGGTAGTCCTCGGTGGCGTGGGTGTGCATGATGAGGACCTGCGGCTCCGGGCTGTTCCACTCCACCGCAAAGGGGAGCGGAGCTTCGACCTCAGCCGCGATCTCCGCCGCCGGGACGCGGGTGTTGTTCTTGATGCTGCCCGCCCCGCAGGCCACGTATTTTTCGCCGCTGCCCTGCGGATAGGTCTTTTCGAGGATGGTGCCTGCGTCTTCGGGCCGGGCGTCGTCGCCTTCCAGCGGGACGAGGTAGGAGCGGTCTGCGGCGGCGGGCAGAGATCCCGGAGCGGGTTCGAGGACTTCGGGTGGAAGCGCTTCTGCCGCAGATCCGCCGCTCTGCGCGGAGGCGGCCTGCTTCCGGCTGAGGGAAAGGGCCGTCTGCGCGGCAGGCAGCGGCCCGATGATGAGCGCCGCCAGACTGAGCACCAGTCCATGGGCAAAAACGGTCAGCGCCAGCATCAGCGCCGCCGCCCCGGCCAGACTGAGCACCGGCCCGGCCCCGAAATCTCCCTGCCTGCGGCGCATGGCGGACACCTCCTTCCCTCTTAATAGGGTATGAAATTGACCTGTAGAGATAGAACGTTTCGTGCCGGAATGCCAAGGCCTCTCCTACCAGGAGAGGTGTCACCGCAAGTGATGGAGAGGTTGTACAGAGGAAAGGCCTCCCTTCATACAACCTCTCAGTCATCGCTTCGCGATGCCAGCTCCCCTGGTAGGGGAGCCAAGATTCAGCTCGTCAGCCAGCCCAGCTGGGCAATGCTCAGGCGGGGCTGCAAGGCACGGTTGATGGCAGCTGCCAGCAGGGCGGCCCCGTGGGCGATGACGCTGTCCAGCTCGCGAGGGGTCACTACAAGGTCGCTGCCCTCCTCGGCCTGCATCAGGGTGGGGATGCCTGCCGCTACGACCGGCACCCCCAGCCGGGCGGCATCCAGATGGCGGCTGTGGCCGGGCTGGGCCGGGAACAGCCCGGTGTCCGAGAATTGCAGGGTCCGGCCCAGCCGCTCCGGTTCGGAAGAGCAGAGGCTGTCCACACAGAGCAGGGCAGCGGGGCGGATCTCCCACACCAGTGCCCCGGCCAGCTGCTGCAAACTCAGCCCGGTGGCGGCCGACACGCCCGGTGCCACTGCCGCCACCGGCCGGATGCCCTGCACCGGGACGGCATGCTGCCCCATCGTGACAAAAATTTTCTGCACAGTCCGGGGGCCGAGGGCATCGGAGGTCACCCGCCGGTTCCCGACGCCCAGCACCAGCACCGGCCCTGCCGGAGGCAGCAGGGCCTGCAGCTCTGCCGCAGCCGGTTCGATGACCGCTTCGTCCCGCTCGTCCAGCAGGCTGACGCGGGGCACTTCCAGCGTCACGTACCGCCCGCGGGGGCGCTCCAGCCCTTCGCGCGCGATCTCCACCCGCGTCACGGTCACGCCGCCGCGCCTGGCTGTGGCCACCCGCACACCGGCGGGCGGCGCACTGTCCGGTGCCCGGAACAGCTCATCGGCAAGGTCTGTTTCCCGCATGATTCATCCCGCTTTCCCATCTGAAATTTGCATTTGGGGCCGTTTTGGCCCGGTTTTACAGTTTCAGTATGGGATTTTGAAAACTTTTCTAAACAAAAATCGAAAAAAGGCTTGCGCTGGTACGGCAAATATGGTATCATAAGGTGCGCTGTTATAGGTAGCCAAGGAGGTGGAACGAATGCCTAACATCAAATCTC
>OLGZ01001947.1_pt1 | contig 10611 bp, 9 predicted proteins | sample 1605981 | NCBI WGS metagenome assembly OLGZ01 (sample SAMN03283291) | human gut metagenome | biome: human-associated habitat; material: feces | host: Homo sapiens | place: Peru | collected 2012 | reverse complement strand
GGCAAGCTTCTCTGTACCCTTCTTCCGCCTCAGCGTGGGCACAGGTGACAGGGGCAAGCTTCTCTGTACCCTTATTCCGCCTCAGCGTGGGCACAGGTGACAGGGGCAAGCTTCTCTGTACCCTTAAACCAAGATGCAGGGCACTACACACAAGGTTTGATAATTACGCCCCGCGCAATGCAAACTACCAGGGCTTAATTGACAAGATCTGATGATTAAGCCCCGCGCAATGAAGGCTACCGGGGCTTAATTGACTAAATTTGATGATTACGCCCCGCACAATGCAAACTACCAGGGCTTAATTGACTAAATTTGATGATTACACCCCGTGTAACAAATAAGACTGGGATTGGTGTGCAAGCGCCCATCGCTGTCCTCACTATGCCTATGCGCGGCTATGCTTTCGTAACTTTCAATTTACAAAACATTTAAAAACAGTATTGACTTTTTCCCGGCATATGGTAATATAAACATATGAACAGTGGCTCATATGAATGAATATTAAAACTAAATGCAAATCATTAGCATCTAAAAAGCAGGAAAAGCTAATGGAGAAAGAGGAGGATATTACCATGAAGAAAACTTACAAGATCGAAGTAGATTGTGCAGCATGTGCTCTGAAGATGGAGGATGCAGCGAAGAAGGTAGAAGGCGTTACCGATGCGACCGTCAGCTTCATGACCCAGAAGATGAAAGTGGAATTCGCTGACGGCAGCGATGAGAAGGCCGTTATGGAGAATGTGGTAAAAGCCTGCAAGAGAGTAGAGGACGATTGCGAAATTTATTTATAGGATGAATTCAGGAAGGAGAGCAGATACTCTCTTTACCGGGAGACTTGATAATTTCGTAGGAAAGCAAGGAGGATTCCTATGACAAAGAAACAGAAAAAAGTATTGATCCGCATTATTGTAGCGGCAATCTTGTTAGTTATTTTACATTTTGTTCCGCTGGAAGGGCTGTGGCTGGGATTGCTGTACCTGATCCCTTACGCGGTGATCGGATATGATATTTTAAGAAAAGCCGTTCTGGGCATCATGCATGGTGAAGTGTTTGATGAGAATTTCCTGATGGCAGTAGCGACAGTAGGTGCTATGGGACTGGGAGAGTATTCCGAGGGCGTGGCAGTTATGCTGTTCTACCAGATCGGCGAATTGTTCCAGTCGGTCGCTGTAGGCAAAAGCCGCCAGAATATCAGTGCACTGATGGATATCCGTCCCGACTATGCTAATATCGAGGCCGAAGACGGCAGTCTGGAGCAGGTAGATCCTGATGATGTAGAGATCGGAACCATTATCGTGGTACGTCCCGGTGAGAAAGTTCCCATTGACGGTGTGGTTGTGGAAGGCACTTCCACTCTGAATACCAGTGCCCTGACCGGTGAAAGTGTTCCAAGAGAGATCACTGTGGATCAGAATGTGATCAGCGGCTGTGTGAACCTGACAGGACTATTAAAGATCCGTACTACCAAGGAATTCGGAGAATCCACGGTATCCAAGATCCTGGATCTGGTAGAGAACTCCAGCATGAAGAAGTCGAAATCTGAGAACTTTATTACGAAGTTCGCAAGATATTATACCCCGGCTGTCTGCTACAGTGCCCTGGCCCTGGCCATCCTGCCTCCTGTGATCAACCTGATCATGGGCAACCCGGCAGCCTGGAGCACCTGGATCATCCGTGCTCTGACCTTCCTGGTAATCAGTTGTCCCTGCGCGCTGGTCATTTCCATTCCTTTGAGCTTCTTCGGAGGAATCGGTGCGGCAAGTGCCTGCGGCATTTTGGTGAAGGGATCCAACTATCTGGAAGCGATGTCTGAGACTAAGTATGTGGTATTTGACAAGACCGGTACCCTGACCAAAGGTGTATTCGATGTAACGGGTATCTATCCCGGTCAGGGATTTACAGAGGAAGAACTGCTGGAGTATGCTGCTTATGCGGAGAGTTATTCCAGTCATCCCATCAGCAAGAGTCTGAAGAACGCTTATGGAAAAGAACTGGATGCCTCTAACGTCAGTGATGTGGAGGAGATCAGCGGACACGGTGTAACTGCCAAAGTGAATGGCAGACAGGTGGCAGCCGGCAATGCAAAGCTGATGAAGAGCCTGAACCTGGCTTATACGGAAAATACCGGTGTAGGTACAGTGGTTCATGTGGCGGTAGACGGTAACTATGCAGGATACATCCTGATCTCCGATGTGATCAAGGATGGTGCGAAGGAAGCAATTGCCTCCCTGAAAAATTCCGGCGTGAAGAAATGCATCATGCTGACCGGTGACAGCAAAACAGTTGCAGAACATGTGGCCGGTGAGTTAAAATTAGATGAGGTACACAGTGAGCTGCTTCCCGCAGACAAGGTAAGCTGCGTGGAGAAGCTGTTGCAGAAGAAGGGTGCGAAGGAAAAACTGGCATTCGTGGGCGATGGTATCAACGATGCACCGGTATTGTCCCGTGCAGACATCGGTATCGCCATGGGAGCGCTTGGTTCTGATGCAGCCATTGAAGCTGCAGACGTGGTCCTGATGGATGACAATCCCGCCAAGATTGCCCTGGCTATGCGGATTTCCCGGAAATGTCTGCGCATCGTCTACGAGAACATCGTATTTGCGCTGGCAGTCAAAGCCATCTGCCTGATCCTGGGTGCACTGGGTATCGCCAACATGTGGGTTGCTATCTTCGCAGATGTAGGAGTGATGGTACTGGCTGTTCTCAATGCCATCAGATGCCTGCGCATTAAAAACAATTAACCGGATGCAGTAAAAATATGTCGGCATCATGAGATGGCCGGTATTCCGGGAGAACAGGTGAACATGCAGACTTTTTTTTCAGAAATTACAGCACTGTGCAGGAACGAACAATTTCTGCACAGTGTGATGGAAAAATATCATTATGATCCGGAAGAATATCCAGATCTGAAGCGACTGGCAGGTGAGATGATCCCCTGCCTGGAGACAGAAGCGGGATGGCAGGACAGAGAAATCAAAGAGACTTTTCCCGGGAGGGATCAGTCTTTTTTGGCTGTAGGCATTACTCTGGGAAAAGGGATCGATGCACTGCAGGAAAAGTATTTGCAGAACGGATTTCTGACAGAGAGTTATATGATCGAGGTGCTGTCCAGTGAATTATTATTAAAAAGCTACCGGGCTTATACAGAGTGGGTAGTTGTGCATCGGAATCTGCATGTTGCCAGACTGCATTTTTTAGGTGGGGAGATTTCTGAGACTTCGGAACCCCAAATAGGCAGTCTGCTGCGGCTGGCGAACCTGCCCATGCTTCTGCAGGAGCTTGCATTGCCGGTTACCTGTAATGCAGCATATTGCATGATCCCGAAAAAAAGCGTGGTATTTTATGCGGAGCTGACGAAGGATCCTTTTACCAAATGTGCCGGAATCTGTCTGGGGTGCGGCAGGAGAGACTGCCCGAACCGCCCGAACCGTCCGCTGTCTTATGGGTATGCCAGAATTTTTTCCAAGAGCACAGATGAAAATGGAAGATAACGTACAAAACAGAAGTCTCTATTGGCCGAAATATTAAAATTCTGATAAGATTTATCAGACGACTTGTAAGTAAGATAAGAATATGGTATGATGCAATCACTTTCAAAGAGGAGAGATATCGCGTGTGCGGTGTTTCTCCTATTTTTGTGTATAGGATGAGCCATGTATGGGCTTGTGCCTGTGTATAGGATGAGCCATGTATGGATTTGTGCCTGTGTATAGGATGGGATTTATACATGCGTATACGATGGGCGAGTGAAAGAGTTGGGAAAAGAGGTGGATCATGGAAGTTTTTTTAGAGGTAACGGTACAGCATAAAAAATATCATGCCGTATTTATGGACAAAATGCGGCAGCAACCGGAGGTTACATCCTGCTATCAGGTGGAAGGGGAATATGATTTCCTCGTGAAAGCGGATGTGACCTCGGAAAAGGAACTGGAAAAACTAGAGCGCAGCGTGCGTAAGATTAACGGCGTCTGCAGTGTGCAGCCGGTCTATGCACTGCAGGAGATCATATAGTCATACCCGGAGCAGGGCATTGAAGGTCTCCTCTAAATTCAGTCTGCCGTAGCCCCATTCCCGGTTGGGGTAGTTCAGACCCTGCGTACGCACGGCACCGCGTATGAAATAACTGCGGATCTCCCGGCTTTCCGCCAGCCGGTTATTGCCCTCAATGACTGACCATTGGAAAAACTGTGCTACGGCTCCGGCAGTGATAGCGGCAGCCATGCTGCTTCCCGTACGGCGTCCGTCAATGGTGGAGATATTGACTCCGGGAGCGGATAAGTCCGGACGGATCTGCCCGGTGCGCCCAAAGCCTCTGCCGGATTCTGCGTAAAAACTGTTGTTTTCTGCGTTGTAAGTAGAAACGCTCAGAACCTCCGGCGCCATCGAGGGCTCCGTCAGAGTCATGTCGGGATCCGGATTGAGAAAATATACCGGAGTAGACAGAAATTCTGTGATAGGCAGCCACATGTGAAAATTACCGTTATATAAACTACCGGAAGCAGAGACATGAAAGGTCCAGATACCGGGGGTAGGATCCTGGATGCGTACAAGGATCAGTTCCTCGCCGGAATTTTCTTCCACAAGAGCAGAGTCGATAGTGACTCTGCTTTTTTCATAGATAAAAGAATAGGTCACACTTTGCTGCAATCCAAGGCGCAGTTCGGGAATATTTTCCCCGCCGGGAGTGCGGATGCTCAGATTAAAAGCATCCGGCAGAGCACCCCAAAGCTCCAGCCAGAATCCGATACAGCCTTCGCTGACCCGGATCTCCACATTCCGGGAATCCTCCCCAGGTGTCTGAGCGCTTAGTCTTCCATGGTAATGGTGTGAGGCGTTCCCTTCATTTCCCCCGCAGACGATGGCGGCACGGCTTCTGCGGACAGCGAGGGAAGAGAGATACCGTGACAGGGAGGAATTGCCCGCGTGATCTCCCTGGTTGGTTCCCAGACCCAGACAGATGACTACCGGACGTTCGAAGAGCCGCACGAAGGATTCCGCATATTTGATGCCCAGCATAATATCATTTTCCTGATAGGCGGGAACACCCTCGGGCACCAGATAAAAGCTGCGCAGATATTGCTTACATTCCTTGAGCTTCACCACGACGATGTCGGCACCCGGTGCAGCACCGATATAAGAATTGCCTTGTCTGACGACACTGCCGGCTGCGACTCCGGCGAGGATACTGCCGTGTCCGTTTTCGTCCCGGGAGGGAACGATGGAATAAGGATCCTCGGAACGCAACGCCAGGTTAATATCCTCTCTGCGGTATTCAGAACCATATTTTAACCCATCAGGGGGCGCTCCGGTCTGAACCGTCTGATCCCAGATCGCCAGGACACGGCTGTTGCCGTTCTCGTCCAGAAACACAGGATTTTGGTAATCAATACCGGTATCGATAAAACACAGGATCACGCCCTGCCCCGTGAGACTTAGGGGCGGACGCTGTACCTGGGTGATCCCACTGGCGATCAGGCTTGCCGGATCAAAGGGAGCGGCACCGGGTGGCGTCCCACCGGAGGGAGATAGCTGCATGAGCCCATAAAGCTTCGGCATATTGTGATAGGGGAAAAAATCCATCTTTGGATTGCGGATTCCCAGATTGGCCAGATACAAAATCAAAAAATCTTCTCCGATGCGTTCATAACAATTATTGTCATCTCCCAGAAATTCCGATGCGGAAAAGTCTGTGATAATGTCATAGGTGTCCTCTGACAGGATCATTTCCTTGCAGTCCATGGCGTTGCTCCGAAGAATCCATTTTTATAATATATACAACGGGATGAATTTTGGTGTGTATGCGTGGGGAGATCCATGACATAAGGGAAAAGCTATAGTACATAAAATATTATGAATATTATAGAAGAGACGGGTAGAAATACCGGTAAGGGATCGTGAGATGTGGGAAAATCCTATTTTCAAAAAAGTATGGGAAGTCGGGAAAAAATCATCGGTATTGATGAAGAAACATTATAAGAATGGTCTGATGTTGGGAGTGCTCTTGCTGGCAATGTTTTTCCTCGGAAGAAGCATCGGAGCCATTGCCTACGGTCTGCGTATGCAGCGGGAAATAAAGACACAGGAGACGGCGGGAACTGCGTTAGAGAACACGGAAGCGTTATTTTCAGCAGAAAACTGGGGATTGGGATTCGGGGCGGAAGGAACACAGCCCACCGGCACGGCATCTGCGGAAAAACTAAAAAAGTACAATGCCTATTATGTGGGAGCTGCGGAGGAGAAAAAGATCTATCTTACTTTTGATTGTGGCTATGAGAACGGTAATAGTTCTGCTATATTGGATGCATTGAAAAAGCATAATGCACCGGCGACCTTTTTTGTGGTAGGACATTTTCTGGAGTCGGCGCCCGAGATGGTGAAGCGCATGGTGGAGGACGGACACACCGTGGGAAACCATACCTATCATCATTATGACATGTCGAAAATTTCTGATCCAGCGGTTTTCCGGAAGGAAATGGATGACGTGAGAACTCTTTTTCAGGAGACCACCGGCACGGAGATGGCGATGTACTACCGGCCGCCCCAGGGAAAATACAGTGAGACGAATCTGCAGATGGCAAAGGATCTGGGGTATGCCACTTTTTTCTGGAGCCTGGCATATGTGGACTGGAACGTGGATGCACAGCCCAGCCACGAGGAAGCTTTTTCCAAGCTGACAGGCAGGATCCACCCCGGAGCGGTGGTGCTGTTACATAATACCTCGAAGACCAATGGGGAGATTCTGGATGAACTGCTCACAAAATGGGAAGAAATGGGTTATACCTTCGGAAAATTGGAAGAACTGGTGCAGTAGGGTTTGACTTCCCCTGCACCATACCCTATAATAGAGGACAGAAAAATATACTGGAGGACAACCATGGAAAAAGAACTGGTAGTTGTCATTGATTTTGGCGGACAGTACAATCAGCTGGTCGCCAGAAGAGTCAGAGAATGCAATGTATATTGCGAGATCTACTCTTACAAGACAGACTTGAATAAGATAAAAGCGATGAATCCCAAGGGAATCATCCTGACCGGCGGCCCCGCAAGCTGCTATGAACCCGGTGCAGCTACCTGCTCCGAGGATCTGTTTCACTTAGGAGTTCCCGTGCTGGGACTCTGTTACGGCGCACAGCTGATGACCCATGTGTTGGGTGGTAAGGTAGAACGTGCAGCCGTTCGGGAATATGGCAAGACTGAGGTGAAGGTAGACCGCAGTTCCAAGCTGTTTTCCGATGTATCCGAGAATACGATCTGCTGGATGAGCCATTTCGACTATATTTCGAAACTGGCACCCGGATTCCGTGCCGTAGCTACCACTGCAAACTGCCCTGTGGCAGCAGCAGAGTGCGTAGAGCGCGGACTGTATGCGATCCAGTTCCACCCGGAAGTACTCCACACGGTGGAAGGCTCCAAGATGCTGTATAATTTCGTACGTAATATCTGCGGATGTTGCGGTGACTGGAAGATGGATTCCTTCGTGGAAGAGTCTATTAAGGCAATTCGTGAGAAGGTTGGTAATGGTAAAGTCCTCTGTGCATTGTCCGGCGGCGTGGATTCCTCCGTGGCAGCAGTATTGTTATCCAAGGCAGTCGGCGAGCAGCTGACCTGTGTCTTCGTAGATCACGGCCTGCTCCGTAAGAATGAAGGCGATGAGGTAGAAGCAGTCTTCGGTCCCAACGGCAATTACGATCTGCACTTCATCCGTGTGAATGCGCAGGAGCGTTTCTACAGCAAGCTGGCAGGTGTATCCGAGCCGGAGCATAAGAGAAAGATCATTGGTGAAGAGTTCATCCGTGTATTTGAGGAAGAGGCGAAGAAGATCGGTGCCGTGGATTTCCTGGTACAGGGAACCATCTATCCCGATGTGGTAGAGAGCGGACTGGGCGGTGAATCCGCAGTGATCAAGTCCCACCACAACGTAGGCGGTCTGCCTGACTATGTAGATTTCAAGGAGATCATCGAACCTCTGCGCAACCTGTTCAAGGATGAGGTCCGCAAGGTAGGACTGGAGCTTGGCATTCCGGAGCATCTGGTATTCCGTCAGCCGTTCCCCGGTCCCGGACTGGGTATCCGTATCATCGGCGAAGTGACCGCTGAGAAGGTCAAGATCGTACAGGATGCAGATGCCATCTACCGCGAGGAAATCGCTAACGCAGGTCTGGACCGCGAGATCAACCAGTACTTCGCAGCCCTGACCAATATGAGATCCGTAGGCGTTATGGGTGATGAGAGAACCTATGATTACGCCATCGCACTGAGAGCCGTGAAGACCATCGACTTCATGACCGCAGAGAGCGCACAGATCCCTTATGAAGTATTGCAGAAGGTGACCAGCAGGATCATCAATGAGGTGAGCCATGTGAATCGGGTAATGTATGATATTACCAGTAAGCCGCCCGGAACGATTGAGTTTGAATAACGGATTGAAATGCCGAAAGCTTGTATTTATGCGGGTTTTCGGCATTTGCTTTATCGAATGGCTCTAGTTTGGCTCTATTCGTGGGGAGAGTAATGACTTTCATAAATCAATATATTGCGTTGCTAGGTTGATTAGGAGAAAAGATGACAGATAATGAAAAGAGATTTATAAAAAGTATATTTTCGGGAGACAGTAGTGGTCATGACTATTATCATACGATACGAGTATATAAACTGGCTACTAAAATCGCAAAACAGGAAAATGCAGATGTTAAAATAGTGCAGTTGGCGGCTCTGTTACATGATGTTGACGATATTAAGATTTCTCCGGACACTTATGTTACCAAGAAAAATGCAGTTGATTTTATGACAATTAACAAAATAGATGGTAAAAGGATAGAGGCGGTATGCAAAATTATAGATGAGGTTTCATTTGCAGGAACTGATTCAGTCGTACCTGATACCATAGAAGGAAAATGTGTGCAGGATGCAGACCGACTTGATGCTATAGGAGCTATTGGAATTGCCAGAACATTCGCATATGGTGGTAGTAGGGGAAGAAAGATTTATGATCCGGAAATAAAATCTAAAATGGGAATGAATAAAGAAGAGTATGGGAATAATCAAGATTCTACAAGCATTAATCATTTCTATGAAAAGTTGCTTTTGTTGAAAGACATGATGAATACGACTGAGGGAAAGAAACTGGCAGAACATAGACAGGTTGTAATGCAGGAATTTCTGAATGAGTTTATGCTGGAATGGGAAGGGAAAATGTGATGGAAGTAAAATTTTATGATACAGTTAATGATGAACTATTGAAATTTGCAGTAATTATCTCACAGAGTAATGGCAAGTGGGTATTTTGCAAGCATAAAGAAAGAGATACCTATGAAGTGCCGGGAGGGCATCGAGAAACAGGCGAAAATATTCTGGAAACCGCTAAAAGGGAACTCCAGGAAGAAACAGGAGCAGTAAAATATGAGATAAAGCCAATCTGTGTATATTCAGTAACTGGTAAGACGAGAGTAAATGATACAGGTGAGGAATCATTTGGAAGGCTTTATTTTGCGGAGATAACTGAATTTGCTAAAGAATTACATAGCGAAATGGAAAAGGTTATATTAATGGATGAGTTGCCTGAGAATTGGACATATCCGTTGATTCAGCCTAAATTGATTGAAAAATATATGCAGATAGAAAAGCAGTATTACAGTCGGATACAGCTGGCAGCGAAACAGACTATAGAATACATAAAGAATACTATCAAGCCGGGAATGAATTTACTCGAGATTCGAAAGTTATGTGAGGAAAAACTGTTAGAGTTGGGTGCAGATTCGTTCTGGTATTGGGATGTTGGTGCATTTGTATTTGCAGGAGATGAAACATGCGTTTCTGTATCTGGTAAGCAGTATGTAACTTCGGATAGAGTTATAGGAAACAATGAAATAATAACCATTGATTTAAGTCCGCAGGTGGGGAATATCTGGGGAGACTATGCGAGAACTATTATTGTAGAAAACGGCATGGTTGTAGAGGATATAGGGCTGATTGAAAATCCGGAATGGAAAAGCGGTCTCCAGATGGAAGAGAAATTACATGCAGAATTGTTACGTTTTGCTACGAAGGAAACAACCTTTGAGAAATTGTACTATCATATGAATGAGTTCATAGTGGAAAATGGATTTGTTAATCTTGATTTTATGGGCAACCTGGGACATTCCATTGTGAAAACCAAAGGTGATAGAGTATACATTGAAAAAGGTAATATGACGAAGCTTGGTGATGTAAAGTATTTTACATTTGAACCGCACATATCATTTTCAGATTCAAAGTATGGATATAAGAAAGAGAATATTTATTACTTTGTTGAAAACGGGCTGATGGAACTTTAAGATATAGGTTGGGTGGAAAAAATGATTAGAGAAGCAAACAAAAATGATTTAGATGAAATATTACAGCTTTACCTTTATCTTCATGAAAAAAGCATTCCAGAAGATTCAGAGCATTTAAGAAGCACCTGGGACAATATTATGAATGATGCAAATCATCATCTTATTGTTTGTGAGACTGATGGCAAGATCGTGGCATCCTGTGTATGTGTGATTATTCCCAATCTCACAAGAAATGTTCGTCCATATGCATTTGTTGAAAATGTGGTAACACATGGGGAGTATCGAAAGAAAGGTTATG
>OLGZ01001946.1_pt1 | contig 10621 bp, 10 predicted proteins | sample 1605981 | NCBI WGS metagenome assembly OLGZ01 (sample SAMN03283291) | human gut metagenome | biome: human-associated habitat; material: feces | host: Homo sapiens | place: Peru | collected 2012 | reverse complement strand
TTTCTCCTGAATCTCTTTTCGGCTCTCCTCCGGAATCTCTTTGCAGACTTCATCCAGAAAGCAGAACTGCGGGTAGAGCACACACCACCAGTTCCGGCCATAGGGGGCTGCGCCGATGTCGATGCGCAGGGCCTGATACCGCCCGGCGGGCAGGGCCGAGGCAGAGTAGCGGGTGGTGCCGAAGTACATTTCCACCAGATAGACCCGCACCGGTGCAAAACTACCGCGCCCGGCCAGCACGGTGCGGGCGACCCGCTGCAGCTCGGACAGATGGGCCGCAGCCCAGCGGAGGGCGGCGGGCTGGTCTGCCGCCGGGCAGGTCGTGTCCAGATACGCGAGCACGGCGTCCCGCACGGCCAGCTTGTCGGTCTGGTCGGCGGTGGTGTCGCTGGCAGCGCGGATGTGGAGCCGCAGAGTGTCGGCGGAAAGTGCGGCTCCGGTGTCGAGCTGGGTGCGGCCCCAGCCCAGCAGGCCCTGCAGACCGATGCAGAGCGCGAGCGCACCGCTGAGTGTGATGCACCAGACCGTCATCTGGCGGCGGGATAAAATGCGGCTGTACATAAAAACAGACCCTTTCTCTGGAAATACTGTCCAGAGTCTGGGTCTGTTTGGGTGTGATTATACAGCGGAAACCCTCTCAGTCGCCTGCGGCGACAGCTCCCCCGAAGGGGGAGCTTGAATGGAAAAGGGAAACATCATAAACGAGATTGGATCGTTTGATGAATCTTTTCGCAGACAGAGTCAAAATGAAAATCCACTTCCGCATTCGAAAAACGCAGGACTTGTAAATGGTATTGCGCTAAAATAGCGCTTCGTTCGCGGTCATAAGTCTGTCCCTGTTCAGAAAAATGCTGTGCGCCATCCACTTCGATGACCAATTGAGCCTTTGAACAATAAAAATCGACGATAAAGGATTCAATGATACGCTGCTTGTAGATTTTAACAGGATAGTTTCGTAAAAATTGATACCACAACTTTGCTTCCTGTGGAGTCATATTGCGGCGCAACGCACGAGCCTGCGGGAGCATACCATGATTTTTGGGAACAATATCAAGTTTCATAATGAATAGAGCGTGCACACGTCACTGCTGAAGCTCCCCCTTCGGGGGAGCTGGCAATGCGAAGCATTGACTGAGAGGGTCAGTTTTTCAGCGACTGCATCGGGGCGGGCAGGCGGCCGCCGCGGTTGATGAAGACCGACGGGTCGCGCTGGTTGACCGGCATGATGGGGCCATAGCCCAGCAGACCGCCGAAGTCCAGGATCTCGCCTGCCTTGCGGCCGATGGCCGGGATGACGCGGACGGCGGTGGTCTTGCTGTTGACCATGCCGATGGCGGCTTCGTCGGCGATGAGGGCGCTGATGACGGCAGGGGTGGTGTCGCCGGGGATGATGACCATGTCGATGCCCACCGAGCAGACGGCGGTCATAGCTTCGAGCTTTTCGATGGTCAGGCAGCCGCACTCCGCTGCGTGGATCATGCCGTCGTCCTCGCTGACGGGGATGAAGGCACCGGACAGGCCGCCCACGTGGTTGGAGGCCATGACGCCGCCCTTCTTGACGGCATCGTTCAGCAGGGCCAGGCAGGCTGTGGTGCCGCAGCAGCCGCAGGTCTCAAGGCCCATCTCTTCGAGGATGTTGGCCACGCTGTCGCCCACGGCCGGGGTGGGGGCCAGCGACAGGTCGATGATGCCGGCAGGTACGCCCAGCGCCTTGGAGGCGAGGTTTGCCACCAGCTGGCCCACGCGGGTGATCTTGAACGCCGTGCGCTTGACCAGCTCGGCCACCTCGTCGATGGGGGCATCCTTGGGCAGTTTGGCCAGCGCGGCGCGCACTGCACCGGGGCCGGAGACACCGACGTGGATCTCGCAGTCAGGCTCGCCGGGGCCGTGGAATGCACCGGCCATGAAGGGGTTGTCCTCCGGCGCATTGCAGAAGACGACCAGCTTGGCCGCACCGATGCACTGGCGGTCTGCCGTCAGCTCACTGGCCTTTTTGACGGCTTCGCCCATCAGCTTGATGGCGTCCATGTTCAGGCCCGCCTTGGTGGCACCGATGTTCACCGAGCTGCACACGATGTCGGTCTCCGCCAGTGCGCGGGGGATGGACTCGATGAGCCGGAGGTCGCCCGCCGAAAAGCCCTTGTGCACAAGGGCCGTGTAGCCGCCCACAAAGTTGACGCCCACCTTCTTGCCGGCGGCGTCCAGTGCTTTGGCAAAGTCCACCGGGTCGGCATCCGGGCAGGCACCCAGCAGCATGGCGATGGGCGTCACGCTGATGCGCTTGTTGATGATGGGGATGCCGTATTCGGCGCTGATGTGCTCCACGGCGGGCACCAGATCAGCCGCCTTGGTCACGATCTTGTTGTAGACCTTTTCACAGGCCTTTTTCGGGTCCGGGTCGATGCAGTCCAGCAGGCTGATGCCCATAGTCACGGTCCGCACGTCCAGATTGTCCTGGGTGAACATCTCGATGGTTTCGAGGATGTCACCGGTATTCATCATGCTCATAATAGATTCCCTTCTCTCTTAGATTCCTCTGTCGCTGACAAAAACGCGAAGCCCGGCTGCTTTGGAGCCGCAGGCGATTAGCACGTTCAAAACCGGCTTGCCAAGGCCTCCCCTCAATAGGGAAGGTGGCATCGCGTCAGCGATGACGGAGAGGTTAGATCGTGTGCATCGCGTCGAACACTTCCTGACGGGTGACGTTGATCTGCATCCCCATCTCCTTGGCCAGGGCGTCTGTGCGGTTGTGCAGTTCCTCGTGGCTGACGCTGCAATGGCTGATGTCCACCAGCATGATCATGGCGAACATGCCCTGCAGAATGCTCTGGGTCACGTCTTCGATGTTGATGTTGAGCTCACTGCACAGGGCAGCAACTTTTGCGACGACGCCAACGGTGTCGTGGCCGATGACCGTGATGAATGCTTTCATATTCCTTACCCCCAATAGTTGATGGAAACCCTCTCAGTCAAACCCTATGGGTTTGACAGCTCCCCCAAAGGGGGAGCCGCTGGCGTGTCGGTTTTGGATGTGCTGGATGAAGAAGCCTCATTTTGCACAGGCTGCCGGGCTTCGCTGCAACGGTCAGCAGAAGCTTGCCTTGCGCGTCAAGTCAGCAGATGCTGCCAATGAGGACAGGGCCCGGCTGTGCGGGAGCCGCAAGGCGATCACACCGACCTGCCCGGCCTGCCAAGGGCTCTCCCCCTGGGAGAGCTGGCGCGAAGCGCCTGAGAGGGCAAGACTTCCCTTCCAGTATAGCAGATTTACCGGTTTTTGAACACACTTTTTGGAAAAAAGAACGAGAACTGAGCGGAAAAGACGGTCTATCCAAAAAACAAGATGCAAATACGGCGCGCTTGTGCTATACTGAAAGATACAAATCGACGCGGTACGCCGCGGATACAAAGGAGTAACGACGATGGAACAGCTTTTGAAACTTCTGGAAGACAACGCGCGGCTGCCGATCGAGGACATTGCCACGATGCTGAATAAATCCCCCGCTGAGGTGGCGGCGATGATCGACCTGGCCCGTGCGCAGGGCATCATCAAGGGCTACAAGACCCTTGTGGACTGGGAAAAGGCCGGGGTGAACCGGGTGGAGGCCGTCATCGAACTGAACGTCAGCCCCAAGAAGAGCCGCGGCTTTGACGAGATCGCAGCCACCATCGCCGCCTTTGACGAGGTGGAGAGCGTGCTGCTGATGAGCGGCGGCTACGATCTGCAGTTGGTCATCAAGGGGCAGACCTTCCAGGAGATCGCCCTGTTCGTGGCCAAGCGCCTGAGCCCGCTGGACGACGTGCTGTCCACGGCCACCCATTTTGTCCTGCGTACCTATAAGAAAGAGGGCCGCTTCTATCAGGACGACGAAATCGATGAAAGAGAGTGCACCGTGCTGTGATGGATTACGATAAACTGATCGCGCCTGCCGCTACGGCCATGCGCCCCTCCGGCATCCGCAAATTCTTCGACCTTGCCGCCGATATGCCGGAGTGCATCAGCCTGGGCGTCGGCGAACCGGATTTCAAAACGCCCTGGGCCGTGCGCGAGGCCGGCATCGAGAGCCTGGAACACGGCCGCACCCGCTATACCGCCAATGCGGGCCTGAAGGAGCTGCGCGCAGAGATCTGCCGTTATCTGGAGCGCCGGATGAACCTGCACTACGACCCGCTGAGCCAGGTGCTGGTCACCGTGGGCGGCAGCGAGGCCATTGATATGTGCATCCGTACCGTGGTGCAGCCGGGGGATGAGGTCGTCATCCCGGAGCCGTGCTTCGTCTGCTATGAGCCCATCACCACCCTGTCGGGCGGTGTGCCGGTCCATGTGGCCTGCCGCCAGGAGGATGAGTTCCGCCTCCGCCCGGAGGCCCTGAAGGCGGCCATCACCCCCAGGACCAAGCTGCTCATCATGCCGTTCCCGAACAACCCCACCGGTGCCGTGATGGAGAAGGAAGACCTCGAAGCCATCGCGGACGTTCTGCGGGACACGAACGTTCTGGTGCTGTCGGATGAGATCTACGCCGAGCTGAACTACGGCCTGCGGCCGCACGTCTCCATTGCAACCCTGCCCGGCATGGCCGAGCGGACCATCGTGGTGAACGGCTTCTCCAAGAGCTATGCGATGACCGGCTGGCGTCTGGGCTATGCCTGCGGCCCGGCTCCCATCATCAAAATCATGACCAAGATCCACCAGAGCGCCATCATGAGCGCCCCCACCACCAGTCAGTACGCCGCCATCACGGCCCTGAAGGACTGCGACGGCGAGATCGACCGGATGCGGGATGAGTACAACATGCGCCGCCGTCTGGTGGTGAAGGGCTTCAACGCCATGGGCCTGACCTGTTTTGAGCCGCGGGGCGCGTTCTACGCCTTCCCCTGCATCAAGTCCACCGGGATGACCAGCCAGGAGTTCTGCACCCGGCTGCTGGAGCAGAAGCACGTGGCGCTGGTGCCCGGCGATGCCTTCGGCGCTTCCGGCGAGGGGTACTGCCGCGTGTCGTATGCGTACTCGGTGGAGCACCTGACCGAAGCCATGAAGCGCATCCGCGCCTTTTTGGAGGAAAACGGCATCGCAATGCCGCAGTGAGGAGAGTTGAAAATGGCAAAACTGAACCGCGTGACCGTTCTGGCCCCTGCCAAGCTGAATCTGGCGCTGGACGTGGTGGGGACGCTGCCCAACGGATACCACGACCTCGACATGACCATGCAGGCCATCACCCTGTATGAAAAGGTGGTGCTGGCCCGCAGCAGCGGCCTGAACCTCTCTCTGCCCGGAAGCCTGGTTGCCGCCAACGACAGCAACACCGCCATCAAGGCGGCCATCGCGTTCTTCCGCTACACCGGCCTGCTGGCGGGGGTGGACATCACCATCTATAAGAATGTGCCCGTGCGGGCCGGTATGGCGGGCGGCAGTGCAGATGCCGCCGCGGTCCTCGTGGGACTGAATGCTTTGTATGGGGCGCATCTGTCCATGAGCGAGCTCTGCGCGCTGGGTGCCAAAATCGGTGCCGATGTGCCGTTTGCCCTCATGGGCGGCACCTGCCGGGTGCAGGGCGTGGGCGATGTGATGAAAGCTCTGCCGCCCTGCCCGGACTGCTGGTTCACGGTGGTCATGCCGGACTACGGTGTCTCGACCCCGGAGGCCTTTGCGGCTTACGACCGGGTGGGCAGCAGCCGCCACCCCGACTGCGAGGCGCAGGAAGCCGCGATCCGCGCCGAAGATCTGGCCGCCGTCTGCGCCGCCGCAGGCAACGCACTGGAAGAGTGCAGCGGTGCCAAGGACAATGAGGCTATCAAGGCTGCGCTCTGCGAACACGGTGCGCTCACGGCCCTGATGACCGGCAGCGGCGCGGCGGTGTTCGGCATCTTTGCCAGCGAAGCCGAAGCTCGCACGGCGGCTGCGGCCCTGAAGACCCGCTGGCCGCAGGTCTATGTGGCCCAGCCCGACAAGGGCGGTGCACGGGTCACCGCCCCGAAGTGGATGCTGTAACGCAAAACGGAATAAGACCCTCTTTCCTGGGAAATGCTATTCCCAAAGGAAAGGGGGTCTTTTCGTGCAGACCTTTTATAAAGTGTGCCTGATCTTGATGATCATCGGCGGCATCAACTGGGGCCTGGTCGGGCTGTTCCAGTTCGATTTTGTGGGGTGGCTGCTGGGTGGCAGCAGCTCCATCTGGTCCCGCATCGTCTTCACCGTGGTCGGCATCGCCGCAGTCTGCGGCATTCCGGGCTTGTTCACGGACGACGACATCGAGTGAGACAAACAAAAAGGGCCACGGCCGCAGCCGTGGCTCTTTTGCTGGGTCAGGTCCCGTCATCCCAGCCCATCAGGTCGGGCAGGGTAAGGGTCTCGTCGGAGCAGTGGGGGTTCGCGTCGGTGCGGGCCTGAACGGTAGCTGCCTCCACGGCCCGGACGACCTCGTGGATGGCGGCGCAGTCTTCGGGCAGGTCGGTCTGGCTGCGGCCGGAATGGGTGAACAGGATCCTGCCCATAGGGCCCACCACCAGCGTCAGCGGCAGGATCTGCGGGGCAGACTTGTCATAGTGATAACCGGCATCTTTGGCGGCCTTGTAGATCTTCTGGGCCGCGAAGCTCCAGCTCAGCAGGCCGCGGGTCTGCTCCACGCCCAGATAGCCGTACAGCACGCCCGGCCCGTCGCAGATGACCGGGAAGGGAAACTCCGACCCGCGGGTGGCCGTGGCCACCGCCTTGGCGCTGGACCGCACCACGCAGGCCAGCCGTGCGCCCTTGAGGGCGGGCAGGGTCTTGAGGTAGCGGGTGATGTACTCACGGCTGACGGGATGGTCGAACCCCGGCAGGAAGATCATGCACAGGGGCCGGCTGCCCTCGCACAGGGCATAAAAATCGTTTTCCGGTACCGTGGGGGTGTCGTAGGTGAATCGGGGGATGTTCGTCCCCACCAGATGCTCAGACTTCATGCCGCAATTGCACATCCTTTCAAACACGCTGACAAATCCGCGAAGCCCTGCTGCAAAAGAGCCCGCAGGGCGAAAACCAATAGCCAAAACCGGCTTGCCAAGGGCTCTCCCTTTCGAAAGACTCCCCCGGCCGGGGGAGGTGGCACATTTGTGCCAGAAGGGGATAAGCTGGCGAGCGCAGCGAGACTGAGAGGGTATAAAAAAATCCACACACTGTTCCTCCTGGCAGAGGACAGCGGTGGATGAAGTCCCTATAAAAAGATCCCGCCCGGTCGTCTGCGGCAATCAAACCTACCCTTGCGGACAGGTGGGTGCCCTGTCTCCGGATTCACGCTTCCTCATCGAACCTCTGGGGTCGAGCCCACAGCGGGGAGGTCTGCAATCCACCGGCGAACGCCGGGCTCCCGTTGAATGATTAGTAGGATCATATAAACCGCAACAAATCGAGCCGGGCAGGAAGTCTTGCACGGGTCAATCGTCTGAAAAACTTACTCGATCTCGAACTGGTCGCTCAGCCGCTTCTCGAACAGCTTGCTGACTTCCAGCAGGGTCTCGTCGTCTTCCACGACATCCAGATATTCGCCCTCGCTGTCCTCGCCGACGCTCAGGATGACGAGCTGAGCATCCTCGTTCACGTCTTCCTCGTCCTCGGCGTATTCCACGACGGCCATATAATGCACGCCCTTATGGTCCAGCGCGTCGATCACCTCAAAGGTGACTTCGTTGCCGTCCTCGTCCTCAAGGGTCATCAGATCGGGCTGATATTCCTCTTCGGCGTTCGGGTTCTTGATCTCTTCTGCCATAAGATACGTTCTCCTGTTACAAACGAAAAATAAAGTTGGGGCAGCTGGGGCTTTCTGTGCTCCCACAGGCCCTTGCTGTGCTTATAGTGTAGCGTTTTTTTGCCCGCTCGTCAAGATGTTTTTCGCACAGAAATCTGCGGACAAATTTTCACGCATTTCCCTCTCGCATCCGGCGCAGAAATATGCTATACTGAATTCTGTGTACCGCCTGCTCGGTTCCGGGCGAGCGGGAAGCTGTTACTATGCTATTCACCGAGAGGTCAGAGTTATGAATCGTTTTTATAAAAAAGCGCTGGCGGTGCTGGCGCTCCTGGGCTGTGTGGCGCTGACGGGCTGTTCGCTCAAGGACAAGCTCAGCGGCACTTCGGGGCCGAAATCTATCTCCCGCCCGGCGGTGGAGTCCGTCGAGGTGCAGTTCACCCACCCGGCGGCGGGCGACACCATCGCGGTGTTCGATACCTCGGCGGGCGTGTTCAAGGCCGTGCTCTTCCCCACGCTGGCCCCGCAGGCCTGCGACAACTTCATCGGCCTTGCACAGGCGGGGTACTACAACGGCCTGACCGTTTCCCGCGTCGAGAACGAATTTCTCGTCGAGGCCGGGCAGGGGGCTGACGGCAAAGGCACCACCATCTGGAACGGCAGCCGCTACCCCATTGAGGCCACCGACCGGCTCCATCACTACGCCGGGGCGCTGTGTGCGGCCACGGATGCCTCCGGCCAGTGCGCCAGCGTCTTCTATGTGATGGAGTCGCTGCCCGGCGGCGATTCCGTGACGCAGGAGCTTGTGGACCAGATGAACGCGGCCTCCTACCGCGCCGAGGTCGTGGCCGCCTACCAGACGGCGGGCGGCGCACCCTACCTTGACTACACCGACACCGTCTTCGGCCAGGTGTACGAGGGGATGGACATCGTGGACAACATCGCCCAGACGGCGGTGGATGAGAACCAGAAGCCCACCGAGGCCATCACCATCCACAGCGTCAGCATCGAGACATATCAATAACTGCGCAATGCAAAAAGGCTCCCGTGGCAGTGGGAGCCTTTTTTGCTGCTCAGATCTCGCCGGGGTGCTCTTTGCGCCAGGCAAGGTAATCTTCGAGGATGACGGTGGCGCTGACGGAGTCGAGGATCTCTTTCCGCCGGGCGCCGAAGGTGCCGGTCTCGGAGAGGATATCGGCGGCTTCGCAGGTGGACTGCCGCTCGTCCCACATCCGGACGGGCAGGCCGCTCCAGATCTGCAGCGTCTTGGCCAGTTTCCGGCTCTTTTCGGCGCGTTCGCCCTCGGTGCCGTCCATGTTCAGCGGCAGGCCCACCACGATGAGCTCGGCATGGATCTCGGCGGCGATCTCGCACACCCGCGCCGCCACCTTCGGGCGGGCTTTCAGGGTGATCTGCGGCGTGATGGCGGTGGTGAGGAATTCGGAGGCGTCGCAGGTGGCAAGGCCGGTGCGGCTGGCTCCGTAGTCAACGGCTAATATCTTCATAATGGCATCCTTTCCCATTCGGTTTTCCCCAGTGTATCACAGAATAGATGTTCTTGCAATTTTGTGTTACAATAAGAGCAGGTCACGCCCTCTCAGGCGCTTCGCGCCAGCTCCCCCAAAGGGGGAGCCACTGGCGGGCCGGGCAGGTCTGTGCGCTGTCGCCTTGCGGCTCCCGCACAGCCGGGCCCTGTTCTCATGGGCAGTCAGCCGCTGACCGCGAGAGCGGAGCCCGGCAGGCTGTGCAGGAACGGGCTTTGCTCATCCAGCACAGCCAAAACCGGCCTGCCAATGCCTCTCCCTCCGGGAGAGGTGGCATCGCGCAGCGATGACGGAGAGGGGGAGGGCAGGCAAGCAAAGAGAGGTTTTTATGTTACAACTGGTCTTAGGCGGGTCGGGCAGCGGCAAGACGACGCTGCTGTATCACCGCATCCGTGCCCGCGCCGAGGCGGGTCAGAAGAGCATCCTGCTGGTGCCGGAACAGTTCACCTCCTCCACCGAGGGGCGCATCTACCGCGAACTGGGCGATGCGCTTTCCGGCATGGTGGAGAGCTTTTCGTTCACGAGCCTGGCCGAGAAGATCCTGTCCGTGGAGGGCGGCGCAGCCGTGCAGACCCTTTCGGACGCAGGCCGCGCTGTGCTGGTGCGCCGCGCACTGGAGGAATTGCAGGAAAACGTCCATTACTACTACCGCAACCGGCGGAGCGCGGCGTTCTGCCAGATGGCCGCCGAGACCATCGACGAGCTCAAGAGCGCGGGCCTGTCCGGCCAGCAGCTGGCCGACCTTGCCAAAGGCTGCGGGGCCGAGAGCGGCAAACTGGGGGAACTGGCCCTGATCTTTCAGGGTTACGAGACCCTGCTCGCCCGCAGCGGCATGGACCCCGCCGACCGGCTGGAGCTGGCCGGAGCGCGGCTCGAAGAGGCACTGGCCTGCGGCGCAGTGCCGGGATTTTTGCAGGAGCGGGAGGTCTTCATCGACGAGTTCGATACCTTCAACGCGCCCAAAAAGCGGCTGCTGGGGGCGCTGCTGGCCACTCTGCCCAGGGTGACGGTGGCCCTGTGCGACGATGAGGCGCCGCTCGTGCCCGGCGATGTGAGCCTGTTTTCGGGGGCCAAGCAGATGGCCGTGCAGCTGCGCCAGCTGGCCCGCAAAAATGGGGCCGAGGTGGCTGCGCCCCAGCTGCTCCGGCGGGACCTGCGGCACACCGAGGCCCCCGGCCTTGCGGCAGTGACCGCGCTGCTGGAGACCGGCACCTGTGCACCGCTGGAAGCGCCGGCGGCCGAGGTGCGGCTGTTTGCTGCGCCCAGCCGGGAAGAGGAGGCCCGCGCCGCTGCCGGTGCCATCCGCCGCCTGATGCGGCAGGGGGTGCGGTGCGGCAGGATCGCGGTGGTCTGCCGCGA
>OLGZ01001945.1_pt1 | contig 10628 bp, 2 predicted proteins | sample 1605981 | NCBI WGS metagenome assembly OLGZ01 (sample SAMN03283291) | human gut metagenome | biome: human-associated habitat; material: feces | host: Homo sapiens | place: Peru | collected 2012 | reverse complement strand
GTAGAATCTTTTTTTCCTTCATAAGAAACTGTAAAGTTATTCAAGATTTCTAATTTTTTAAATTTATAACTATATAAATCTATGTTTTCTGTAACAACTTTTATTGTAGCTTTTTCATTTCTATCTAATCCTATAATTCCTTTTATTTTTCTACTTGTTCCTTCTTGTAATTCTCCATTAACATATACTTCCAATACATTTAAATATGTAGATACGATATCTTCATAATCTACAGAAACTGGTAAATCTCCTATATTTTCAATCGTAAAGTTATATTCTATATTATTTTTTTCAGCTCCTAGTTGAAGTTCTTGATCTTTATTTGGACTACTTGCTTCTATTTTTACTTCATAAGAATATATTGTATTTTTTATTGTTACTGTATTATAATCTTTTTCACCATCTTCTAATTTTGCACTTATTTTTGTTTCTAATGCTTCTTCATTTATATTTACATAAATGAAGATTTCTTTTTCTACATTTGCTTCAAGTTTTTCTATCACATAAGCATTATCTATTTTTTCAAGCTTCTTTTCATCTAGCCATACTTCTGCTATTTCTGCATTTTCAATGTTTAAATTAATTTTTATGTTTTGTAATTCAACATTTTCTAGATTTTTAATTTTTAATGCATATCCTACTCTTGCTCCTTGAGCATAATAGTTGTTTTCTTTTTCAACTAACTCAACCTGTAATCTAGCACTTTCTGTTTTTAATCTATATTCAGCTTTTTCATTTACATCATCTCCAGTTACAGTTATAGTATTTATAAGAGTTCCAACATTTTCTTTTACTCTTACTTTATATTCTATAGTTTCTGTTCCACTCATCTTGCTCATTTCTTTTGTTACTTCTTTTACTGATTCATCTTCGTTCCCATTTTCATCAATATATACTGTTCCTTCTGGTACACTTCCTTTTAAGACAACATTTGTTAATTCTGTGTCACTATGTGCTCCTACACTATATTCAATTGTTTCTCCTACTCTTACTGTACTATTTTCTGGTTTATCTTCGTCATTTACTGATGCAATTGCTCCTAACTCTATTTTCTTATTTATTACTGTTTGTAATTTTAAATCTGTTACATTACTCTTTTCATCCTTTTGAGTATCTGTATCATATATCATTTGTGCTCTTAATATTGAAATTTGACCATCTTCAAGTACTTCTGGTATTTGAGATACACCTTTTATCTCTAGTGTTTCTCCTACTTTTAAATTGCTGTTTTTAACTAATAAAAATAGTTTTGCCTCTTTTAATGCAGATAAGTCTGTTGTCCATCCATTTTCTGCATTTGTTACATCCTCTGATGCATTTACATTTTCTGTATAATATATTGTTGTATTTTCTGATTCTATTCCTAATAATGTTGTATTTAATGTATTAGCAATTCCATCTATTGTATTTCCTGTTGTTGGTAATATTCCCATTACTCTTACATTTTGAAGTTCTACTTCTGAATTATTTGTAAATGTCAAAGTAAATACAGCTGTTGATCCAGCTAATTTTTCTGTAATTTGAAGGCTCTTACTTGCTTCTGTTGATTGGTCTTCTGTATGTACATCTGTTAAACTAAGCATTGCTTCTTTCTTTAATAAATATGCCTCTCCTGTTGCTATTAATCCTGTTTGTGTTACTATATTTACTTGTTTTTCTATCTTTCCTGCTTCTGTTGTTTCTCCATAGTAATTTGTTGCATTTTCATTTGTGTATTCCATTTCTACTTTTGCTGTTCCCTTTGTTGCTAATTTATTTAATTTTATTGTTAAGTCTAATTGTAAAAATATTTGTGTTGCTGCTGCTACTGTATAATCTGTTTGTTCTCCTGTTAATTTTAATACTATTGTTCTTGCTTCTTTATCATACTCTGCTTTTATTTCAAATCCTTCTGCATATAGTTTATCTGCATTATTTATTGTTACATCTTCTACTGCTTCTGGTAATTTTACTTTTATTTCTGGATTTTTATATAAATCATATTGTTCTCCATCTGTTACTAATTTTATGTCCATTACTACATTGTTCTCGTTCATTGTTGATAAATATGTTTTTTCCATCTTTAGTTCTGCTTTTGTTATTGTGTCTAATAATTCTATTGTTCTATTTTTTGTTCCTTCTAATATAACTTTTCCTGATTGTACTCCTTGAATTTGTATTTCATTTTTCATTCCTGTTATATTTTTTAATTCTTCTTTTGTATATTCATTTTCTGTTAGTGCTTTTGTATGTACTATCTCTAATACTCCTGCTTTTTCTGGATTTGTTGTTATTATTTCTACTGTATTTACATTATCTTTGTATTCTACTACTATATCTCCATTCTCATCTACTTCACTGTCTTTACTTATTGTTACACTCTTGTCTCCATAGCTTATTGCTATTTTTCCTTCTTCTCCTAATATATCTATCATTTTTGCTTTGTTTATTTTTGTGCTTACATATCTACTACTTGCTGATATTTCTTCTTCTCCTCTTAAGAATTTTTCAGCTTTTTCTGTTACTTTTATTTGATTTACTATATTAGCATTTGTTACAAATACTGTTGTTTGATCTTTATATTCTATTTCTTTCTTATTATTTGAAACTGTATTTGCATATAATTGTCCTTTGTATATTTGTGATACTGATGAGTTTTCTTGTATTACTAATACATTATTTACTTCTTCTTTTAATACTTGTTCACTATTTCCTTCTATTTTTGTATCATTATATAGTGTTATTTCTGATGTTGCTGTTACTACTTCTTCTTGTACTTCTACTTTTTCTTCATATATTAATGTTACTACTATTTGATCATATCCTGTTTTTGACCATTGTACTTCTTTGTTTTCATTTTCTTCATTTGCTATTTCTACTTCTACTATTCCATCATTATTTGTTATATTGTCTAATACTTTTGCATTTCCATTATTGGTTGCTTTTGTTGATAATGCTATTTCTTCTACTTTTTCTGGATATACATATTTGTCTTCTTCACTTATTTTTAATGATGGTGCTGTTATTCTTATTTCTTCTTTTCTTACTGGATATTGATTTTTCGCTACTCTTGAATTTACTAGTACTTGTATTACTCTTTTATTTTCTCCATTTACTTCCATTACTTTATTTGTTATTATGCTTGATACTAATTCTACTTCTGCATTTTCTTCTGTTACTAAATTTATTTGTACATTCTTTTCTATCTTTACTTCTGTTGCTTTTGATTTTTCTTTCATATATGTTCCAACTAAACTTATTGTTGATTTCTTTGTTAGTTCTTCTGCAGTTATTGTATCTGGAGTTAATATTTGAATTACTACATCTATATCTATACTTTCTCCTGCATTTATTTGTTTTAACCCTATTTTATTTTCTTCTATACTTGATATTTCTTTTGATAGACTTACTCCTGTCTTAAATTTAAAGTTACTATTTTCTAACTCTATTCCTCCATTGAAATATCCTTGATTTTCTACAGATACTTTTATATGTAATTTTGCTTCTTTATTTGTTGTTGCTTGGTCTATTTTTGTTACTTTTTCACCTTTTTCGTTAACAAAATATACATCATATTTTATATTATCTGTATTGCTTGCAGCATAACTCTTTAGTCCTGTTCCTAGAACAGAAAAATCTGCTGTAAGTAAAATCATAATAATTAAAACTGAAATTACTTTGTTTAGTGTTTTCATATATTTATCCCCCTATTTTCTAATATTAGCATTTTATGGGATATTTTGTTTCTTTTCAATACTTGTATTTAGCTCATTATTTTTTCAATTATTTTTTTCTCTTAAGGATTTCAATATTCCAAGATAATATTACATTTTTATTAAATTTTATTATGTTATATTACAAATTTTGACTGTTTTCTTTGGGAAATAACATATTTGGTATTTTTTTTGCATTTTTTTTATTTTTAACTTTATTATTTTTTTATCATATTATAATTATTATTACATATTTTATATTAAAAGAAAGTAGGAGATAATTATGTCAGAAAATATAAATGATTTATTTGCAAATGTAAAAAAAATGGTTGATAGTGGTAACATTCCTCCTGAAATAAAACAAATGATGAATAATTTTCAAAATTCTTCCTCACAAAATAATGTAAATGAAAATACTAATAATACATCTTCTGATTTAAATAATATTTTAAATTCTGTTTCTCCAGAAATGCTAAATAATTTAAATTCTATGATGAATTCAAATAATTCAAACAATAATTCTTCATCCACTTCAAATAATTTTAATATTGACATGAATACTATTTTAAAAATGAAATCAATTATGGAAAATATGAATAATAAAGATGATCCAAGGTCTAACTTGTTATATTCACTAAAACCATATTTGCGTGATAGTAAAAAAGAAAAAATTGATCAGTATGTAAATATGTTAAATATTACTAAATTAGCAGATATCATAAATAAGCCAAATAATAATGAAAAGAAATAGCAAGTATATACTTGCTACTTCTTTTTTATTTTATTTGTTTTGAATAACAAACTTCTTTATTAGTAGAACTCCCACAGATATTATCATCAGTCCAGTAACTATTGTTATTATATATACTAATGTTTCTTGTGTACCTGTTGGTGGTGTTATTATATAGTCTATCTTATCACTGTCTTGTTCATCTCCGACATTCTTACTTGGTACAAAGTTTCCTGGTATATATTTTGGTGCATAGTTTTCATCATGTTTTGCTATTCTTGATCTTGCTATTTTTCCACCTATTTTTACTATTTCTATTCCATTTGCATAATTATATTGCTCTGATTGATTTCCTAATAATTTTGATACATGTAATTTTACTTCTCTACTTCTTTCTTCTTCTTTCAATGATGCTTTTAAGTCTTTGAAGATTTCTGTTTTTAATATTGTATATTTATCTCTGTTTTTCTCCAAATCTTCATATACACTATTTTGTCCTACTGATACTAATTGTCCATTATTATCTGTTCCTTTTAAGTCTTCTATGTTACTTACTATCTTCCAATCTCCTGTTAATGTATCCACATCATCTACTATTGTTAAATCTGAATCTAGATAATCTATTACTTCTAATATTGTACTATCTATTATTTCATGTCCTGGCTTATCTAAATCTGATCTATTTCCAAAGTAATAGTATTTATTATGTGTATATATGTTTTCTCCTTCTTGTACATCTGTGTCATATTTATAGTCTATTTCACTGTCATTTCTTACTGTTATTTTATATACTATATCTAATGTTGCACCATGTAGCAATTCTGTATCTACCTCTGTTCTTACTCTTCTTCCTGCATAATTTGATCCTCTTACTTTTGTTGTATCTTTGCTTCCTAATGCTACTGTATAATTCAATGTATCATTTCCATAAGGATTTCCATCTACTAATACTTGTCCATTTGCTAATGTTAATGTTAAGTTTTCTATTGTTTTATCTACTGATAAATCTTCTTTTGCTCTTGTTACTACACCAAAGTTAAATACATCCATCAAGTCTTTATCAAATGTGCCTCCAGCTTCTGGATTTCCTTCGTTATTAACTTTTGTACTCTTCTTATCTGTAGTTACATATTCAACTTGTAATTTAAATTTGTTTGTTCTTGCTGCCATTGTTACTTCACTATAATAATTTCCATTTACTAAATCTTTTTCATATTGACATCTTAATTGCATATCGTCTGCTGCCACTGATGTATTTTTTACTCCTGCCTCTGCTAATTGAATATGCCAATCTGTATTTGATGAATAATCTAATTCTTCTGTGAATAATTGTTTTACCATTTCATTTTTTATTATTGTTGATTTATAGTTTCTTCCGTCTAATTCATGGTTTGTTCCTACTACTGTTGCATTTTTATCATATTGGAATTCTACTTGATATTCATCTTCTATTAATCCTGTAAATGCATATTTTCCATCTGTATTTGTTACTGTACTTGCATTTACAACATAATATTTATCTGTTTCACTTATTATATCAAATACATTTATTATTTCATTACTATTTATTGTAACTTTACCGCTTGTTGGTCCTCCAACTGCACTTGGAGTTATTGTTGCATTTTTATCATTTTTTCTTATGTATAATTGAGCCGGTGTCAATGTTCCTGTTGTATCATCTACCTTGTATAATGATACTCTTACATTTGCTGCTTTCTTTTCTGTATTTGAATCATATATTCCGTCTCCTTCTCTTTCGTTTCTTTCTTTACTTTCTTGTGTTTGTCCATCTTCCCATACAAATCCTGAGACTGTTTTGTATTTTGAATCTAATTTTAATTTCATCATTGGTGCTATATCTGTATCGTCTTCTAGAAGTTTTATAATTCCCCATTTCATTGTTTCGTAAAGATCTTGTGCTCCTGTTTTTACATCATCTAATGCTCCTGTAATTGTACCTACAATTTTATCAGAAAGATTTCCAGCAATATTATTTAATAATCCTGAAATATCACCTTTGGCTAAATATTCTAAGTTCTTTGTATCTTTTAAAATATCTTCTAAAGTACCTTTATTAGCTATTTGTGACCACATATCTGCAATATAGTCTGTAAGTGCTTTATCAAAGTTCTTTACTGTTGACATACATAAGTTGATTGCTTTTATAAAATCTTCTGAATCTCCAGGTTCTGAGTCTTTGTCAAATCCTGAATAGTATACTACTTGATATACTCCATTATATCTTACTTTTGATGTTAATACATCAAATGTTGTATTCATATTGTCAACAGATTTTTCTAATCCTGCTTTAACATCTGCTGCAGATTCTCCCGACATAAATGATATTAAGTTTATTGCAAGCGAAGATGTGATTGAACCTACAAGATTTTTATTGTTTTCCATTTCTTTTCCAGCATCTGTACCATTAAAGTTTCCTTGATAATAATCTAAATTTCCAACTAAAAGTTGTACTGCAGCTGTATATACTTTCTTTATCGTTCCTGTTAGTCCTGAAACTAAACTGTTTAAAGTACTTGAATTTGTTACATCTGCATTTGCACCTGTAATTTGTTTCATAAATGTTTCTAATACTCCTGCACCATCTGCTGGTAAGCCGTTTGCGAAAATTGTATATAGTCCATATCTTGATGAATATGTATATATTTCTGAAATATGCATTAAGTTTACTGAAGCCTCATCAAATAATTCTCCTGCCACTGTACTTGGTTTTACTAAATATTTTACATTTATTGTTACAAAATTTGAAAAATCTGCATTTGTATCATTTATTTCAAGTGCTGGTTTTATCCATGCATCTTCATTTAAATTAACAATCACTGAACCAAATACATCACTATCTGGATATTTACTTGATACTGTTCCTGTACTTCCTACTGATGCATCAACTGGTACCAATCCTGAAGATTTATTTGCACTTGCACTTACTTCAACTACTTCTTGATATCTATTATCAAAATAATTTATTATGCTATTTACTTTTGCTGGTAGAGTACTTGATTGGTTATATACTGTTGTACTATATGTTACATATACCTTAAAGTCCTCACTAAATTGTTTTGTTTGATCATTGTAATATTTTGAATAAACAACGTCTGATGGATTTACTTCTCTTACATAATCTGGTCTATTTGTATATTTTAATAAACTTGTAATATCTGTAACTTTACCTTTAGATATAAATCCTGTAACAAAATCTGCAAATTTAGTTACATAAGTTGGTGTTACAGTTGCTTTTCTATTAGCATATCCATAAGTATGATCTTGTCCATTCATATTAATTTCTACTAATGAAACATCTGATTCTGTTGTTAAATCTGGTTGTTCTCTTTCTATTAAACCACAGTTTACATTTGGAATTTCCCATTTTATAATATCTTCTTCTGATGAATCTCCTTTACATTGAGTTGATCTATCATGAGACCCCAAAACTATTGATAATCCAACTGCTAATATATCCTTAGGGTTACTTGATTGCCATGTTTGCCATGGATTACAATATACATTTGACCATGCATTAGGTATTGGAATTGGTATTGGACCTATCATTATAATTGTAAATCCTGCAAAAACATTTGGTATTATAACTTTCCAGTGTTTATTATCTAATGAAATTTTTATATTTATAAATTTATGATCTAATACTTTAGCTAAAACATTTGCAACATTATTTGGTATCAAATAATCTGAATCGTCATTATCATTTTCCATAAGGGTTTTCATTTCAACAAATCCCCAATAACAATGCTTATGACATAATCCTGTCTTTGATGTTTTATTTGCAAATTCTAGAAATCCAGCTTTTACACCTTTTTCTGAAATAGCATCTTTCAATGCTGAATACATTGTGTTATTTCCGGTATAATATACACCTTCTGCAACAGCTTGTAATGGCGAATTTGCTGTTCCTTCTACAGAGTTTATTCCACTAACTTTATAATCTATGCTTACACCTCCAGATGTTCCACCTTTCATTACTTCTTTAAAATTAGCATTTAAAATATCTCTTTGTTCTTGTCCTTCAATAGCCATTGAAGCCAATTCATTTTTTCTTTGTCCTCCTGTTGAATTATATAAATCTGTTATTAAAGTTGGTAATGTTGTTGTATATTTTACTCCATTATATTCAAATTCTACATAAGATAAATTTATCAATGTATATTTTACAAAATCCTTCCAATATGGATGTTGATGTATAGGTGCCTTTGTTGACATTTTATAATATCCACTTTTTTGATTTCTATCATTTGTTTTTGTTGTTGTTGTTGATATAACATGTCCGATAGCATCATACCAAGTTACCTTAATATCATTAATTCCCTCTTCTCCATCATCCATCAATCCATTTTGTATGCTATCTTTTCCACTAAATTTATCAAGCCATACATATCCACTTATAACAACGCCATTCTCATCTTCTTCGTATTCTCCTCCACCAATTTCATCACTTGTTCCATACATATTTACTACTTCAAAAGAATACCATAAAATATCTCCTTTTACTTGATCTGTTGCATTATCCTTATTTGTATCTTTATTTACAGTATCTGTTGTTGATGTATCTCCTCCCATTGTCGTATATCTTTCTACTCCAACTGAACTCTCTACAACTTTATAATTTTCTGCTGACTCATTTGCCATGGTATCAAAATTTATATATTCATTTGCTTCCCATGTTTCTTTACTCATACTTTTTTGTTCTATTAATTTATATTGGTATTTTCTTATTTTCCATCCACCAGTTGTATTTTCTAACTTATATTCATACACAAATTCAGAATCTGTTGTTACATATCTTTGAATTGCATAATATTTATTTTCATTAGAATTTGATGATTCATTTTGTGTTTTAGCATCATCACTTGTTATTAATCCATATTGATTTGGATAAGTGTATACCATTTCTTCAACAGGAATATCACTACCATTTTTATAATAATTAGCTATATGTTTAACTAAATAAAATGTTAAACTTGTTGGTCTATATGTTGTATCTGCATCTGACCATGTCTTTTTTACTTTAAATTTAACACTTTTAGCTGTGTTCTGTAATGTTATTGTATTTGTTTTTTCATCATAATTTGTTATTTCAGAAGTAAATGTTATACTATTTCCATTTCCTTCTACTACAGTATAATCTTTAACTGTCTTTCCTTTTTCAGGTAAACCTTCTACTTTATATTCAAATTCACCATTTGAATTAAATTTCTTTATACAAATATTTTCATATTCATCTGATATTTTTGATTTATTTTCATCATTTCTTCTTATTGATATATATAACTCTTTTAGTCCACTTGAACCATTACTTGCTGTTATATCTCCATAGTTAGACCATGTTTTCTTTATTGTCATATTACTTTTTTCTTCCTTGGTTGCAGTACCATATATAAGTCTCTGCCAGTGATCTTCTGTTTGACTATAACTATATAAAACAAATATCTTGGCTGAATATTCATATTTTTTAATATTATTATTTAACGCTATTTGACTACTGAAACTACTTGGATTACCACGTCCACCCCAAGCTGATTTATAGTTTGATTTAGAAACATTTCCACTATTTGAATCCATCTGTTCAAGAAATGTATTCCAATATTTCCATACTCCATATTGTGCTTTAGTTACTGCATTACGGTCATTCGCATAAGTATTTGTTCCATATCCTTTTCCATAAGTTCCTGTTTCATATAAAAGTTGAGCAATATATGGAGCATATTCTACATTTTCTATTGTTGTTCCTGGTGCAGCACTTCCACTTTCCCAAGCACTATATGCCTTTACTGTTGTTCCTTCTATCTCTATATACCCAACTATTTTGTAATTAGATGTAAGTTTATCAGTTAACGTTCCTGTATGGTCAATACAGTAAAAATCTCCATTTTTTTTCACAACATCTCTAAACCTAACATTACCTATATTTTGTCCTAAATTTACATTACTCAATGTTGGCAAACTATATTCTTTAGCTGGCAAACCATATGCTTTAGAATTTTTCATAAATAACATCATAAGGAAAAATATTAAAACCAAAATTATATAACGTATCTTTTTTATATTTTTCATGTCACTTACCTCCTTTCTTTAAAAATTCCTTTTTTCAGTTTCGCTTTTTACGAAAACTAATTTTATAAGTATTGCTAATAACACTATATTAACCATTCCTATAATTACATATAATGCTATTG
>OLGZ01001941.1_pt1 | contig 10638 bp, 2 predicted proteins | sample 1605981 | NCBI WGS metagenome assembly OLGZ01 (sample SAMN03283291) | human gut metagenome | biome: human-associated habitat; material: feces | host: Homo sapiens | place: Peru | collected 2012 | reverse complement strand
CGGTTGCTTTGCCGCTGTCTACAGTAATGCTGCCGCCATCGGCATGGATGCCGCCCTTCACGTTCAGAGCGCTGTTATTGGTCGTGATATCTACCTTGCCATCTGCACCTGCCTTGATGGCAGCGTCAGTGCCGTTGATAACAGTGCTGCCGTTCAAGGTTACGCTGCCGTTTGCTGCATCAATGCCCACCTTGCCGTTGATAGCGGTATTGCCACGGACTGTCACGTTTGCGCCGTCAGTTTTGATGCCGGCATCTTTGCCCGAGAGCTCCAGCTTCGCCTTGGTGGTATCAATGGTGATATCTGCCTTGGCATTCACAGCGGCGCCTTCCGCTACAGCGATCTTTGTCGGATCCTTCGTGAAGGTGTACTTGCCTTCTTCCTTCAAGACGCCATTCTGCTTATAGAGGTAGTCATCCTTAGCGATGCCGGTGATGGCCTGCGTATAGGAGTCTTTCACCTGTTCTTCCGGATAGGTGATGCCCGGTGTCATCGTGCCGTCTGCGTAGCTGCCCTTGCCGTCCTTCTTGCTGAATGCGATGCTTCCGGTCTGCAGAGTCTGGCTGCTTGCGGTCAAGCCATCGGCGATCTTCACAAAGCCGGTCAGGTTGTTTTCGTCCTTAGTGAAGTTGCTGTAGGTCAGCTTGCCTGCCAATGCATTCAGTACCTTGGCTACACTGTATTCGTTATCCATCACGATGCCGGTGTTGTCGGTGATCAGGGATACGACAGAGCCTTCTGCCGCCTTCTTGATGATGGTGTCGCCAGCTTTGTAGTTCTCCGCTGCTTCGCCGTTGCCTTCATGCGCGTAGTAAATATTCGTATATCCGCTGTAGTTATCGATGGTCAGTGCTTTGCTGTCTTTCTGGAAAATGTTGCCTGCGTGTGCTACATCACTGCCGCCAGTAAACTTCGTTACACGGCTGCCGGTAAAGCCGCTCGGAACCAATTTGCCATTCTTCTCGTTAGTCCAGGAAGCACCATCTGCCAGCCACAGGTTAAAGATGCCATAATCGGTTGAATCATCGCCAGAAGTAACTCCATACAGGCTGCGGCCGTTCCAGCTGCTGTCTTTGCCTTGCAATGCCAAATTAACGGTAGAAGTAGTAGATGTCGTTTCATCCTCCCAATAATCATCGCTTTCTGCAGACTTAGTAAATACATCGCCATCGATCTTGACAACACCTGTACCTGCCTTACCGTCCTTCATGTTAACGTTGATCACACCGTTATCGTCAGACTTCAGCGCTATGTAATTCGCTGCCTTGCTATCCTTTTGGATAGTCAGGTTGCCGTTCATAGTCACAGTGCCGCCGTTGCCGCTGTAAATACCATTGCTTTCCGTCTGCGCAGAGGTAGAAATAGTGGTATCTGCATCAATGCTAATCTTACCGCCGGTTGCATAAACACCCTGGGCATAGAAGCCTGTGGTATCGGTGCTGAGCTTCAGGCTCTTAGCGGTAATAGTCACATCCTTCGATGTCCCTGAGCTGAGACCAGTAGCGACCGCACGTGCCACATAGCTGCCCTTCAAAACATGGTAAGCTACGTCAAGATCCTGTCCTTTAGCGTTAATCGTAATCGGTCCGCCACTGGATTCAATAGCGCCAAGGTTCGAGCTGTAATCACCCTTTGTGACATCGATCACTGCATTCTGCGTGAAGTTGTAAATGCCTTTTTCGGTTTCGATGCCCAGATTGACATACTTCTTATCCAGATTGCCTGTGATCGGATCAGTAATGACAGAATCATCCTTGACCGTATACTCATAGAAGCCCTGACCCGGAGTCTTCGTGCCGGTTGCATCGGTGGAGAAGCTGATATCGCCAGTCTTGAGCGCTTTGGAAGAAGCAGTCAGTCCATCAGCAATTTTTACGGTGCCTGCCAGTTTTCCATCATTAGCGGTGTAGAAGAGCTTCTGTGCCAGCTTGTTAAGAACTTCATTGACCGTATTTTGGTCTTCAGCCTTATCCTGTGCAGTAAAGCCTTTCGTGATGCCCTGGTTATCCGTGATAAGCGTAATAGCAGCCCCATCCTTAGCCTGACCGATGGTGAAGCTGCCGCCGAGAATATTTGTCGGATGGTCGGTATCATGGTTATAAATCACAGTGGTATTTCCGCTGTAATCACCTACACTGATATCGCCCACATCACTTGCCACAAAGATGCTGCCTTTGTTACCGGAGAAGGAAGCAATCTTGCTGGCACCATTTACATTCCAGATAGAGTTATCCAGCTTCAGGTGCATCGCATTGCCGCTGCTAGAGCCGGTCCAGGTGGCTTGATCCAGATTCGCATTCACGGTGTTTCCGGAAAGGTTATTGCCGGTCCAGGTTGCGCCATTTCCCATGTAAAGGTTCACGATACCTGCACTGCTGCCGTTAGCATTGCTTACATCGCCCTTCCAGAAGGAGTCCTTCGTATTCAGACCGAGGCTGACATCTGCATTGGCACCGGCATTATCCATGCCGCCGCCGAGATAGACATTGCCTTCCAGTTGAACAGTATTGCTGCCTGCACCGATGATAGCGCCTTCAGCATCCTTCTTGACATTCACATTCACCTGTCCGCGATTCTTGGAAGCGAATTCACCATAAGCACGGATCGCATATTCTGCTCCGTTGATCGCCTTGATGACGCCGCCGCCAATCTCAACCTTGGAGGCAACTGCACTGATAGCTTCGTTGGCACCGGAAGCATTGCTCTTCTCCGCCAAAATATCGACAAGACCGTCCACGGTGATAGCAGACATCACGCCGCTTACGCCGTTCATACTCTTGATCACGGCAGCACTTGCTGGAGCCGTGCTCTTCGCACGCAAGGTAAGGACATTGTCAGCACCGGCATTATGAATCTGGATCGTTCCTCCGGCATTCACGAACAGTGCGCCTGTCTGACCACCCTTGGTGCTTGTTGCACTGACAGACATGGCACCGGCATTATTGATGTTGACTACACCCTTGCCGATGGCTGCGATACCGGTTGTATGGGTATCGGTTGTTGTATCTACCGTCAGCTTGTTCCCATTCATATCCATGGTCACATTATGGTTTTCGTCAGAGCCGGAAATAGCTGCGCTAATCGGCGGAAGATACGCACCACCGGCAATCAGATGCTTTTCAGGTGTGATAGTTGTGCTGTCTGCAGTAAATACATAGGTGCCATCGTCCTTCAGTACGCCTTTTTCTATGTAAACCGTATCAGCAGCTGCATCACCGGTCATTGCCGCAGTAAATTCTTTAGCGATCTGGCTGCCAGGCTTACTGGTCTTATACTCATAGTAGCCCTGACCAGGTGTCTTTGTGCCGGTTGCATCGGTGGAGAAGGAAATATCGCCGGTCTTCAGTGCTGCGGAAGAAGCTGTCAGGCCTTCAGCGATCTTCACTACGCCTGCCAGATGACCATCCGTATAGTTCTTGTAGAACAGCTTGCCTGCCAGGTTGTTCAGCACGCGTGCCACTTGATCCTTAGCATCAGCGGAATCTCCCTCTGCAAAACCGGAAGTAATGCCTTTGTTATCCGTAATAAAGGTGATAGCAGAACCTTCTGCTGCATTGGTAATATTGAAATTACCACCAATGATCTTGGTCGGATCAGCAGCATCATGATCATAGAATACAGTGGTATGACCGCTGTAATTCACCACAGAAATAGGATGGCTGTCCTTCTGATAAATCAGGCCTGCGTGATCTGCATCTTTGCCGCCATGCAGTGTTGCCAGCGTGCTGCCTGTCCATACAGGATTTTTGGACGCTATGGTCGTCGTTGTCACATGCGACTGCTGTTCGTTGGTCCAGGTTGCACCGTTTTGCAGATACAGGTTGAACTGGCCAATATCATGGGTGGTGTTACCACCGGTGCCATAGTCATCATTATACATGTCATAGGCTGCAACACCCTTCCAGAAGGAATCCTTATCGGTCAAAGCCACATTGAGGATGCCTGCGTCTTTCCAATCGATCAGCTCGCCGCCGGTATATTCCACAACCTTCTTGCCATATTGGCCGGTTGCATACATATCACCGGTAATCTTCGTGGTGGTGGTGCCAGCTGCGCCGTCCTTCATGTTGATGTCCAGCGTGCCTTTATCTACGCGGACTGCATAGAAATTATGCGAATGATCGCTGTCTTCGGCTGCAGTAATAGTGCCGCCGCCAACAGCTACCTTAGTATCCTTGCCTGCCAGCCTGATACCGCTGCCGCTTACACTGGAAATATCTACCGGGCCTGTAACAGTAACAGAGGAGGTATCACCAGTGACCAGAATACCGGCAGCATTCATGCCTGCGCCGCGTCCTCTTATACCCTTGACATTGCTGATTGTCAGCGGCCCGTCAATATGAATCTCACTCTGTTGTCCATGAATATTAATACCTGTTGCAGCATCACCCTGCGTAACAACATCAGAGATTTCTACCGCTCCGGAGATATCCAGACGTGCGTTGCCAAGAGCATAGATGCCATGAGAACCTCTGGTATCCGTATTATTTGCCGTAATCGCAAGCTTTTGATCCGCAGACGGATTAACAACCTTGATATAGGTATTAGCGCCTGCGTAAATAGCTGCTGCCTGTCCGTCGCTTTGTGCAACATTCAAAGCCAGGCCCTTGCCAGACATTTTTACAGTCATCGGTTGAGATGGAGAGGTTGCTTCACCTGCATAAAGAGCGCTGGCAAATTTATTATTACCGGCATTCGATTCAGTTACAGAAACATGGGCTACGCCGCTTTCATCTATCTCACGACTCAAGCTGATGTCTTCGGACTTAGTAATAGCGCCCGTTTTATAAGTAGGCTTGTCCTCTTCCGGGGTATAGGCATAGAAGCCCTGGCCTGCCTTTTTCGTCCCATTCATTCCATCAGAGAAGGTCACATCTCCAGACGCTTTGACACTGGATGCCGTCAGACCATCGGCAATCTTAACTACACCAGACAGATTTGCATCTTTATAACCAGTGTAGAACAGCTTGTTGGCAAGTTTATTCAGTACTTCCTTGACATGATTCTTTTCTGCTGCCGTATCGCCATCCGCAAAGCCACCGGTAATCCCCTGGCTATCGGTTACCAAAGTGATCTTGGAATTAGGAGCGGCAGCCTTGATCGTGAAATCACCGCCATTGATGGTAAGCGGATCATTTGCATCATGACCGTAAACAACAGTTGTGTCTCCGCTGTAATCATATACGGTAATCCCCTTCTCGGAATTTTGGTAGATTACACCAGAACCGTCCAGCTTAGAAACATTGCTGCCGGCAAAAGTTGTCTTCAGCGTATCTACTGAACGACCGGTTTCATGCTTCCACACTGATCCCTCTGCCATCGTCAGATTAAACTTTCCATCCGGTGCATTATAGGTACTGCTGGAAGTGTTGATAGCTGCACCTGTCCATTGAGAACCCTTCGTCATGTTTACGTTAATGATTGAAGTAGCATAATTACTTACCTTCATATCACCGGTAACGTCCAGAATTCCGGCAGTAATTCCTTCACCAGTATTCAGGTTAATAGTCCCCTTGTTAGCCTGCAAAGCATAATATTGGCTGTATGCCGTGCCATTAGCCATATCCGCAGCTTTGATAGTTGCGCCAGCAGTAGATATAGTTGAAGTATTCAGTGCACGGATTGCACTGCCCAATACGTTTTCAATAGTAAGCTTACCCTTAACAGTTATATTAATCGGAGCATTTGCTCTTGAGGAACTATCTGCAAAAATACCTGCAGTATTCGGACCGACCTTATTTCCTGTTTGAACATTTTTGATGGTCAGATCTTTTTCAAATACAACATTGCCTTCACTATATGCATAGACACCATAAGCACGGGAGCTAGAATTAGATTTAACACCATCTATTTCAACATCGGTATCTGCGGTTAGGCTGCCGCCCTCACCTACGTGAATGCCATAGACATACTTAGCATTAGTGTCAGTATTTCCGTCAGCATCGAGACCGGCCGAAATCTTCAGCATACCATTGCCTTTGGAATCCTTAATCTCCATGCTCTTCTTTTCATCAACGAAAACCGTAGACACATTATTAGCGGCTTGATTGTTAGCATTGAGCTTCAAGGTGTGGCCCTGTAAATCAACAACAAGCGGAGCTGCTGCTTCACCTGCTGCATACAAGGCACTAGGAGCATTACCGGACACCCCGGCCTGAGCTTCGGTAACATTAATAGAAACTACACCGTTGACATCGCCAACACGTGTTTCATCAATGTTTTCGGATTTTACAATAGGACCGGTTTCATAAGGTTTATCGTCCGTCGCCGGAGTATACTCATAGAAGCCCTGGCCACCCTCGGCAAAGGTAATGTTACCAGTCTTCATCGTAGCAGAAGAAGCCGTCAAACCTTCAGCAATGGATACGCTGCCTTTAAGATTAGCATCACCGGCCATATACCACAGCTTGTGTGCCAGGGAGTTCAGCACTTCGCTGACATTGTTTTTATCTACAGCAGCATCACCTTCAGCAAGGCCTTTAGTAATGCCATTATTACCGGTGTAAAGCATCATCTCGGTGCCGTTCTTGGCAGTAAGAACCTTAACATCGCCGCCGATAATAGTCCCCGGAGTAGCGTCGGCATGCTCATACCAAACCTTGGTAACACCCTCAGCCTCAGCGATCTGAATCGGATCATTGTCCTTCACACGGATGATACCAGCAGATGCGCTGTCTTTTCCCCCGACAAGGCGGCTAAGATGAGACATTCCATCGTAACTGCCATAGCTCGACTGGCTATATTCCGGCATATGCTTGTAGTCAAGGCCGTCTTTGCGGGACGCATTTTCATAGATCCACTGTGCACCATTCTGGAGCCACAGGTTGACTTCTCCCGAATGATCAGCATCCACCGGGGGAATTGCAGGATCATACTTGGGATGTCCATACTTATCTTTTTCTGTAGGACTTGTTTGTGCCAGATTGGCATTATCGATTAGACCTTTCCAATAAGAATCGCCAGTCGTAAGTCCGATATTGATACGCCCGTCCTGATAAACATCATCGGTATATGTACCGGAAGACCGTTTCATGGAAATTACATTTCCGACAATTTCAACCTTTCCATTTCGTGCCTGCTGCCCCTCTACATTCACATTGACCGTACCACCATAGCTGGCCAGGGAATAATAAGGTTCAATAAATTTGCCAAACCCTTCAACATAGGCTTCTTCCTGAAAAGGCGTAATGATTTTCGTATGATCGCCTAAGAGGGAAATACTTGATAACTCATCCGGAGTGACATTCCCTGCACCATTGTATGTATTGGTGATCACTGCTGTACCACGTACAGCAATATCCACATCCCCATTGACGACCATATGCCCTCTGGATTCACTGACGTAAAGTCCCGTCGGTTGCCATCTGGCACCGGTATATTCCAAGGCATCGTTGGTCACATAACCCCCCGGACCATAATTACCATGCACATTATTGGTCACTACTCCCCATGGGCTATCTGTATCATCCTTACGCATCTTGACACTGCCATTGATGGTAAGTGTCCCATTTTGTCCTACCTGGATTCCATCGGTCAGATAGTCCGCACTGGTTTCAACAACCAGATTGCTATTGATCGTAGTGTTACCGGATCCGATATTTAGACCGGAAGCATTACCCAAGCCATTTGGTACTGTATTCTGGCTGCGAAGCGTAATCGTTCCTTTGCTTTCATTGGCACCGATGTTATTAACAATGAAACTCATTCCTGATGCTGAAAAAGAAATCGCATCACTGTTCTTAACCGAAAATGACTGATCGCGTCCGCCAAAATCATAAATCGTACTATTTCCCGATCTCTTGACTGAACTTCCATCCCCCTTTTTTACCAGTTGATTATCGGCTTTATAGGCACCAGTAAGTCCTGTCGTATAATCGGCAGCCAATGTAATGCTGCTGCTCAGCCCTGTCATGGCTATGACAGCAGCCAGCAATGTACTCCACTTCTTAGTCCTCATCTTCATATCCTCCTCTTGGTATAAATCGATGATGCCATACCATGCTTTTTATACGGCTCATAGGGCATAATAAAAAGCGATCCAATCTTACAGAACATTTCATAAATCACATATATGCAAACATCATCTTTTGATTCGTTATTAGTATAATGTGTACTATATTCATACGGTCAACCAATTTCCATTCAATCATTTCTTCATTTTTGATCATTCTTGTATGGAAAACAATAAAAAGCACCATATCGATGCCTGCATGACATCGGTATGGTGCTTTCAAGAAAAAAAGAGAGAGGAGAAAAAGGAGTGATATGTAGAGGGGAAAGCTCTACATGGGGGGGACGAGACAGGAAACACCTGGGAGGGGAAAATCACAAGTGCTCTCCCTGCCTCGTCCCATGGAGTAAATACAATGATCGCATGGTCTTCTGCCTCATAACCCTATCCCATGATCATTCAGAAAACGTACCGACTGGAGAAATTCATTGATTCTGTTCTGCCAGTAGAGTGCATGAGCCAACCGCCTTCCAGAGGAAGGTAATGCTATTAAGTTAAGCGGCAGATCATTCTTGGCTCCCCATCGGGGGAGCTGCCCGGAGGGCTGAGGGGGCTACGTAGCGGTATTGCCTGAAAATGTTGGAATATCGATAGCATCGGACTATTCAACATGGAGCGTTATACCGCTGGCATGCCCCTATTGCCTTCGGCACTTCCCCCGAAGGGGGAAGCAAGTCGTTACGGCGCTAACATTTTCCTTAACTTAATAGCATTATCCGCATGGGGAAAGCGGGGCCGCGCCAGCGGCGCTTGGGTACTCTCGTAAATCGCCTACTTGAAACGCATTTTCCCACTCCCTTTCATACCGCCACTGCCCTATCCGCCCCTTCGGGGCATCTTCCCCTCGAGGGGAAGGCTGACGATACGAGCATAGCAGCAGTTCATAAGACCTTCGGGCATCGCCTCATATATATTTGTGGCGAAGCCGCCACCACAACCCTGAACCCTGAACCCTGAACCCCGAACCCATGGAACCTGCGTCATTTCTTTCGCCCTGTATCCATGGTCGAGGCGAACCGGCAGCTTTTATTTCTGTATGATGAAATTATCATAATGAATGCACGACTATGCTAAATACTCATCCATATATGCGCTCATGTTCTCAAAGCGTGAGAAACGTGATATAGTAGAGCTATGGATTTTCATGTGCATTTAAGAATGCACAAGGTACCAATTTCCTTTTGGAGGCAAAAATGGCAAGCTACAATCCTTATGAAAACATGCTTCATATCCTCGACAAGGCAGCGAAGGTGCTTGGCTACGGGGAGAGTGACTATGCATTTGTCCGCTATCCGGAGCGCGAGCTCACCGTGAGCATCCCGATCCAGATGGATGACGGGCATGTCGAAGTCTTCTCCGGCTACCGCGTACAGCACTCCACCGCACGAGGCGCAGCAAAGGGCGGCATCCGTTTCCATCCCGCATCTGATGAAAACGAAGTCAAAGCCCTCGCCGCGTGGATGACCATCAAGAATGCCATCGGCAATATCCCTTATGGCGGCGCAAAGGGCGGGATCAAGGTCGATCCGCACAAGCTCTCCACACGCGAACTCGCCCGTCTGACACGCGGCTATATCAGAAAGATCTATCCCATCATCGGACCGGATCAGGACGTACCGGCACCGGATGTGAATACGAATGGCCAGATCATGGCGTGGATCGCCGATGAATACACAGCACTCTCCGGCAAGTGGGAGCCCGGTGTCGTCACCGGCAAGCCGCTCACCGTGGGCGGCTCCCTCGGCAGAAATGAAGCGACGGGCCGCGGTCTGCTCTTTACGCTGGAAACATGGTGCGAAAAGAATCATAAGGATATGAAGGCTCTCACCATGGTCGTACAGGGCTTCGGTAATGTCGGCTCCGTCGGCTCTCTCCTCATGCACAGGAAGGGCGTCAAGATCACCACCATCGGCGATATCAATGGTACGTGGCACAAGGACAGCGGCCTTGACATCGAAGCGATGTACACCTATGCGAACAGTCACGGCCGCTCGCTCAAAGGTTATACGGAGGAAGGGGCGGTCATGATCCCCGACAGTGAGCTTTTCGCGCAGGACGTCGATGTCATCTTCGTCGCCGCGATGGAGAACCAGCTGAATGAAAAGACCATGGGCAAGGTGAAAGCCCGTCTCATCCTGGAAGGGGCGAATGGCCCGACCACGGAGGAAGCCGATGCCTACTTCGAGGAGAAGGGGATCGAGGTCCTCGCAGACGTCATGAGCAATGTCGGCGGCGTCGTGGGTTCCTATTTCGAATGGGTACAGAACCGCACCGGCTATTACTGGACGGAAGAAGAGTACAATGAGCGCCTTGCCCAAAAGATGCGCGAGGCCTATGAGGATGTGTACGCATTGAAGGAGAAATACCATGTGACCTATCGTCTCGCCTCCTACATGCTCGCGCTCTCTCGCGTCGTAGAAGCTGAGAAGACCAGGGGATTCCTGGGATAAACCATAAAAAGGCGATGTGAAATAACGATCATCTCATTCTCGCGTTCCATCTGCCGCGGGGGACTTGCAGCTCTCATAGGAGTGACTGGGAAACCTTATCCCAGCTGTCTTTCATGCCATAGCACCCTATCCGCCCCTTTCGGGCACCTTCCCCTAGAGGGGAAGGCTGCGATACGA
>OLGZ01001939.1_pt1 | contig 10658 bp, 11 predicted proteins | sample 1605981 | NCBI WGS metagenome assembly OLGZ01 (sample SAMN03283291) | human gut metagenome | biome: human-associated habitat; material: feces | host: Homo sapiens | place: Peru | collected 2012 | reverse complement strand
TCCCAAAAACACTTTTTACAAAAAAGGATTAAAAATTTTTGCCTTTAAATTTGACTTTGAAATTTTTTGTGATATAATTTCCGTAGAGCTAGCTTATCGCTGTCTTTATGACGAACAAGGCTGAAAAGAGTGCCTAACCTAAGCCTAGCTCCCTTTTTTATACACGATTTCAAAATTTTTCATCAAGTTTAAAATTTGATTGTATTTGTCGGCATAGCTTGTTTTATACTGAATTTTGCCGTTTGTATCTACACTCACGCTAATCATATCCACAATGCCGCTTTTATCTTTGAAAGGTTTGTAAAAATACAACGCCCCTTGCTTGTCCTTTGCGACAAATAAAGGATTTTTAAGTATGGATTTTAAAGCACCTGTGAGATTGTTTCGATTTTCTTTTTTGTTGCCGAATTTACCATTTTTATAAAAATGCCCGTAAGCATAAGGCAAATAAATTTTTATGTCGCCCGCTGGCGTTTGAAAGGTAATTTTGTTTGTTTTAATGTCCTTTGCGTTTTTGTCATTTATAAAATCATCGACAAAATTTTTAAATTTTTGCATTTGTGGTAAAGTGTCGATTACCCCCATTTTACCATAATCAACCGCGCCTTTGAGCTTTTTAGGGCAAAAGAAAAATATGCTTAAAGTCTTTTTTAGAGTGCTAGAAAAATACTTTAAAATAGATGATATGGTGTTTTTGGATTTGTTTGGCGGCAGCGGGCTTTTGTCTCATCATTTAAAGTGCCACTACCCAAACAATAGAGTTGTTTTGAATGATTTTGACAATTACGCCGAGCGTTTAAAGCCCGAGCGCATAAAGATTTTAAAAGAAATTCAAGCCTTTGCAAACGAGCTTTTAAAACAAAAGCAGTTCTTGCAAATACTCTTTTGTGAGATAATTTTGTTGTAAATTTCCAAAGTGCCTAATCCTATGAAATAAATGCTCTAAATTAAGCGATACATTATTTTTAACATACCACTCAAAATCAAACCAATCTCTACCTTTCACACGCTCTTTCCAAGCTCTAAATAAAAAGGCGTGTATTTTGCTTGCATATAAGTTAGGTAAAGTCATCGTTCTTACATTTCTCATTGCATTATACACATCTTCTTTGCAACTTATAAAATACTTTGTGAGCATTTGTTCAATAATCCCCATTTTTAACCCCTTGCATAATTTTAGTCAAAACACCGATTTTTTGAGATTTGCTTATATTATAATAACTTTCAAAAATACTCAAATCAGCATCTTTATACTCGTCTAAATCTACTCTCAAATCATCTTCTAAAAACTCAATCATAGCTCTTTTGCTACGAACATCAACATCTTTCGTAAAAAAGAGCTTATCACATAGAGCTTTTTCCTTAGAGGCGATGATATAGCTAATGTCTTGTGAATTTTCGATGAGCAATCCTATACTAAAAAGCTCTTTTTTGATTTGTTTGTAGCTAAAAACACGAAATGGGGTTGTAAATTCTTTTGAACGCTTTGTGGTAACAGAAGTAACCACTTCAACCCTTTCAGGTATGATATTGTGGTAAGAAAGTGCCCAATCAAGCGACACATAAGAGGGGCTTAAAAGCTTGTTTGCAACAAGTTCTGTGGAAAATAAAACCCTATTATGCAAAGGCATATAAACATAAAGCCCTCTTTTAAGCGGTGTTAAAACCTTGTGTCTAATGAGTTGCACGATTTTGTCGTTAATTCGGCTATAACCTAGTTCATTCAAAATAGATGAAAGGGCATAATGCTCTACAATTCGTGTTGGTATTTTTTCTAATGCTTGCTCTATTTGTCTCATTTTTTGCTCCGTTTAGCATAGTTAATCTATGTTTTATAGATTAACTATGCTAATAATATCAAAAATTGTTTAATTTGTCAAGCCAATATAGACACGACTTTTTTACATTCTCGGTCCACTTGGACCGCTTGGCTTATCCTCGTCAATGTTAGGCTTATCGCCGTCATTCTTTGTAGGCTTTTGGGTATTGATAGAGCTTTGCTCTTTAACAAGAACTTCATCACGAATCTTATCCATACCCGAAGTGTTTGAGAATTCAAAGCCTGCAAAATCCTTGCTAGGTATATCAGTCTCATTTACATAGAGTCTCGATATGTTTTTATTTTCTAAAATAGCTTTTTCTAAAAGCTTTTCCTTTCTATTTAAGACAACAACTTTAAGAAATTCCTTGTTTAAATCGCTTATATATGGCGTTTCATCTATGATTTTATGAATAGCTTTCATATCTATGCGTTCGGTAATGCTAATAAGGGCATTGAGACAATCTCTATCATAGCAATCCTTTGCAAGAAAATTATAATAATTGATTTTTTCTCTTTTAATTCTAAAGATGGAGAATGGCAATTCTTCTACCCGAAAAATTAACGAATTTGTATCTTTTAATTTTTGCTTAAATTGTTCATCAGTTGTATCAAGTGGAAATAAACAACTCGCACAATCATAAATTGGCGCAAGATGAGCATCATTTGTTTGTAAATTTGTTAAAAATCCCCAATTTCCATTATGTCTATCGTTATTAGCTAAAAAGGCATCAACTATAAACATTTCCCAAAAATACTTTTTTAGTATATGGGCAGTGATTTGCGGAAATTGAGTTTGTTTGTCAAAAACTTGTAAAATGTTATTTAATTCAGTATCTTCGGGATTATTATCATCATTTAAAACTGAATTTTTTAATGAATAAAAATTTCTCAATGTATAACCATTGTTTGTAAAATCCTTACAAGCTACAATGATTTTACTATTATATGTGCCAAGTAAGGTTTCTTGTGTTTCAATACCCAAAGATTGAAAAATATGACAAGCTATATATTCATTGATACTGCTGTTACTGTAACTATTTTCTAATTTTTGTTGTCTAGTGTCTTGTGGAAATTTAAGCATATAGTTTTCACCGTTATAAATGATGCCTTTTTTCTTACCGCCAGCACCACCATACGAACCAGCACTCTCCTTGCATTGAGAAAAATCTATGTTAAACACTTTCTCTCCTTTTACCATTTTCATCATAAATGGAGTGTTTGTCAAAATAAAATTCTACTTCAACGCCATTATCATAACCAAGATATTTTGCACGCAGATAATCAGCTTCTTCTTGTGTTATTTCAAAATCGTGTTGTGCTGAGTTTATTGAACCAGCAAGCTCACACCACAAACAATCTTCGGGGTGATTTAATTCACCACGATGATAAGCTTTTAAGGCTTCAATATCTTTTTGCACATACATAGGCAATGTCTTTTCGTTAAGTTGCATTTAATATCCTTTCTCAATTTTGTGTGTTATTATGCCACAACAGAGCCATAAAGTCAATAGTGTATCTACTCTATTTTTTCTTACGGACGGATTTTTGCGGAGCAGCTTTATCTTGTTTTTTATAAGCAATTTGCAAGGCAAATTTGGCTCTATCTTGTAAATAAGCCTGTATAGGTTCAAGCCACTCATCGCCAAGATTAAACTCACTATGCTTGATAAACTCAAATTCAGTGAGTTTTTGCAAATTTGGGATATGGCGTGGCTGAACAAAGAGTCTGAGTTGTTCATCAAATGCGTATTCAAAATAAGAATAAAACTCTTTCATACACAAATTTAAACTTTTTAAATCGTCTTTGGTAGGTTTATTAAAGATTGATGAGCCATTATCAAATATCGGCGCAGAGCGCAAAATTTCATTTGTGTCGTTATTTATCATCATTCCAAAATTACCTAAATGTCTATCGGTGTTGTAAATGATGGCATCAAAGAGCATTAAATCTTCAAAGTTTTCTCTACCATAAATTTTTACAATAGCTTCTAATCCTTTATTGCTTTTTTTTGAACGCAATTCTTCTTGGCTCAATAAATAATAAATCGGCACATAGCCCTCATTTTCATTTGTAAAAATAGAACAAGCACTAACCATTTTTCCGTGAAATTCAACTAAATTGTAGTTTATGTGATTAAAGCCCATAATATCAGCAATTTGAGCCATATAATACTCACCAAAAGCTTCTTTTCCGCCGTTTGCGTATTCTTGGCTTGAGCCTTTGTAAAGGTAAATTCCGCTCTCATCTTTGTGCCAACATTTTGGTAACATTCCACTTGTGGTATATTCAGGCGAGCTTGTCAAACCACTTAGTTTTTTAGACATTTCTCCAAAAGCTACAAGCTTTAAAGCTTCACTAAATTCATTGTCATAAAGATTAAAATCTTTCCACTTATAATCTTTATCAGCAGGCACTATCCAAAAGCTATCATTTAGCGAAAGTCCTAGTGAAATGTCTATGTAGTCAGTAGCCATTTCAGGCATATTTTCTTGTTTGTATGTGTTTATTATTTTTTCTATGTATTTTCTGTTGTTCGGGGCTTTTCGGTGTCTAATCCAACTCATCAAAGCCTCATTTAAACGAGTGCCTTTTTCTAATTCAAAACTAAAATTTATAGGCAATAGCTTTTTGTTTAAAAGCTGTATGTTTTGTAAATTTTGTTCCACATCTATTTTAAATTCACCTTGTTTGCTTTGGCTTATAGCCTCAAACTCCAAGACATCAATGTCTTTGTTTTTTAAAATATATTTCATTGTTATTTCCTCGCTACCTTTTTTGTTCCGTTATAGCTGACATTGATTATATCAACTTTTTAGCAAAAAGTCAATAATGATAAACTCAACAAACCATTATTCTGCGCTCAAATGGTGATTTTTTACATTCACCTAATGGATTGACTTGCCATTTTTCAAAGGTTTCTAAATTTTGAATGCCAACTACTCCTTGCACATTCTCTTCGGTAGGACTCTTTGTGCCGTAAAGTTTTATGTTTTAGTCTCTTGTTGGTTCTTTTTATGGCAAAATGTCTAAAAAAGAAGTTTATGACACAAGGCGTGTGAATGACATTTAAAGCCACAATGATACCGAGCTGAGCCTCGCAATGACGGCGATAAGCTCGGCTTGATTAGGCATAGACTTGACAAGAAAAACCTTTTTGTGCTACAATGCGGTGAGCTTTAAAGGAATGTGTGATGGCAAGAAGAGCAAATCAGCAAGATTTTAACGATTTTTATAAATCTTTAACGCCCGAACAATATAAAATTGTTAAACAAGCTGATGAGCTTTGGGCTGATTTTTTTGAAGTTAGATTAGCCGAAGAAGCATTCGATGAATGGGATAAGGCAGGACGACCGAAAGGTATGACTCTTGAAGAGATGGAAAATAAAATTAAAGGCAAAAAATGAAACTTTGTGATAAGGTATTTCGCACTATTGTCGCTCATAGAAAGGGCTGGGTTTTTCGCCTAGCGATTTGACACAAAAATTTACAAAAAGACAAGTAAATGCTGCCCTTTGTGCCTTGCTTAAAAGTGGCAAGATAAGGCGCATAACTAGGGGAATTTATGATTGTCCTGAATATAGTGAGCTTATGGGTAGGACATTAAGCCCCGATATACAAAAAGTTAAGCAAGCTTTGGTTAGAAAGCATAAATGGCAACTTGATGTTTATGGTGATGTCGCACTCACTTATCTTGGCTTATTTAGGCAAATTGTTGCTAAAAATATCTTTATGAGTAGCGGTCCTACGACAAAATTCACGCTTTTTAATGGAACGAGTATTTATTTAGGCACGCTCCGTCAAGGGATTTGGGCTTTAAGTATCATTTAAGCCCCGCCATAGTTCAAGCGTTAAAGACTTTGGGTAAAGGACATATTGACGGCAGAGTTGTCGCTAAAATACGAGAGCAAATTCACCCAAATATGCGGACAAAGATACTCAACGACACCAAAGGCACAACGCCCTTTGTTTATAAGGCTATCAAGCAAATATGTGGAGCTTATTGATGAATGAGCTTTTATTTGACGAAAAACAAAGATACAAAGTAATTCAAGAAGTAGCTGCAATTAAAGAAATTTCAAATGTCATAGTCGAAAAAGATTTTTGGGTGCTCGGTGCTTTGGCTTCTTGGCTACCATCAGATATATACAATTAGTTCTTTCACGGCAGAGTAGTTTCCAAATTTGTTTGAAAATCCAACTTGTATAGTAAAAGCCATTAAGCCTACAAGAACTTTTTGGAAAAAAGCGACTATTTTGCATCAAAAAACAAATCGTCCGCAAGGGTTTTAGTCCCTTGTTAATTCTTTTTATGGTAAAATAAAAAAAGTTATCAATGAGAGTGCATATAGTGAGAAAGTAGCGAGGTGTCTAGGGGAGATATTTACCCTCGCAGAGCCGACAAAATGTCTAAATCCCCAACTCCCTAGCGAAACTATATCACATTCTATCTTAAATAATGCTGAATCAACTGGAAAAAATGAAAGATTACTCGGCAGAAACGGAATAAGCCCTTTGGTAGAGTTGCCTTGCTCTATACAGCCCGTCTTGTCGAATAACTCAGAGCCAACGGCGACGGTTCAAAATGAACTTTCAAAGGGCGATTCGCAGGAACTTGAAAAAGTCAGTAAAGCACGAGAAAAGGAATCGTCAGCATTATCCAAACTTTCATCTGACAAGGTAGCAAATGAATTAGAAACTCAGCTTGGGCTACCAAGTGAAACCATTATATCACAAAAAAATTAGAAAGTCAAGTCCAAGAATTAACCCAAATCACCACAGACACAGTAAGCAATTTTCCACGAGATACTGCTTTACTTGTTTATGCGTATGACAAATTTGGTGAAAACGCATTAGCGAACACTCTTATTAACACCATAAGTAAAGCTGATAAGAGAGTAATGTAAGGCGTTCAAAAGGAATTTGCAAATTTGATTCAGCAAGAAAGCGAATAATCAACTTAAAGTGTTGATGAAGTTATACAAACGCAACAATAGCTTGATGAAACTCAAATTTTGCAACAAAACGATGACAATGCTCAAATGATTTTGGGTGAAGAGATGAATGACGGACCAAAAGGACCACGCCAATGAATAATCAACTTTTACCACTACTTAATCAATGATAAAATCGCTGTAAGAGATGGCTTGGTCGCTCATAAGTTTTAGTCCCTTGTTAATTCTTTTTATGGTAAAATAGTTGGGCGAAAAAAACAAAACGCCTAATGTTGGTAGAAAACCAACAAAAGGACCTAAAAAAGAAAAGAGTTGTTGTTTATCTTACCGATGAAGAATATGTCAAGCTTTTTGAAAAGTCAAGGGAAGTAGGACTAAATCCTACATCCTTTATTGTCTCACGCTTGATTTATGGTGTGAGATGGTAAAATGAGCTAAAAGAGTAAGTTGTAAAATTTACTCTTTTGATTGTTTTAGAACGGAATTCCAAGCAAAGAGCAACTTGCTGAATTTGAAGCACTTTTTGACGAGACTTTTGTCGCCCATCAATTTTACATTTTTATGATATAATACACACATAACATTGAGAAGAAAGGATATATAATGGCTTCACTAGATTCTAACGATAGGGAAATTTATATTTACAAAAATCAAAAGCTTTATGGAAAAATGCAAGATAAACAAGTATTTTTGCATATAGGCAATAATAAATACATAGAAGATGATGGTGGCTTAAAAAGTGAAATCCTAGATATTTTGCCTGAGGGTATAGATTTAATGATTATGATGAAAAGCCTTAATAAAAACGAACCCATTGAGCTTTTACCTTTTTTAAAGAATACTATTGGAGATTTTGATTTTTCATCTACGGAAAATAAAACAAATTTTGATAAACCAATAATGTCTAATCTAATATTAGAAAATATTTTTCCAAATATTTTACCTTGCGAAATGGATATTATTCCAAGCCATTTATACCCAAGAATTGATGCGCCAAATGGCATACAACAACTTTCAATAAGTGGCTATCAGCATAAATTACAAGTAAGCATTATTGACGGTATAATTAAAGAATATTATGGAGATTTTATTTTGAAACCGTATAGTGATGAATATTCGCAAATTCCTGAGAATGAACATTTAAATGTAAGCTTTATGCGTGAATTTGGTTTTGAAGTGCCGTTTAATGCAATTATTTTTGATAAAGAAAGAAGAATTTATCATTATCTTATCAAACGCTTTGATATAGATGAAAATGGCAATAAACTACCACAAATTTCACTCAATGCGTTGATGGGTGGCGGTGATAAATATAAGGGAACGATAGAGGAAATAAGTTCTTTTTTGTGTAATAAACTTGATGATACCCAAAAAATGCTTTTTTTGGAGTATATTTATGCTAACGCATTACTATACAACAATGATTTACATAAGAAAAACATTAGCTTTGTCTTTAAAAACAATCAACTTGTTTTGAGTCCCGTTTATGATGTGATAAATTGCTACCCCATTAGAAATATTAGCAATAACCAAAGTTCATTGCCTATCAAAGGACATACAAATGGTATCAGAATAAACTATTTTAAACAATCAAGTGAAAATTTAGGACTTGATTTCAACCAAGTTCAAGAGAAATTAGCAAAAATCCAAGACACTTATTTTGAAAAATATCCACAATATGTGGAAAAAATAACACAGATGCCGCATTTTGAAAATATTTTAAATTTTAAAGAAAAACTTTTAGAAAGTCATAAAAAATGCTTTAAAATAGCACAGAGCAAAGCTCATTCAGGTATGGATAATAGTGAATATTTACGCTTGTTTGTTTGGAGAGATTTGGAAAAACAGCATAACATTAAAAGCGAGAACCTTAACGATGAAAAAAAGCTTATAATAGAAAACAAAATCAGTAACTTTTATCTAAAATTAAATTGTTTAGATAAAGTAAAATTTGTGGAAAAACTTGATGAATTTGTTAATAGTTTAGTCCAAGAACTGAATATCAATCTACCTAAAGAATAAAGCAAAAAAGACTTTGCAGGCTTTGAATTCTCAAACACTTCGGGTATGGATAAGATTCGTGATGAAGTTCTTGTTAAAGAGCAAAGCTCTATCAATACCCAAAAGCCTACAAAGAATGACGGCGATAAGCCTGACACTGACAAGGACAAGCCAAGCGGTCTGAGAATGTAAATTCTAGTCAATGAAAAAAGATTTTAATTGTCGTGGATATGCAAAAAGGCTTTGCAAGATATAAACAAACACAAATCAAATAGCGGGTTGAAAGCACTAAGCTGGATTGCGCTGTTTAAAGTGGTTGATTGGAGAAAAACAACTTATCAAAAATACTCTCAAGGCAATATGGGTATGAGAAAAACATTCAAATGAGTATAATACTGAAATACTAACTATGTTTTTGATATATTTGTCTAACGCCTAATTATACTCATCATTAGCTTATTTTAGCCAAATTCACAACACTTCTTGTCTTAGACCCTTGTTAATTCTTTTTATGGTAAAATAAGCTACTTTTTGAAGTCGCTATGCGAAATATGCCCGATGTGTTTTGGTTGCCTGCAAATTGGACAAATGCCTTTAAATCAGCCGCGCTTAAATATCATTTAGAACACGCTCTTACTCGCTCAAACACCATAAGCGAGTTTAAGACAAATTTTACGCACAATGTCAAACGCTCACAGCACACACCACAAACGCAAAGGCTTATAAAGCAAATCACGCAAGGACTTGACGGCTTGGAAAAGGATGCGCAAGAGTTAGCAAAGATGAGCGATGATGAACTTGCTTTGCGCGGTATTTTTGGCGAAAATTACCCTGAATTTAAAGGTAAGGGGCAAGAAGCAATCAATCATTTGTTAGAAACAAAAAGCGGACAAGTGCAAGGCGCATTTCATAGAGATGATTTAGGGGATATTGATTTAGTTTGGGGAAATGATGAAATCGGGCTTAAAAAAATCATCGACAAGCATTTAAGCGACTTTGCAGACTTTAAAGGCGACACGGCACAAGATAAACTTGCAAACGCTTTGGGCGAGATTGTAAAAGACGGAAAACTTATCAATGAAAAAGGCGTTAATACTCTTTATTTTTCACAAGGTGAAAAGGTTTATTTAGTAGGTTTAAGCGAGGGTTTTAATGGCGTAGGTAATAATAAATGGATAATTACAAGCTATAAAGTTGAAAACATAAAGCCACACATAAAAGAACAAATCGGCAGTGCTAACAAAACTCTTTCTGCTGATGAAAGCTTAAAAGAACCACAGGCTTTTGGCTCAACTGCCGATACAAACGAAATTATACCAAATTCACAAAAGCAAAGTCAAGGCGAACAAGAATTTTTAAGTCCAAATGCCGAGAATGTTTTTGCTAAAACAACGCCCGAGCAAAGAAATCAAATTGTCAAAGGCATACAAGGCGAAATTGATGAGCTTGTTAAAGCAAGTTATGAAATAGACGGCAAAATAAAACAAATCGCAAAAGTAGCAAATGAACGAGCAGAAATAACAGGCAGATACTCACGCACGAGCGATGAGATAAAAGCTATCGATGCACTCAACAAAGAAAGCGAAAAGCTAGAAAAGGAAGTTTATAAATTACAAACGCTACAAAATTTTTTCAAAGGCGATTTAAGTAATGATTTTTGGGAATTTTTACATAATTTTAACAACGAAAAGGCATTAAAATGGTATGAAAAAGAAATAAACAAAAGAGTTAAAAGCGTAAGCGGCGATGAAATTCAAAAAGTTTCTCACAAAGTTTCACACATTAACCAAAACAATGATATAATGCCTGAAATTTCTCACAAAGGGGGACAAGATGGCACAAGCAACGCGAGCAACGGACTTAACGCTGCTGAAAAAGGAATG
>OLGZ01001935.1_pt1 | contig 10674 bp, 9 predicted proteins | sample 1605981 | NCBI WGS metagenome assembly OLGZ01 (sample SAMN03283291) | human gut metagenome | biome: human-associated habitat; material: feces | host: Homo sapiens | place: Peru | collected 2012 | reverse complement strand
AAGCTTCTGGAGGCCGGCCGGGAAATCAGCTACGGCGGCACCTATGTGACGACACACCCCACCCGTGTGGCGACCATCCCCGTTGGCTACGCCGACGGCTACCGCAGGAGCCTGTCCGGAAAGTTCTATGTGCTGATTCGCGGGAAGAAGGCACCGATTCTGGGCCGGGTCTGTATGGACCAGCTCATGGTGGATGTAACCGACATTCCGGATGTGCAGCTGGAAGACCCGGTGGTGCTGATTGGCCGCTCCGGCAACGAATGCATCACCGTGGAGCAGATTGCCGCAGCAGCGGACAGCTTCAATTATGAATTCGTCTGCGGCATCAGCCGCCGGGTTCCCCGCATCTATATGCAGGGCGGCCGGGTGGTCAACGAGGTCCGGTATCTGCTGGATACGTAAGTTCAATCATAACGGAGGTCTTTCATGTCCCGTCAACAACGTTCCCCAATAATTCAAATTCTGCTGGTGCTCATCGCCGTTCTATTTGTAGCGGATGTGATTGTGATTGGGCTTTGCCTGAAAACACCCGGCAGCACAAAATCGAATCAGAAGCCCTCTGCTTCTCAGGGCAGTTCCAATACACCGTCCCCCACGGATGGCACGGAAGTGCCAACAGAGGAAGCACCTCAGCTGGTTTCTACCGCCACGGTGCTCTCCACCGGCGATATTCTCATGCACGGTAAGGTCATCAACTCCGGCAAGCAAGATGACGGCAGCTACAATTTCGATTCCATTTTCCAATATGTCAAATCCTATTCCCAGGCTGCGGATTTCTCCGTCGCCAACCTGGAAACCACCCTCTGCGGCACGGACAACGGCTACGCTTACGCCGGAAACCCAAAATTCAACTGCCCCGATGCCATTGTGGACAGCTTGAAGGGGGCGGGCTTTGATATGCTGCTCACCGCCAACAACCACGCAGACGACACCTCCCTTGTGGGCTACAAGCGGACGCTGAACGTCGTCCGTGAAAAGGGATTGGACACCCTCGGGACCTATCTCTCCGCCGATGAACAGAAATGGACCATTGAAGAGGTCAACGGCATCAAGATCGGCATGGTGTGCTACACCTATTCCGATGGTTTCAGTCAAAACGGCTATCCCCTGCTGAATTACAACGAAGTAGGCGAAAACGGCATTCTGAACTACTTTACCTATGACAAGCTCTCCGAATTCTACACCCAGCTCCAGGGCTATCTGGATGAGATGAAAGCCGCCGGGGCCGAGGCCACGGTCGTCTACCTCCACTGGGGCGAGGAATACAAATGGAAGACCGGTGAGGGCCCCAACGCCAACCAGACTGCCATGGCTCAGAAGCTCTGCGACATGGGCGTAGACGTCATCGTCGGCGGTCACCCCCATGTGGTGCAGCCCGTGGATCTGCTGACCAGCGGCACGGACGCCGAACACAAAACCATTGTCCTCTACTCCATGGGCAACGCCGTTTCCAACCAGCGCAAGGAGGAAATGCAGCAGAGCGAACCCACCGGCCATACCGAGGACGGCGTGCTCTTCTGCGTTACCTTTGCCAAGTATTCCGACGGCAGCGTGTGCGTAAACAGCGCCGAGCTGATCCCCACCTGGGTGAATATGCACGCCAATTCCGGCGTCACGGAGTACAACATTCTGCCCCTGGAAGAATCCACCGCCGCCCAGTGGCAGGCCCAGTTTGGCCTGACCGACACCCAGCTGGCGAACGCCAAGGCATCCTTTGACCGAACCCAGGCGCTGACCCTGACGGGCATGGAAAAGGTGCAGAGCTATCTGGCCCAGCAGAAGCAGCCTCAAGAAAATCTCCCCCTGGACAATGCCGCATAACAAAGGAGAAGACAAATGCCAAAACGACTGAAAAATACCCGGGGCTCTGCTCTGGTTGCTGTGCTCACCATCCTCATTGCGGTGCTGCTGATTGCCAATGCAGCAGTGATCTACCTGCATCTTCAGACTTCAAGCAGCACCGGCCCCGCCGCGCAGCCCACGGAAGCCACCACAGAAGCCACCGTCCCCACCACAGAGGAAACCGAGCCCCCTACCACCACCATGCCGGAGCCGGAGCATGTGGTCTCCACAGCCACCATTCTCTCCACCGGCGATCTGGTCATGCACAAGCCCGTCTTCGATACGGGTCTGCAAAAGGACGGCAGCTATAATTTCGACAGCATCTTCAAATATATTTCCAGCTATGTAACCGATGCAGACTTCGCCGTAGCCAACCTGGAAACAACCTTCGCGGGCACAGACAACGGCTACAGCTACGCAGGCTACCCCCACTTCAACTGTCCTGATGCCCTGGCGGACGCTACGAAGAACGCCGGCTTTGATCTGCTGCTCACTGCCAACAATCACAGCTACGACACCACCCTGGTAGGCTATAAGCGCACCCTGGAAGTGGTCCGGGCTACCGGGCAGCAGACCCTGGGCACCTACCTCTCCCCCGACGAGCAGAAATGGACCATTGAGGATATCAACGGTATCAAAGTGGGTATGCTCTGCTACACCTACGCCACCGGCGTAGATGCCAAGGGCGCTCCCCAGCTCAATGGCAATGCGCCCATTGCAGAGGCCGGAATCTGCAACTACTTCACCTATGAGAATCTGCCCGCCTTCTACAGTGAAGTGGAGGGCTATCTGGACGAGATGAAGGCCGCCGGGGCCGAAGCCACGATGATCTATATGCACTGGGGTGTGGAATACATCACCTATGCCCGAGAGCAGGAACAGGCCATTGCCCAGCAGCTTTGCGATATGGGGATTGACGTCATCGTCGGCGGTCATCCCCACGTCGTTGAGCCTGTGGACCTGCTGCAAAGCACCGTTGACCCGGAGCACAAGACGGTCATTCTCTATTCCATGGGCAATGCGGTTTCCAACCAGCGTTTGGGCAACATCAGCTATGTGTCCACCCCCCACACCGAGGACGGCGTGCTGTTCAGCATCACCTTCTCCAAATACTCCGATGATACCGTATACCTGGAAGGGGTTGACCTGATTCCCACCTGGGTAAACCTGAATTCCAACGACGGCTCCCGGCAGTATAACATCGTCCCCCTGGTTGACGACATCCGGGACCAGTGGATGGAAAAATTCAACATGACGGAAAACCAGTTCAATTCCGCCCAGCGCTCCTATGACCGGACGGAAGAGATCGTAGGCGAGGGGCTCGCCAAGGCCCAGGCGTATCTCGCCGGTGCCAAGCAGACCCGCGAGGAGAACTATCTGCTGGCAGTCCAGAATCCCGGTTAAAACCATTCAGCGCCCAAACAGGCCGTGTCTGAAATTCAGGCACGGCCTGTTTCTTCGACATTTTTCGTGCCTTTTCGATTTTATCATTGAAATATTGACAAATGAGCGCATATGTTGTACAATAAGTTGCATAAAGCAAGTAATCGGGCTCAAGGAGGTTCGCTGAAATGATTCTGACCCATCCGGAGCAATATATGTCCACCAGGGAGGCTGCGGTCCTCTGGGGCTACCCCCAGAATACCGTCAGCCGCTGGTGTCAAACCGGCAAAATTCCAGGTGCGGAACAGATTGCTCCCTATAGCCCCTGGCTCATCCCGCGCAATGCCCCCTGCCCCAGTCCCAAAAAAGGCAAATAAAAACGCTCCCACGAGAGATCTTCACCCTTTCGTGGGAACGTTTTTTCTATAAAGTGAACTCAATCGCCAAGCGTCTGGATCCAGCTGCCCTTTTTCAGCATGGCAAAGCCCAGGACGCACTTCAATGCCTCCGGCAGCTGGCACAGTGCAAACAGCGGCAGAATGGGCAGCGACGTGAAGCGGCTCAGGGAGAACGCCAGTGTTACGCTGCACACCCACATAAACACGCTGTCAAACAGGAAGGTGATAAAGGTCTTTCCGCCGGAACGCAGGGTGAAATAGGTTGCGTTGGCGAAGGACTGGAAGGGCATCACCGCGGCGCTGATGAGGATCAGGTTCTGCGCCAGATGCCGCACTGCCTCCGTGGTATTGTAAATCGCCGGGAACAGTCCGGACCCAAGGGCCATGAGCAGCCCGAAGCAGAGGCCGGAGGTCACGGAGAAGGCAATGAGCTTCCGGTTGGTATCCCGGACCTTCTCCTCGCTGTGCCGCGCCCCCAGCATCTGCCCCATGAGAATGCCCACGCTGACACCCAGGGACTGATAGACCACACCGGCCAGATTCCCCAAGGTGGAAGAAATGTTCATAGCGGGCACCACATCCAGGCCGCAGGTGGAATAGCACTGGTTCATGGTAACCACCCCCAGGGACCACAGCAGCTCATTGGCAAGCAGGGGCATCCCGGTGACGATGATGTTTTTCAGCAGCGGCCTGGGGATCGCCATGGAGGCATAGGCCCCGCGAATGAAGGGGTGCTTTCCCCCATTGCGGTGGGTCCATCCGGCAACCAGCAGCAGCTCCACATACCGGGAGATCACCGTCGCCAGTGCCGCACCGCGGACGCCCATAGCAGGTGCTCCGAAATGCCCGAAAATGAACACATAGTTCAGCACCAGATTGACGGCCACCGCAGCCACGCCTGCCGCCATGGGGACAAAGGTCTCGCCGCTTTCCTTCAGCGTACTGGCATAGGCATTGCAGATGGCAAAGGGCAGCAGGCCCCAGAGCATCACCGTCAGGTACTCCCTGCCATAAATCAGGACGGATGCAGCATCCGCAGCGTCTCCCTCACCGGTGAGATAAAGCCCGATCAGGCTGTCCCCGCATAGGAAGAACAGCACCCCCGCCCCCAGAGACAGGGCGGCGCAGATCAGAAACTTGAAGCGGAAGGTATGCCGGACGCCTTCGGCATCTCCCCTGCCATGGAACTGGGCTGTAAAAATTCCGGCACCGGAGCTGGCACCGAAAATGCACAGGTTGAATACAAAAATCAGCTGGTTCACAATGGAAACGCCGCTCATGGGCAGGGTCCCCACCTGGCCCACCATAATATTGTCCAGCAGGGACACAAAATTTGTAATGCCGTTCTGGATGATGATCGGCACGGCGATCTGGAACACGCGCTTGTAAAAGGCCCGATTGCCAATATATCTTTTCAGCATAGAATCTCCTTGAAATAGAGTGAAAAAGCCGCTGCGGCCGGGTCTCCCCATTCCCGCAGCGGCGAATATTTTTTGACCTTACAGCTTCTCTCCGGCCAGATACACCTGCATGGCGGAGTAATCCGGAGCGCAGACCAGGAAATCCGCAGCCTTGCCCTCTTCGATGGTGCCCACTTCCTTTTCCGCACCGATGGCGCAGGCGGGGTTATAGGTGGCGGCGCGGACAGCGTCCTCTTCCTTCACACCCCAGGAGATGACATTCGTCAGGCAGGTCCACATATTGGTGGCAGAGCAGGCAATGGTGCCGTCCGCCAGCTTGGCAACGCCGTCCCGCAGCCAGCAGTCCTGGCCGCCCAGCTGGAACTGGGTGCCCTCGGGCATACCGGCGCAGCGGCCGGAGTCAGAGATCAGGCACATCCGTTCGCCACCGAACATGAAGAAGGCCAGACGTACAGAGGCGGGGTGCACATGGTAGCCGTCGCAAATCAGCTCTGCCCGAACGCCCGGAGTCTCCACAGCGGCGGGAATCACGCCGGGAGCCCGGTGAGAAATGGCGGGCATGGCATTGTACAGGTGGGTCAGGTGTCGGGCACCGGCATCAAACACCGCCCGGGCATGGTCATAGTCGGAATCCGTATGGGCAACGGAGACGGTGCAGAGCTTAGAGGCCTGCTCGGTGAATTCCTTTGCACCGGGGAGCTCAGGAGCCACGTCCACGATCTTCACCAGGCCGTCGCAGCCCTCCCACAGCTTCCGAAAGCCCTCAAAATCCGGGGCCTTCAAATAGTCCGGGTTCTGGGCGCCGCGCTTCTTATAGGAGAAGTAGGGTCCCTCCATCTGAATGCCCCGCAGGACGCTCAGGCCCTTAGGTTGCTCCTTTTTCAGCTGAACAGCCGTGGCGAAGGCCTTCTCCAGAACATCATAGGGCAGGGTCATGGAGGCAGGTGCGAAGGAGGTCACGCCGTGCTGGGCATAGAAGGCTGCCATTTTTTTCAGGCCCTCATAGTCGCCGTCGGAAAAGTCCGCGCCGGAGTTGCCGTGGCTGTGAATTTCCACCAGGCCGGGGATCACCGTAGCGCCCTTGAGGTCTACCGCGTCAGATGGGACATTCTCCGGAAGAACCGTGCCAAACTTTCCGTCCTTCACTTCGAAAGCGCCGGTATGGAACTGGAAATCCGGGCAAAAAATCCGTGCATTTTTGTAAAACATGAGCATTTACTCCTCTCTCAGCAATTCATTTTGATAAAACAATAGTATCATGTTTGGCCCGGGAAAGCAATTCCATTTTCAATTCTTTTCTAACCATTTTCTCCTGTTCTCGCCAGCAGTGCGCCACCGTTTTGGCGCAGCCAGTCCCGGCAGACCCGGTAGTCCGGCAGGACCTTTTCCACCTCCTGCCAGAAGGCGGCGGAATGGTCCATATGAAGCCTGTGAGCCAGCTCGTGGACCACAACGTAATCCAGCACCTCCCTGGGTGCCAGGGCCAGGAGGCAGTTAAAGTTCAGATTTCCGGCGCTGGAGCAGCTGCCCCAGCGGCTTTTCTGGCAGCGGATGGTCACCCGGCCATAGTTCACGCCCATCTGGGGGGCAAACCTGCGCAGACTCTCATAAATCGGCTCCCGGGCCAATTCCTTCAGGGTTTCCAGCTGCTCTGCGCCGATGGCATGGAGCGCCCCCTGCTGCCGGTCCCGGAGAACCTGGGCCCGATGCGTGGCAATCCAGTCCGCCTTCTCCTCCAAAAAGCGGTCAATTTCCCGCCGGGGCATTCCTATGGGTGCACGGATGTCCAGGCTGCCGTCCGGAGCGATCCGCAAAGACAAACTCTTCCGGCGGGAGTACGTAATTTTTCCGTCCATTAAAACCGCGCCTCCAGCGCCCTGGCGCCCCGTTCCAGCAGCGTTTCCCAGCCGGAGCCAAGGCACTCTTTCAAAAGTGCGTATTCCGTCAGACTCCCATGGGGCACGGCCCATGCCCCCGCATCGGTACCCGGGGCAATGAGACCCCCCATAGAGGCGTACAGCGCCACATTTTCCATGGCGCTTGCCAGGATTCTCTCCACATCCGGCTCCGAAAACCGGCCTTTCCCCCGCAGATTTCCAATGGCCGACAGGGTAGGCACCCAGATGACCCCATTGTCGGCACAGGCCTGCAAAGCATCCCTATTCAGGTAGGCCCCGTGCTCGACGGTATCCACCCCCGCTTCCGCAGCCGCCCGGACGGTTTCGGCCCCATTGGCATGGGCCATCACAGACATCCCCCTTGCCTTGCCAGCGGAGATGACCTGCCGGATCTCTCCGGGGTCCATCCCCGGTTCCGACAGAACACCAAACCGGTCAAAGTCCATAATGCCGGAGATCATGATTTTCACAAAATCTGCCCCTGCGCTCCTCTGCTTTTCCACAAGGGCTGTGAATTCTTTCCGGTCCGCATATTTCTCCCCGATAAAGGCCCCGTAATGTCCCGCCTTGCACAGCGGCGCACCGGGGGCAGCATAGCGGATGCCGTACTCCAGGGCAATGCGTTTGGCCAGCAGTCCCACGCCCCATCGGTCGCCGCCGTCCCGGAGATAGGAAAAGCCCAGGCGGGCATAGGTTTCCAGGGTTTTCCGAACGAATGCTTCATCCGGCGCAGCCCTGTGCCGGGCGATGGCCTCCCGCCAGTTTTCGCCGTCCAGGACCATATGAATATGACAGTCACACCGCATGATGTTTTTCTATCTCCCTTCGCGGAAATGCATCCTATTATCATTTTATTTTTATTATACCACACGCCACCCACAGCACCAGTCGTTCAACTTTTGTTACGTGTTCTTAAATTTTGCTTGCAATCGCTTGCATTTATCAATGAACTTGGATATAATATAGAAAAGGAGCGTGATTATATGGCAAGCACATCTGCTGTCTATGCAAGAATTGATACAAGCCTAAAGGAAAACGCCGAGGGTATCCTTTCTCAGCTCGGCATATCTCCATCCAGCGCAATCCAAATGCTCTACAGTCAGATCGTTCTGACACGTGGGCTCCCGCTCAATTTGCATCTTCCCGCCAGTAAGCCCGTTGCCATAGGCAATTTAAGCCAGGAAGAAATCGGTAGAGAAATTCAGAAAGGCTTGGATTCCCTGAAAGCAGGAAAGGCCTACACCCCTGATGAGGTGGATGCCGAGCTTGCAAGGGAGTTTGGCATATGAGCGAAAGCTACAAAATCCATCATTCGGATTCTCTATGGCGGTATGGACATTGATTCCATTCTTTTGGAATCTTCCGAATAATAGAGAAAATCATTCAAAATAGGAGGAATGGACAAATTCTCGCCATTCCTCCTATTTTCTCAAAACCCCCTCCGGTTTTCCGGAGGGGGTTTGGTTCATTTCAAGGGGAAGGGGATCAGATAGCGCCCTTCTTCTTGTTGATAACAATCACTGCACCGAAGCCAACCACTGCTACGGCCAGGACTGCTGCTGCAACACCCAGCTTGGCGGAATCGCCGGTCTTGGGGTTGGAGGGGTCAGTGGTCTTGGTGGTGACACCGTTGACCATGACGTAGACATAACGGGCATCGCTGGAGTCAGTACCGATCTGAATCTTGGTGTTGGTAGTGGTATTGTTCACGTTGCGGACGTACTGGCTCCACTCGGACTCATTGAACAGGTAGCTGACGGAGGACAGCTTCAGGGAGTTATTCTTGGTAGCGCTACGGATGGTGTCCAGCAGGGTATCGCGGTAGATAACGCCGTCCTGCAGCTTGTGCGTGATATCAACCTGAGCGTACTTAGAGGTGCGGTTGCCGTTGACATAGATCTCCAGGTAAACCTTACCGGTCTCGCCTGCGAAGTGAGGCACTGCATCCACATAGTCAGCAGTCCAGTCGTAAGTGGTGGTGGTGTAGATTCTGGAACCCCAGACGGTCCAGTATTCAACAGTCTTGCCGTTGACATTGGTGGGCAGCTCGCCAATGGCCTTGCCGGAGTAAACAGTCAGGGTCTTGTAAATCTTGCCCAGGGTGGAATCGGTGTAGAAGCGGATCTGGCGGTCAGCAGCCTTCCACTGAATGGTAACCTTGGTATCGGTAGAACGAACCTTGCCGTTGTCGGTCTTGGTGTTGACATCCACAACACGAGTGTCGCCGTTGTTGGACTCGATCTTCAGGCTCTCGGGGGTACGGCCATCCTGTGCAGCAGGATTGAAAGCAGCGTAGTCGGAGTAGTACTTGCCAACCTCAACGGTCTGAATAGTGGTGCTGTTGCCGCTGATCAGAGTAATATTGACCGTCTTGGCGGTAGGTGTGGTGCTCTTCTTATCCGCCATGGCGATGGTAATGGTGGTGCCGTTGCGGTCGAAGGACTTGGTGTTGTAGTCTGCGTAAGTATAGGCCAGGTTCAGTGCATTCAGCACGGACTGTGCATCGTCAACTTTCACAGCGGAGCCTTCCTTGACAACCAGGCTGGTACCATTGGCGACAGCCTTGCCATCAACAGTAACGGTAACAGTATAGGTGGTTTCCTTGGCAGGCTCGGTGGAGGGAGTTGTGGGAGCGACCTTCTTCTCGACAGTCACGATGATCACATGCGCAGTGTCGTCTTTCTCGATCTTGGTGATGGTCCAGTTGTCTGCGTTGGTGTAGTCGCCCAGGCCGGCGTTGTTCAGGGCTGCAATGACAGCACCATAGTTGGTAGTGAAATCAGCCTCGGTAGGAGCGGCAATCTGCTTGCTGCCGGTAGCGGTAGCGTCGCCGACAACCTTAACAGTGTAAGTAACAGGGACGGGATCAGTAGGCTTAGCGGGAGTCATGTAGGAGATCGAAGCAGCCCCCTGCTGTGGATTGACCACAACAGATGCAATCTCCTTATCCTTGTACTTCTCAGCTACGTCAGGATTTTTTTCCAACAGTGTGGCAGCCAGCTGCTTTGCGGTCTCGCCACTGTATTCCCTGCGTTCCCCTTCACTAGCCGGGCAATCAATGGTGAGCGTCTCAACCCGCTTATTGCCATCAACATTAATGTACAGGGTCTTGATGGTGTACACTGTCGTATTCTGGGTATCGGTGCCGTCAGCAAACGCCGCGAAGGGCATTGCAGCGACCAGCATGACTGCTACCAGCAGCAGGCTGAGCAGCTTTTTGCTAAGTGTCTTCATTTTGTTTTCCTCCTAATAGATTGGAATAAATAGCCGGTACGCACCAGCGGTTGGTGAAAGTCCCCAGCCGTATGGTGGTTGGCTCCGGGTGCTTTCGTTTGTAGCTGTATTATATACCGGAATTCCCGATTCGTCAAGAGGGAAATTACAAAAAATTACAAAAATAATTACAAGCAAGTTACGGTCTCTGTTTTTTTCTGTTTCCATTGGCCGCAAACCCCGCTTTTTTCAAGGAAATGCAGCAAAACCGCGTAACTTTTCGCATCAAGCTGTCATTTTGGTTACAAAATGGTTGTAACCGCTTTGCGTAAAAAGCTCCCCCTTCGGGGGAGCTGGCTCGCGCAGCGAGACTGAGGAGGGGCGTAACGGGCGAGAGCGGCGAAATAAAATCGCACATATTCCTAACCGCTCACTTCCGCAATGCCCCTCTTCCGTCCCGCCCTTCGGCGGGCCACCTTCCCCGGAGGGGAAGGTTTTGGGGCACGTCAGAGATCGATC
>OLGZ01001933.1_pt1 | contig 10681 bp, 4 predicted proteins | sample 1605981 | NCBI WGS metagenome assembly OLGZ01 (sample SAMN03283291) | human gut metagenome | biome: human-associated habitat; material: feces | host: Homo sapiens | place: Peru | collected 2012 | reverse complement strand
GACTGCCGTATTGGTAAACGGTGAATACAGGTCAAAGCTCTCCTCCATCTCCGTACCAAAACCAGCAGCTCTATCCTTCCATCCGGTCTCAGCGATCAGATGGTCCACCCAGACTGAAACATGATAGTTTCTGGCGGTCGAAAGGTTATTGCAGACCGTATACACCGGAGCCGCCGGGACAAGGCGAAGGTCTTTCTTTTCCGGCACAGCCACCAGCTGATCCAGCCGGGCCGTCAGATTTGCCATCTGTTTTTTCTGGTTATCCGCCTCCGTCTGCAGGAAGTTCACTTCCTGTTTCAGATCATCCAGCGGCTTATAATCCGTGTATGCTTCATACACATACTCCGTTCCCTCAACAACGCAGAGCTTCTCTCCAGAAGATGCCATATAGAAGAACATCACATAGGCATCGCCTTCCTGATAGGTGTACTGGTCATTGGCATCCACATAGCGGAGCGCCTTCTTCGCCTTGTCAAACACGACCTGGCTGGTTACACCATTCGTGCCGGAGCCTTTGGTCACAAGGCCTTTCTCACTGACCGGGATATAATCCGTAGAACCATATCGGAGATTGTCTGCATGATACTGAATGATGGACGAGTGTACAAAGGCAAACCATCCCGGACGGTACTTGGAAGGGTCGAGCAGGTTCCGGCTTCGGACTGCATCCAGCTTGCCAGATGCCAGCGTATCCGTGTATTCCCGCTCATCCTTGAAAGCCTGTCCTACAACAGCAGCATCCGCAGCCATGCCGGAATAGGATAGTGTCGTATCCACCTTACCTGTTCCAATCAGGATCTTGCCCATAAAGGCAATCAGGCGGTTTTTGTAATCATACTCCACATTCCCGGACGGTTCATTGCTGAAGAAATCGTTGCGGATTTCTTTTCCGGTACTCGGACGCACCGGATAATAGAGCACCTTGTCTGTACTGCGTACACGCAGTTTATATGCTCCTTCATCTATAAACCGGTGCAGGAACAGGATAATCTTGTTATCTCCCTTCACCAGTTCTACCGTCTGGGTAAATACCTCGCCTTCTTCCGATTCAAGCATGACGGTCAGGGTCGTCTCCCCAATGGTTCGGAGTGTGAACTGGATTTCCTGTACAAACACACTTTGCAGAACAGTCAGCGGCACATAGTAGGTCTGGAGTACGGGGCTGCTGCCTTCCCAGATATTACTGACACCATCATATAAAAAGGGCAGGTTCAAACTGGTCATCGTTTCCTTTGCCAGCGCATCATCCGCACTTCGCAGTGCTTCGATCTCGATTTCCATCTTTTTCTGATTCTGTCGCTCCCGCTGAACCTGATTCCACAGCTTTGCAGACTCTCCGCAGACCTTCAAATTCAGGTCTTTCGCATAGGAGCTTGCCCGGATCTGGAATACCCCTTCCGGGATCTCCAACTCCTTTTCTTTGTACTCCTGCGGCTGTTCTGTGTCCCTGGAATCCAGAATAGATGCCACAAACGTACCATTGGCGTCATAGCCTGCAACTCCGATCCAGTTGAACACCTGCCCGGTATAGTAGACTTTCTGGCAGGCAGTATCTACCGGGATCAGTGCTGTCGTTTGGACATGCTCAAACTTCTGAGTTTCTCCGTTGATCGTGTTGACTGTAATGCCTTCTGTCAGTTCGCCGGTCGCATCATAATTTGCATCCACCTTGGATTCCTGCAATGCATCCAGCCCTTCTTTTGCTTTCGGATAGATGGAACGGATCGCTGCTCCAAGGTTGTCAAAGGTATTTCCCTCCGAGTCCACTCTTGCATCAAGGACTTCCGTGTCAGAAGTTCTCCCTTTCGCGATCTGATCCATCCGGGCATTCAGGGTCTTGTTTGTCTGTGCGACATTCTGGGCACTCTGATTCATCTGCTGCTCTGCCGCTGCGACTTTTGCAGTCAGATCCGATTTTGCATTCTCCACACGCGCAGTCACACGGTTTTCTGTCTCAGACAGGCTGGTGTTTACCTTGTTTTCTGTGCTGGAGAGACTTTCATTGATACGGCCTTCTGTGTCGGATACATTTTTGTTGATCCGGTTTTCCGTTTCCGAAAGCTCTGAGCGGATATCTTCAGCCGTCTGGGTCAGGTGCTCCTCTGCCTCTGCGATCTGCTCACTATGCAGGCTGAACAGACTCCAATACTTCTCATCACTCAGAGCCGTTCCCTTCGGCACCGGAAGATTGGAAATAAAACTGTTGCCGCTGTCTGTATCCAGCACGATCTGCAGTTCTTCATATTCTTTCCGGATGTCCCATTCGCCTGCATGTTTGGGAACGATCCGGCGGCCTGTGTATTTTGCCATATTACTCCTTTCTGTCAGCCTTACACTGACGCATCATCCTCGCCATATTCCACGACCAGATGTCCTTCCTCATCAGTCGTAAATATCAGCCCAAGGTCGCATTTTGTTTCAAATGCAAAATAACCATCCTCCGTAATCGATCCTTCCACGATTTCACGGCACAGCTTTTCTACGGAACTGGACTCCGATTTATCACTCAGCCCAAGGCCGTCATCCGACTCAAAGCCAAAGCAGCCTGCCTTGTCAATAAACAGATTTCGGATGCCGTCCCGAACAGCTTTCAGGAATGCTGTAAATGTGTAAGTGGCAATCTTTCCGTTATTGATGGCCGCCCTCTCCACCTTTAAAGTAAGAGAGAATGAGCCAAGGACATCACCTTCTGTGCTGAGCATAACAACATCCAGCGGAAACCGCCCGGCCTGCGCCGTCATGAAGGTCGTGATCGTAAAGAGGACTGCCCCCTTCTCAACGAATACAAGGTCTGGTGCGGTTTCGCTCGTGTAGTGGAAGATCGTACCGTCCGGTCTGGTACCGGAACAGGCTACAATACAATTCTGCGGAACGGTATATTCCACAGAGTTGTTATACAAAACACAGCGAACTTTTCTCGCCTTGTTGTCATACTGCTTGACCGGAACCGTCACCGGGATGAGATTCTCCGTCAGTGACAATTCCACTTCCTGATAAATGCCTGTTAGCATCATGCATTCCCTCCTTCCTGATCCGTCTCCTTGTTATCTGTTTCCTCTTTGTTTTCCGTATCCTTATCTTCACTGCCCGGCTTTTCGATATCCGGGGTCTCAGGATCGGTCGGTGTGGTCGGCTCAGTCGGTTCCGTTGGCTCTGGATCAGGTTCTTCCGGTTCATAACCAACTGTCTGCCACTGCTCTCCGTCCCACAGTTTCAAACGCAGGTTCCTTTTATCGACCCAGAGGGCATCTGCTGCCGGGGTCTCCGGCGCGGTTTCCGACACCGGGATGCTGGGCTGGTACTTTTCATCCAGTTCTTTTTCGACATCTTCCGACAGCTTCTTCGCCACACTGTATCTCTCATCCAACTCCTTCTGCAGATCTTCTGAGATTTCTGTTAGGGTGCCATACCGCTTATCCAGTTCCTCATACAGTTCTTTGGACAGCTTCTTTGCCGTTTCATACCGCTGATCGAGTGTTTTCTGAAGTTCAACAGAAATAGCGGTCGCTGTTTTGTACCGCTCATCCAGTTCCTCCAGCAACTCCTCGGAAAGCTCGGCTGCTTTCTTGTAACGGTCGTCCAGTTCCTTGAGTGTCTGCTCCAGCAGGATTGCTGTTTTGACTGCGGAATCATCTGACTCCCAGCCATACCCCCATGTCTTCCCGCCATCTGTGGAAACAAAAAATCCGGCTGGGCTATTCTTCCACGCAGCCGTTGATTGTTTCAGGGTTGCTGCGTTGAATGCGTACCGAGTCGTATTTCCCTTACTGTCCGTCTCATTTTTATAATGAAGGCCGAACAGTGCAGCAAACAGCGCACCATCATAGATAATGGAGGCCGAAATGCCGCCCATCTGCTCTCCCACTGCTGTTTCCACACGGACTGCGGTATCGTATGCGGCGGTTGCTGTATTTCGGATACTGTTAAGGGAGCTTGTCAGGGAGGAATTTCGGCTGTTGACCGTGGAATTTGACAGTGTGATGCTGTTGTACCGTTCCAAAAGCGAGTCATATTCGGTTTCTGTAACCTTGGAACTGGCTTCAATGCCCAGCTTCGAGATATACACATGGACCGTATCACAGAGCGAGACCTGTTCTGCCTGTACAACATCCTCATATCCGGGTGTATTCCAAAGCTGAATGAAGTCGATTTTAATGTCGACCTCCGGTTCTGTCAGGCTGGTCGTATCAATATAGTCCTGTGCATACTCTCGCAGAGCCGCTTCCGATGGCTTTTCCTGAAAGGCACTGGTGCAGTCCAGCACCGTAATCTTCTGATACGGCACAGATTTTCGGCTGACCATGACCACTTTTTCCGGCAGTTCCATAACCGCCTGCGTTTCGTTGTCTACCCAGTACGGATGCACACCTGTAATGGTATTCTCGATGGATTTCTCCATCTTGAAATCCGTCAGATTTTTGCCGTAGACGATATGAACGTTGTGGTCCGCACCTCTGGCTCTGTGAAACTTGACTGTGTAGCGATCCCACTCGAACTCCCCTCCAAAAGTATCCAATACCGAGCCATCCATACCGCCCAGACAGTTACGGAAAGATGCCGGAACGGACACAGTAAACATCGCACTGGATGCCACATCTGTCCAAACTGAGAATGGGCAGTCGGAAGCCGCATGGCTTTTTAGCCCCTGCATCGCTCCTGCGCACCCACTCACTGAGAACGGGGAAACTGTAATAAAGTTGAGCTGATAGGAAATATGCCTTGCCTGAACTTCCAGCTTTCCATCGATCGGAGTCGTGATCTTGTAGATTCGGAACGGCTGCGGCTGCATGGTATCGGATGGTTTGGCAAGGATGATATTCCCCTCCTCCAGCATCTCTGCGTGGATACCGTCTGCCGGGCAGATGAGCTTCAGCTCATAGCTTCCGTTTCGCTTTTCCGTTACGGTACAAGACTGTGCATCTGCCAGTTTTCCGATGCCGTTGTGGTTGAACTTTGTTTCTCTGGAATCATATAAACATGGGATCACTGGCTGCACCTCCCCTCAGAGCGTCCACCAACGGGGAATGATTTCCACCGCCGTGATACCGCCTGTCCATGTGATCTGTGTCTTTCCCTCCGGCAGTTCCGGGAAATCATCCGAAAGGATGGTCTCATTGCAGAAGCCGGAAGCGTTGTAAGCGTTGTGCGTCTCACAGTTGAGTAGCACATAGTCTTTGATGCTGTGGATGGTGATCTTCTCTTCCCCCACATACAGCTCGCCGCCAGAATCTCCATAAACCTTGAAGATGGGCTGTGCAGGAAAAGCAAAGGGATTTTTGAGTGTTGTCCTGCTCTCCAGCCGAATACTTCGCTGTCCATCCACGCTCCACCGCTGGGGTTTACAGTTGAATGTCAGTTCCATCTCAGCGGCTTTCTGGGCTGTCACATCAAAAGCAAGGGCATCTTTGCAGACCGCCATCCGGAAAAAATCCGGGTCGTAGGTATCCTGCAATTTCTGATATCCAATCGGAGATAACAGCCATGCCTTGACTGCTGCGGTCTTGGCCGGCAGACCGTTGAAGAAAAATGCCTTATACTTGATATCCACGTTCTGATACCTACGGCGGCCTGCCTTTGCATTCTCGGTGAGGATGTCTCCGTTCCTGCCGGGTACGGAGGTGCTCTCCACATCCGCAGCCGGAGAATCATACACACCGGGACCAGACAAATATAATAGGAAGTCTTTGCTGGACTTCCCTGCAAAGGACAGATACTGTCTGGCGTATCTGCCTTTAATCTGAAACTGTGATACAGTCTGCTTTGGGGCATTGTAGCCCATACGCATCTCCTCCTTTTTATTTGAAGACCGAATCATCTTCGTGAATCATGCCGTTGATCTTATCGGCAACAGTCTGTGCGAGTTCATCATCGTTCCGGGCATTGTAGCCATTGACGGTGATATATACACCGCCGAGGTTAGTCGTCCGGGTCGTACCGCCTCCGGCAAGAGCGGCCTGTGGGAAGTTCCAGCCAGAGCCATCGAAATGCGGCAGAGTCAGTTCCGGCAGGCTGAAGGAACTGATGCCCTCCATTCCCTGCTGCACCTTTGCTGCCATCGACTTGATCTGGCTGATCAGTCCACCCTCACCTTTCTTGATGCCGCCGGACAGCAGCTTCATAAAGTCGGGCATATAGGTGTCCGCATCTGCTAACGGTCCTTCATCCGGCACCGAGAAGTGCAGGAACGAACGAATACCGCTCGCCACACTCTTGACCGCATTGCCGACCCAGCTCACACCCTTTTTGATGCCTCCTGCGATACCGCCAACGATGTCCTTGCCCCAGCTGACTGCTGAGGAAGCCACGTTCTTGATACCGCCCCAGATGGACGATGCCACATTGCCGATGGCAGACGCCGCATTGGAAATACCGTTCTTGATGGCGTTTACTCCATTCGAGAATACCGAAGTGACCTTGTTCCAGATATTTGTGACTCCCTCCCGGAAACCATCGCAGTTTTTCCAGAGAGCGGTCAGGCCAAGACCGATGCCGCCAACGGCTGCCACTGCGATACCTGCCGGACCCGCCAGGCCAGCAAGTGCTGTGCCTGCGGATGCGAGGAAACCACCTGCGGAGCTTGCTACTCCTGCAAGGGCTGTACCCGCACCAGCGGCCAGACTGGATACGGTCGTACCCACAGAACCTAGCAGACCGGAAAGCGTTGTGCCGACTGTCCCGGCAATACCGCCCAGCGAAGAACCGATAGACGATACGATACCGGAAAGACTGCCGCCTAAACCGCCGATCTTCGATACCACACCAGAGAGCAGCCCGCCCAGATTCGACAGGATTCCCCCACCGCTGGAGCCAAGGCTTCCCAGCTTCGAGATGATGCCGGAGATGCCTTCCCCAAGACCGCCCATTTTGGAGGTCAGCCCGGAGATCAGGTTGCCAAAGTTCGACACGATCTGACCGCCATCTGCGTTGCCGATCTTCGACAGGAAACTGCCGATGTTGGACAGCAGACCGCCTCCGTTTTCGGAGCCAAGAACATTGCCGAGGTTCTGCAACGTACTTCCGAGGTTTCCGATGGTGTTCTTCATGGAGCCGAGCTTGTCCACAAGACCGGTGACCGTATTGACCGTGTCACCGACTTTGCTGATGCCGTTGCCCAGGCTCTTTAGAAAATCCGAGTTGAAGGTATCGCCAAGGCTGCGGATCGCATTTCCAAGGGAACTGGTCTGAGAACTCAGTTCTCCAATGGAATCCTTCATATCCGTAAAGCCCTGCTTCACTTCATCGCTCATGCTGCTGACCGATGTTTTGGTGATCTTTTCAAGGTCGCTCCACACGGACTGGAACCCGCTGGTCATGCCCTCCAGACCGCTCATCAGGCCAGTTCGGATGCCGGATGCCAGCCCGCTTGCCGCAGAACGAACCCTCGTGGTGCTGCCGGAGATCGTTGTGGCAAAACCACTCACCACCGACTTCACCTTATCGCCCATGTCGCCCACAGGTGTGTTCAGATTGGTCTTCATGGAGCCGGACAATGTCTTGACCGCTTTGACCACTTTATCCTGATTCTTCTTGATACCGCTTGCCAGCAGCTTCATGAAGTCGGGCATATACTCGTCCGCATCAGACAGAGGGCCAGTGTCAGGCACAGAGAAGTGCAGCAGGCTTCTGACCTTGCTTGCCACGTTCTCTGCGGCTCGAACGACCGAGCCAGCCGCCGCACGAACACCGGCCGCCATCTGAGAGCAGATGTCACTGCCCCAGCTGTATGCCGAAGAAGCAATGGAGCTGAGAGAGTTGAAGCTGCTCTTGATGCTGGACACACCGGAAGAAACCGTGGAGCGCAGGTTCGACATTGCGCCGGACACCGCCGACTGCACACTGGAGAAGGTAGAGCTGGTCGTGGATTTCACACCGTTCCAGCCCGAAGAAACCGTGGACTTCACCGCATTCACAGCAGACGATGCCGTGCTGCGGATGGTGTTCCAACTGGAACTGAGAACCGACTGGATGCTCGACCAACTGCTGCCGGTCAAGCTGCGGAGATTGTTCCACCCCGCCGTGACGGAACTCTTGACCGCATTGACTGAGCTGGTGGTTGCACTCTTGATGCTGTTCCAGCTCGTATTCAGCACGGTCTGGATGGAATTCCAACTGGACGTTGTCAAACTGCGCAGATTCGTCCACCCGGTCGTGACGGAAGTTTTCACTGCGTTGACCGAGGCTGTCATTGCGCTCTTGATGCTGTTCCAGCTTGTGTTCAGTGCCGTTTGGATGGAACTCCAACTGGATGTTGTCAACGTGCGCAGGTTTGTCCATCCATTGGTAACGGAAGTCTTCACTGCGTTCACTGCTGTGGTGCTTGCCGTTTTGATGGAATTCCAGCTTGCCGTCAGGCTCGACTGGATGCCGGACCAGCTGGATATTGTAAGGGTGCGGAGCTGTGTCCAGCCATTGGTGACTGCGGTCTTTACGCTGTTCAGGCTGGACGTCACAGAAGTCGTGATGCCGGTCCATGCAGTTGCGAGGTTGGTCTTGACCGCATTCCATGCCGTAGTGGTATCCGAAGCGATGCCGGACCATGCCGCCGACATGGATGCTTTGATGCTGTCGATCTGGCTCGTCACAGACTGTGCCATGCCAGTACAGGCAGTCGATACGGAGGTAGACACACCCGACCATGCGGTCTGGGCTTCTGTCTCCACGCCGGACCATGCGTTAGAGGTATCCGTTTTCATCTGGGTGGTAGAGTCGCTGGTCTTACCGGTAATGGCATCCCAGATGCCACCAAAGAATCCGGAGATTCCTTCCCATGCGCTGGAAATACCAGACTTGATACCCTCCCACGCAGTGCTTGCCGTAGACTGGATGCCTTCCCATGCCCCGGACAGCCCGGTCGCCACCGTATCGACCGCAGAGGTCACACCCGACTGGATTCCATCCCAAGCTGTAGAAATCGCACCCTTGATGCCATCCCATGCAGACGAGGCCGTGGACTGGATTCCGTCCCATGCGGTCGAGAGTCCAGAGCCGAGTGTGCTGACTGCGCCGGATACAAAGGAGGCGATTCCCTCCCACGCGCCGGAAATGACACCTGAAATGCCCTCCCACACAGTCGATGCCGCCGATTTGATGTTCTCCCAAGCCGTAGACCAGTCGCCGGAGATGACGCTCATAACAGTCGAGATGACTGCGGAGATCGCGTCCATAACGCCGCTGACCACGCCGGAGATTGCCTCCCAGACCGTAGAGAATACCGTCTGCAAGCCGGTCAGGATACCGCCAAGGAAATCCGAGATTCCGGTGAATGTCGACTGTGCGTTCTCGTCCATCTCACCGGTTTTACCCGTGAAGAACGAGACGATGCCGTTCCAGATACCCTCGAAGAAATCCTTGATCCCCGTCCAAACGCCCGTGAAAAATGCCGAGATTCCATTCCAGACGGTAGATGCTGTGGTCTGGATGCCCGTCAGGATGCCGGAGAAGAAATCGCTGATTCCTGTCCAGATCCCCTCAAAGAAGCCCTTGACGCTTTCCCAAACGGTGTTCCAGTCCGTACCGAACCAGCCGAGGAACACATCTGCTACACCCTTCAAGGTGTTCAGCACCGTAGAGAAGATAGACTTGATGCCGTTCCAGATGCCGGAGAAAATGCCCTTGACTGCCTCCCATGCGCCGCTCCAGTTCTCATACTGCCGTCCGCATTGCTGGTGGCAATCGTGACCTCGCCGATGTTCTTGCCTGCAAAGGTCACTTCACCGGCAAGGTTGTTCATGATGGAACGCAGCGAAGTACCGGCCTGTGATGCCTTGATACCGCTGTTTGCCATGAGGCCGATAGCTTCCGCCGTATCCTCTGCACTGAAACCCAGCGCACCGGCGATAGGCGCACAGTACTTGAACGTCTCGCCCATCATGCTGACGTTTGTATTTGCATTGGACGATGCCGCCGCGAGGATGTCCGCAAAGTGACCGGAATGCGAAGCCGACAGACCAAATGCTGTCAGTGCATCCGTGACGATATCCGAGGTAGTCGCCAAATCCTCACCGGATGCAGCAGCAAGGTTCATGATACCTTCGATGCCATCCAGCATATCCCCGGTCTTCCAGCCGGCCATCGCCATGTATTCCATAGCGGAGGCAGCTTCGGAAGCAGAGAACTTTGTCTTGGCACCCATCTCGCGGGCTTTGGCACGGAGCTGGTCAAAGTCATCCCCTGTTGCACCGGAAATAGCAGAGACCTTGCTCATTTCCTGATCAAAGTCTGCCGCTGTTTTGACAGCCGCTGTACCTAAGCCCGTAACGGCTGCCGTGACAGGTAAGAACTTTTTGCCCACACCCTCGACCTGAGAGCCGACCGTCTGGAGCTTTTCCCCCACCGCATCGATCTTGGCAAGGGTCGTATTGGTTACCGCCGCCTGTTCCTGCAGGGATTTGAGGTTCTGCTCCGTCTCCACGATCTCACGCTGGAGTGCATCGTACTGGTCCTGCGTGATCTTGCCATCTGCAAGCTGCTGATTGGCCTGCTCTGCCGCCGTCTTTAAGGTGGTGAGCTTCTCCTTGGTGGCTTCGATAGCCTCCTTCAGCATCCTCTGCTTCTGGGTGACAGCCTCGGTGTTGGAGGGGTCCAGTTTCAGGAGCTTGTTGACATCCTTCAGCTCAGACTGCGTTGTTTTGATGGTTTTGTTGACGCTTTCCAGTGCCTTGGAAAGTTTTGTAGTATCGCC
>OLGZ01001932.1_pt1 | contig 10683 bp, 10 predicted proteins | sample 1605981 | NCBI WGS metagenome assembly OLGZ01 (sample SAMN03283291) | human gut metagenome | biome: human-associated habitat; material: feces | host: Homo sapiens | place: Peru | collected 2012 | reverse complement strand
GCCCGGAGCTGCTGAGCCAGGGGCCCTTCGTTATGAATACGCGGAACCACACTCTGGAAAAGAATGGGGAGCGCATCCGCCTGACCCAGGTGGAGTATGCAATATTGAAGCTCTTTATGCAGAATCCGGGCAGGGCTCTTTCCCGGGAGGACATTCTGTCCGCCGTCTGGGGCAAGGACTACGAGGGCGAATTGAAGATCGTAGACGTGAACATCCGCCGTCTGCGCATCAAGATCGAGGATGATACGGCCAATCCCACCTATATCACAACGGTCTGGGGCCTGGGCTATAAGTGGGGCGCGTAAGGCTCCATGAAACTGGAATTCAAGAAAATCGGCAATCTGCATAAGCGTTGGCTGACCAATATTACCCTGGTCATTGTGGCTGTTGGGGTTGTCTGTGTGGCGGCCATTACGGCCTCCTATGCAGCTTATTGCTATAAAAATATGGATGCGGACCTGCAAAACCGGGCCCGCACCACCACAGACTATTTCAAAGAGGCAATTGGCCAGGATTACGACACCTTCTACCAGTCCTGCATTACCTATGCCGAGACCTTTGACCAGGCGGATGCCCTGGAATTGCAGTTCATTGACCAGTATGGGAAGATCGTTGCTTCCTCCTACGGTACGTGGGCAGCCACATCCCCCAGGACGCCCGAGGTCCAGGAGGCCATCTCCACCCGGACCATCCAGCCCTTTGTGGGCAGGGATCCGGATACCGGCGAGCGGATCATGGCGGTGAGCAGCCCCATGATCTACAGCAATGGCCAGGTCATTGGTGTCCTGCGCTACGTGACCTCCACCGCGATCATGGATCGGGAGATCGTCAGCATTGCCTTTATCAGCATCACCGTTCTGGTGGCGGCTCTGGTGATCATTCTGCTGTTCAGCAGCTTCTTTATCCGCTCTGTCATGCTTCCCGTGGAGCAGATTACGGAAAAGGCAAAGCGCATTGCCAACGGCAGCTACGGTGCCCAGATCAAAACAAAGTACAATGATGAAATTGCCGATTTGGCGGAGACCATCAATGAGATGTCCGTCAAGATCAGCCAGAATGAGAAGATGCAGGCGGAGTTTATTTCCCAGCTCTCCCATGAGCTGCGCACCCCCCTGACCGTCATCAACGGCTGGAGCGAAACCCTGCTGGCAGACGAGAGCCTGGATGCCGATACGGCCCAGGGCCTGAAGATCATTTCCTCGGAAGCTAAGCGGCTGACGGAAATGGTCATGGAGCTGCTGGACTTTACCCGGCTGCAGGATGGCCGCATGACCCTGAACGTGGAGCAGACGGATATCCGCAGCGAGTTTGAGGACACCATCTTCATGTATGGCAGCCGCCTGGCCCAGGACGGCATTACCTTGGAATATCTGGAAAATGACGAGGATATCCCGGAAATTCCCTGTGACCCCAAGCGGCTGCGCCAGGTCTTCCTGAACATCCTGGACAATGCCGCCAAGCACGGCAAGGACGGCAAAAAAATCGAAGCCAGCATCGCCTATGAAAACGATCAGGTGGTGGTCCGCATCCGTGACCACGGCCCGGGGATTCCCGAGGACGAGCTGCCGCTGGTGAAGAAGAAGTTTTACAAGGGCAGCTCCAAGGCCAGAGGCACCGGCATTGGCCTGGCGGTCTGCGATGAGATTGTAGGCCTCCATGGCGGTACGCTTACCCTCGAAAATGCCGAGGGCGGCGGTACTCTGGTTACCATCGTGCTTCCTGTGACCCAGGAGTAAACGGAAAGGACAGTTCATGAAAGAAAACCAAGAACCAAAAGAACAATTCAAAACCTCCATCGGCGGCCAGGCCCTGATTGAGGGAATCCTGATGCGGGGGCCGGAGAAGGATGCCATTGTGGTCCGCGGGGCAGACGGGCTCACCGTTGAGGTGTCAGACCGGAAGCTGAACCCCAAGGGCTCCTGGAAAAATCTCCCCTTTATCCGGGGCATTTTCAATTTTTTCGATGCCCAGGTGGTTGGCGTCAAGGCACTGATGCGTTCGGCAGATCTGGCTCCTGAGGAGATGCAGGAGGAGCCCGGAAAGTTTGACCTGTGGCTGGAAAAGAAGCTTGGCAGCGAGCGCTTTCAGAAGGCGCTGGTCGGCATTGCGGTGGCTATGGGCCTGTGCCTGTCCATTGCACTGTTTTTCCTGCTGCCCATGACGGTTGCCTCCTTCTTTGACAAGGCCATTTCCAGCATTCTGGTTTTGAATCTGCTGGAAGGCCTGATTCGTATGGTGATTTTCCTGGGGTATATGCTTCTGATTTCCAGAATGAAGGAAATGCGCCGGGTGTTCTCCTACCACGGGGCGGAGCACAAGACCATCCGCTGCTACGAGGCGGGGCTGCCGCTGACCGTGGAGAATGTCCGGAAAATGACCCGTTTCCACCCCCGCTGCGGAACCAGCTTCCTGCTGGTGATTATGGTCATTTCCATTCTGATTTTCTCCATTGCGTCCTCGCTGCTGCTGACCCTGTTTCCGGGGCTGAACGCTCTGCGGGGCAGCTTCGGCTACCGGCTGCTGATGATCGCCTTTAAGCTGCTGCTTCTGCCTTTGGTTGTAGGCATTACCTATGAGATCAACCGCTGGGCGGGCCGCCATGACAATGGCTTTACCAGAGTTCTGACTGCCCCGGGTATGCTGCTGCAGCACTTCACCACCAATGAGCCGGACGACAGCATGATCGAGGTGGGCATTACCGCCGTTCAGGCAGTTCTGCCCAGGGAAGCGGGGGCCGACCGGTGGTAGAGACATATGCAGAGCTTTATCTGCACACCCGCCAGCGGCTAATGGAAGCAGAGACCCAGGAAGCCGCAGGCCCCATGGCCCGGGACATCATCAGCACCCTGCTGGGCCTGAGCCAGGAAGCTTTTCTGGCGGAAAAGGATAGCCCCGTCAGTGAAATGCAGTGCCTGACCGTTGACCAGGCGGTGGACCGCTACTTAGGCGGAGAGCCCTTGCCCTATGTGCTGGGGGAGTGGACCTTTTATGGGCTGGACCTGTATGTCACCCCCGATGTGCTGATTCCCAGGGACGACACCTGTGCCGTGGCAGAGCTTGCCATTCACCGGGGGTTGTTCCTGGACAAAGACCCCAGAATTCTGGACCTGTGCTGCGGCTCCGGCTGCATCGGCCTGGCCGTCGCCAGCCGCCTGCGGGATGCCCGGGTGACGCTGGCGGACCTTTCGGGGCCTGCTCTGGCTGTGGCCCGGAAAAACATCCAGCGCAATCACATGGGCGGCCGGGTCAGCTGCGTTCAGCTGGATGCTACGGAAGCGCCGCCGGCATTTCTGGGAAAATTTGATATGATCGTCTCCAATCCGCCCTATGTGACGGGGGAGGAAATGGAGGTGCTTCCGGATTCCGTCCGGAACTATGAGCCCCACATGGCACTCTTCGGCGGGGCGGACGGCCTGGACTTTTACCGGGCGATTACCAAGAATTACCGGGCGGTCCTGAAGCCCGGGGGCTTCCTGTGCTACGAGTTTGGCATGGGCCAGGGGGACGCGGTGTGCGCCATTCTGGAGGAAAACGGTTTCACGGTCCTGGAACGGACCTTGGATTATAACGAAAGAGAACGCGCCGTGCTGGCACAGTACGGCAGGAAAGGAATATGAACCATGGCTACAAAAAAGACTCCCTATGAAGCACCGGCTCCCGCCTCCGACAAGAAAAAAGCATTGCAAACAGCTCTGAGCCAGCTGGACAAGGCCTATGGCAAGGGCACGGTCATGCGCCTGGGCGACCGGCCCGAGATGAATGTGGAGGCCATCCCTACGGGCTCTCTGGCACTGGATGCCGCTCTCGGCATCGGCGGCGTGCCCAAGGGCCGTATCATTGAGATCTATGGCCCCGAATCCTCCGGTAAAACCACTCTGGCCCTGCACATTCTGGCAGAAGCCCAGAAGCGGGGCGGTGAAGTGGCCTTCGTGGACGCTGAGCACGCACTAGACCCCGTCTATGCGGCGGCCCTGGGTGTAGACATTGACAATCTGCTGGTGTCCCAGCCGGATACCGGCGAACAGGCGTTGGAGATTACCGATGCCCTTGTCCGCTCTGGCGCCATCGATGCCGTTGTTGTGGACTCCGTGGCAGCCCTGGTGCCCAAGCAGGAAATTGAGGGTGAAATGGGCGATACCTTTGTGGGCCTTCAGGCCCGGCTGATGTCCCAGGCCCTTCGGAAGCTGGCCGGTACCATCAACAAGACCAACTGCGTGGTTATCTTCATCAACCAGCTGCGTATGAAGATCGGCGTTATGTACGGCAACCCCGAGACCACCACCGGCGGCAATGCCCTGAAGTTCTATGCTTCCGTCCGTCTGGATGTCCGCCGCATTGAGCAGATCAAGGAGGGCGGCAATGTCATCGGCAACAAGACCCGGGTCAAGGTTGTCAAGAACAAGGTTGCGCCACCTTTCAAGGAAGCCATCTTCGATATCATGTATGGCCAGGGCATCTCCAAGTGGAGTGAGCTTATCGATTTGGCTGTGCAGATGGACATCATCCAGAAGAGCGGCAGCTGGTTCTCCATGGGCGATGAGCGCATCGGCCAGGGCAAGGACAGCGTAAAGGCCTATCTGCAGGAGCGGCCGGAGCTGGCCGAACAGGTGGAGGCCGAGGTCCGGGAGAATCTTTGGAAAATCTCCGGCGGCGCTCCCAAGGCTCCCGCAAAGGCTGCGGACAAGCCCATCGCCGTAGAGGCGGACGACTTCGCGGATGAGGATTGAGTACCTCAAGACCGCCCCGGACCGTGCAGGGCGCTATACCCTGGGCCTGGAGGACGGCTCCAAACTGCTGCTCTACCGGCAGACCATTGAGGACTTCGGCCTGTACACCGGGCTGGAGCTGACACAGGAGCAGTACAAGCGCCTGGTGGCCGCCGTTTCGGAGATGTCCGCCAAAATGCGGGCGGTGCGTATCGTCTCAGCGGCCAACGTGTCCAAGAAGGACCTGGAAAACAGGCTTGTCCAAAAGGGAGAAGACCCTGCCCAGGCCCGGAAGGCGGTTTCCTGGCTGTCGGAGCTGCATCTGATTGACGACAGCGCCACGGCGGAGACCATTGTCCGCGCCTGCATCGCCAAGGGCTATGGCAGGTCCAGGGCAAAGCAGGTCCTCTATGAAAAACGGATTCCCCGGGAGCTTTGGGAAGCGGCCCTGGAGGATTATCCGGACCAGACGGAGAAAATAGCCGATTTTCTCCGGGCAAAATTGAAGGGCAGTCAAGACCCAAAACTGCAAAAAAAGGCCATCGACGCCCTTCTGCGCCGGGGCCACAGCTACGGCGCGATCCGGCAGGCCCTCAGCGAGCTTTCCCTAGATACAGATGATTTCCCGGAGGAAGAATAATGGCAACAATCGGATTTATTTCTCTTGGCTGCGCCAAGAATCAGGTGGACTGCGAACGGATGATGTTCCGGGTACAGGAAGCCGGACATACGGTAAACGAGGGCGTCGCGGGCAGCGACGTGGTGGTGATCAATACCTGCGGCTTCATCGACTCTGCAAAAAGTGAGGCCATCGACTATATTTTGCAGACTGCCGCGCTGAAAGCGGAGGGCCAGGTGGGCAAAATTCTGGTGACAGGGTGCCTGTCCCAGCGTTACCAGGGGGATATCCTCCAGGAAATGCCCGAGGTGGATGGCGTCCTGGGCACGGGAAGCTATACCAAGATCGTTCCCGCCATTGAGCAGCTGCTCTCCGGCCACAAGGTTGTGGATTTCGGCTCCATTGACGCGCCGGAGGAGGAAGTGGGCCGGATGGTCACCACTCCCGAGCACTTCTCTTACATCAAGATTGCCGAGGGCTGCAACAACCGCTGCGCCTTCTGCATCATTCCCTATCTGCGAGGCAAGTACCGCAGCCGCCGGATGGACGACGTTTTGTACGAGGCCCGGGTTCTGGCAGCCAACGGTACCAAGGAGCTGATTGTAGTCGCCCAGGATACCAGCCGCTACGGCACGGATTTCCCGGAGCACAAGCGGCTGCTGCCGGAGCTGCTGCGGGAGCTGTGCAAAATCGAGGGCCTGCACTGGATTCGTGTGCACTATGTGTACCCCGATGAAATTGATGACGAGCTCATCGATGTGATTGCAAGCGAACCCAAAATCGTCAAGTACCTGGATATTCCCATTCAGCACTGCAATGACAAGATCCTCTCCACCATGCATCGCCGGGGGGACAAGAAGCTGATTGTGGACCTGCTTGCCAAGCTGCGCGCCAGAATTCCCGGCCTGGTGATCCGCACCAGCCTCATTGCCGGTCTGCCCGGCGAGGGCGAGGAGGAGTTCCAGGAGCTGTGCCAGTTCCTGCGGGACGAGAAAATGGAGCGGGTAGGAGCCTTTGTGTTCTCTCCGGAGGAGGGAACCCCGGCAGCCACCATGGACCACGTGGAGGAAGAGGTTGCCAAGGAGCGGGCGGAGACCCTGGAGATGATTCAGTCTCAGATCATGGACGAATACAATGCCGCCCAGATCGGCAAGACAATGGAAGTTTTGGTAGACGGCTACGATGAGGAGCAGGAGCAGTTCTACGGAAGAACCTATGCCGATTCTCCCGACATTGACGGGCGGGTCTGGATTGCCTCTGAGGAGCCTCTGCATGAGGGCGATTTTGTGAATGTGACCATCGACGGCTGTATTGACGGCGACCTGGCAGGCTACGCAGCGGAGGAAACGGTATGACAACTGCAAGTAAAATTACGCTTTTTCGGGTATTTCTGATTCCCGTTATGATGGTGACCCTGTACCTGAGCGGCGGCGTCAGCGGCACATGGATGTGGATCTCCCTGGCTATTTTCATTCTTGGCAGCCTTAGCGACTTTGTGGACGGGCAAATCGCCCGCCGCTGCAACCAGGTGACGGACTTCGGCAAGTTCCTGGACCCCCTGGCGGACAAGCTCTTAACCATTGCTGTCATGACGGTGTTCACCCAGTGGGGCCGGTTCCCCGCCTGGGCGCTGATGATCGTCCTCACCCGGGAGTTCGCCGTCACCGGCCTGCGCCTGGTGGCCGCCCCCAAGGGCCGCGTCATCGCCGCCGCCTGGAGCGGCAAGGTGAAGACCGCCAGCACCATGGTGGGCATCATTGCCTGGCTGATTTTCCCCACCAATACGGTGGTGGGCCTGGTGGTCTCCATTGTGATCGTGGTGACCACGGTGTACTCCGGCGTGGAATATTTCGTAAAGAATTGGAGCTGCCTCTGGGATTGAGGGGGCTTCCCTATAAAAATCAGCGTGGACGCTTCCACGCTGATTTTTTTGAAAATGAAACAAATTGCGCCTGCCGGTCGTATCTAAGGTGAGAGGAGGTGGTGACCATGGCTTCTTTGTTGCGTACGGACAAAGAGATCACGGAAATCTATCATCGGCAAATTGATACGGTCTACCGTATCTGCTATTCCTTTATGAAAAACAAGCCGGAGGCGGAGGACATGGTCCAGGAGACCTTCCTGCGGCTCATCGCCTCCGGGAAGACCTTCGAAAACCAGCGGCACGAAAAAGCGTGGCTCATCGTTACGGCATCCAATCTGTGCAAGGATCAGCTGAAACGGCTTTACCGAACCGATGAGGATCTGGACGAGCACACGGAGTTGGCAGGGGACAGAGGGCCGGAAGCAAATCCGGTGCTGGAGGCGATTTTCCGCTTACCCCCGGACTATAAGACGGCGGTGTATCTCTACTACTATGAGGGCTATACCACCCGAGAAATTGCCGGACTCCTGCACTGTCCCCAGCCCACGGTCCGCACCCGGCTTGCCCGTGCCCGAAAACAACTGAAAACCATGTTAGGCGGTGATTTGGAATGAAGGAACAGAAAATAAAGCAGGCATTCGACTCCGCAGCATTGACGCAGCAGGAAAAGAATGCCCTATTGGAAAACATCCTTTCCGCATCCGGTCATCGGCCTGCGGAAAGGAAAAGGACCATGAAGTATAAAAAGACACTGCTGCTTGCGGCCATCGTTGCCGCCATGGCGATTTTTATGGGCTGCGCCGTTGTGGCTCTGACCACCAAGCAATTAAAGTTGGATGAATACGAAACCACGGCCCCCGCCTGGATCGACGCTGACGGCCAGCGACACGAGGCACAGGAGGTAACGAAAACCGTTCTGTCCCTACAGGGTATTCAGGGAACGCCGGAGCAGATGGCTGCCAAGGAATGGTACGATTTTTGCAAGAGCTATGACCCGGACCATTCTATTTATATTGCCTCTGGCGGTAAATTCCAGGCCCCGGAGGAATATGGGGCTTACAATGTGTATGCCCAGGAAATGGTGAAGAAAATTGACGAAATTTCCCAAAAGTACGGCTTAAAGCTCATGGGCAGAAAGGGCCAGGCTTACCACTACGATTGGAAGCTGGGCTGGGATGCCCTTGGCATTCAGGAGCCGGTGATCTCCGGTGCGGAGGATACCTTTGATCTTCGGGGTTGTACCTTTTTTGAATCCGGCAGCTACTGCATTTATACAGGCTTTCATGTAACAGACCCGGCTTTTTCCTGGCAGCACCCCACCGATTTGGTCTTGCACTGCAATAAAAAAGGCTTTATGGGGGACCAAATTGTCAGCCTGATCAACGGGGCCACCACAAGGGAATGGACCTACAAAAGAAGCGACGGAAAAACGATCTTGATCGTGGTTTCCAATGACAAGCTCTATCTCATCTGTGACCGGGAGGATGCCTTCCTGTATGCGATTTTCCCTCCGGCCTATTACTTAAATAACGGAGACGGACCCAGGGAAGAAATGTCCGACAAGGATATTGAATGGCTGGCAGAGCATATTGATTTCTCGCTCCAGACCAAACAGCCGGATATGGATGCGGTGCTGCCTCTGCTTCAAAAGGAGGATGCCGCCTATGACGCCCTTTTGGATGCGGATAATCCCTTTATCCAGGACAGCTACCGGAAGCTGTGGAAGGTTCTGGGGGCGGTAAAGGAATACACACTTATGGATTTGGATGGAGATGGGGTAGAGGAGTGCATCTTCTGGGACCAGTATGACAATCCCTCCCTTTACACCATGAAGGACGGAAAAACCGCCCCGGTGCATACCCAGGGAGAGAAACCCATCGGCATCCAGGGAGCAGTTACCCTCTGCGAAAACAATGTTTTGAAGACCTATGAGGAAGTGGGCCAGGCCTATAAACTCTACTGCTTCTATACCGTGGAGCAGGGAACCCTTGTAGAGCAGAACCGGGTGGTCTATGACATTGCCAATGATGCCTGGGGCCTGAGCCTCAGCGGCATCCATATCGTCAAGACCCTCAGCCAGGAGGAAGCGGAGTCTATATTGAACGCCTACCGGGAGATTCCCCTGGAACGAAAGCCCATGGATGAGATGCCAGAGGACAACTGAACATACAACCGTTAGGAGGGGCTTGGCCCCTCCTAATTTTTGCTGGATTTTCTAGAACGGCTGTGCTATAATGTCCTGGCATTTCCAAGGAAAGCGAGGACGATCCATGAACGATAAGGAAATCGGCGAGATCCGCCGGCATCTGCGGCGGGACCGCAGCAATATTACGAAGATTTACGGCTGCTTTGTCAATGACAACAAGGAGATCATTACGGAGTTCAGCCAGAGCACCGGCATTATGCCGGAAAACGAGGGGGACAAGTATTTTTCCCTCTTCAAGCGGGTGCTGTCCGGCTCCGTCGGCAAGAATCTGATTGATATCACCTTCAAGACCTCCCAGGTGGCGGGCAGCCCCGAGCATAAGCTGCTCATGGACCTGCGGGAATCCAAGCTGGGGGATGACGAGCTGCTGCACAGCTTCTTCCAGAAGATCATCGACTCCGTAACCCTGGAGGGCAATTACCTGATTTTGATTGGCTGCGACAGTTACGATGTCCCCTTTAAGGGCAAGGACGACCTTTCCGACTCGGATAAGTCCGAAGAGGTGTATACCTACCTCATCTGCGCCATCTGCCCCGTGAAGCAGACCAAGCCGAACCTGCACTATGTGCCCGAGGAGAAGCTTTTCCACGATGGAGCCATGAATCAGCCCGTCAGCGCCCCGGCGTTGGGCTTTCTGTTCCCGGCCTTTGACAACCGGGCAACCAATATCTACAACGCCCTGTACTATACCCACGACATCAAGGTGAGCCAGGATGCCCTGATCGAGGCCCTGTTCAATACCCCGGTACCCATGCCCGCCGCCGAGCAGAAGAAGTGCTTCGAGGCCCTGCTGACCACGGCCCTGGGAGACGAGTGCAACCTGGACGTGGTCCAGACCGTCCATGACCAGCTGTGCCAGCGCATTGAGCTGCACAAGGAGGCCAAGGTGCCGGAGCCTTTGATGATTGCCAAGGCGGATGTGAAGGAAGCCCTGGCCTCCTGCGGGGTGTCCGAGGAGCACCTGGCCAAGTTCAGCGTGGATTACGACGAGACCTTCGGCTTTGAGGCAGACCTGCACCCCAAGAACATCATCGACAGCAAGCGCTTTGAGATCAAGACCCCGGATGTATCCATCAAGGTAGACCCCACCCGGAGCGATCTCATCGAGACCAGGGTCATCGGCGGCGTGAAGTACATCATGATCTGTGCCGACGAAAACGTGGAGGTCAATGGCGTCAGCATCCACATCGACGAGCAGGAGCCTGCCAAGGTATAAAAGCACAAGCCAAAGGCCCGGGCAATTGCCCGGGCCTCGGCGTGTCAAAAAAGCCCCAAAGATAGCATGTCA
>OLGZ01001929.1_pt1 | contig 10689 bp, 4 predicted proteins | sample 1605981 | NCBI WGS metagenome assembly OLGZ01 (sample SAMN03283291) | human gut metagenome | biome: human-associated habitat; material: feces | host: Homo sapiens | place: Peru | collected 2012 | reverse complement strand
AAGCCGAGGCGGGAACAGAAGTTGGAGTTCCTGGCGAGGAAAAATGGGTGTCAACCGGGACGTGACCCGGAGGCATATATAGATTGATCTGATTCCGGCAACATGGTCAGGACTGAATGTGCGATGATATGAGCGTGTCTTTCTGGGTGTGTAACCTCCTTCGATTGCCCCACATGATATGGAGCGCTGGATAAAAGAACAATCTACATCACTTTGGTGCTACCAATAGAAATATCGTGAGCATAAATAAAAATCTGAAAGGATGGAAAAAAGTTATGAAGCACATGAGAAAAGCACTGTCCCTGCTGTTGGTACTGGCGATGGTTGTCTGCTTTGCGGTTCCCGCGATGGCAGACGGCACGGACGAGGCAGTCGTAACTGTCTATGTGACCCATGACAAGTTTACGATGGGCGGCATGGACGACAATGGCAATAAGATTGCCCAGGCGTATGTTGGCGGAGACCCGGCAGAATCTTTGATTGATGACTATACAGTTATGCCTGTGGACGGTGCAACAATCGCGGCAATGTATGACAACTACAGAACGGGTGTATACAAAGCCCCCAGCGATTTGTCTACCGATGCCAATATTCTTGACGCAATCCTGTGCTCCCTGGAGCTTAGCGGGTTTAGCGGCGCTGGCGGATGGGATAGCTACACCGGCCCCGATGGGACTTGGATCCCTGGCGGCTATATCCACGATGTGACAGGCCCCAAGAACTATATGGGTACGGTTTCTGTAACAGAAAACGCGAAGACCGTTGACGGTGTATCTTACGACCGCTATGTTGGCTACGGCTGGCAGATTGCTGTCAAGAATGCTGACGGTGAGTATGTTCCCCTTGAGCACTATGGTACGTACTATTCCATCACTGACGGTATGGAGATCGTATTTGACTATAGCTACTATGTGATTTACGATGTCCATTACGAAGCTGCATAAAACTGACGATAGGTAACTAGGCTAAGGCGGTGGGGTACACAGTGTACCCCACCGCCTTTTTATATGTGGAGGGTAAAAATGGGACTTTACATGAAACGGATCGTAGCGTTGTTCCTTTCGTTCGTTCTGGTAGTTTCTATGATTCCTGTGGGGAGCTTTGCTGCGGAGGAGGCTGGCGGAAATGGAGAAACCGGCCAGGAGGTATCCGAGAATTTTGAAAGCACAGAGAATTTAGAACAGAACGACGAGACGGAAGGCCCTACGGAGCCGCAGGGGGAGGATTTGGAGGTTCCCTCCGAGAACCCCGCAGAGAAAAATGAAGATCTCTCTGAGAATGCGGAAACAGAGGAATCTTCCCAGGTAGAGGTGTATTCTGCCGAAGAAGAAAATTCTGCTGAATCTTTAGATGCTGCTGAAGATGTAACGAGCATAACGATTTTGCCGGAGCGGCTGACCATGACGGTCGGTGAAGACAGTTTTTCCCTCGAAGTTACCGTTTTGCCGGAAAACGCTACGGAAACGATCACATGGGAAAGCTCTGATGCTAAAGTTGCAACAGTCCAAGACGGTGTGATAACGCCGGTTTCAATGGGCACAGCAAAAATTTACGCGAAAACGGAGAGCGGGGTAAGCTCAAATTCCTGCGAAGTTGAGGTTTGGGGAACCTGCGGTGATGATGCAAAGTGGTTTCTCGATGGTACTACTCTAAAAATTGACGGCAGCGGCGATATTGAAGACTTTAAAATTGCTGCGAAAGTGCCTTGGGGGACAGGTGTAAGGCGTAATAAGGCGACTACGGTTGAAATAGGCAAAGACATAACCAGAATCGGCAATAATTCTTTTTTGGCGCTTACTACCTTGACTGAGATTCGGTTTGCGGATGGGAGCGAACTGAAAAGCATAGGAAAAGATGCGTTTAAAACTACGACTAAACTAAACGAGCTAACAATTCCTGGCACGGTAGAGGAAATCCAGGATTCCAATATAGCAAGTAAAGATATCTATTTTCAAGGTCCGGAGGATGCGTGGGAACGCTTAAATTACGCGGCAGAAAATGTTTATGTATTAGACGAGGACGGAACATATAAGAAATATGAGACTGACCCATATAGCGGCAAGTGCGGCAATGATGCAACATGGCACTATGACAATGATACCGGAGCGCTGACGATCAGCGGAACGGGCAGTATATCCGATTTCTCCGGGACAGATTTTCCGTGGAAAGCGTTTAAAGACAGCATTCGTACCGTTGTCATTGCGGATGGGATCACAGCCATTGGCAGCTCTGCATTTCGCCAGTGCGGTAATTTAACCAAGGTAGAGCTGCCGAGCAGTGTGACGAAAATTGGAACGTATGCATTTTACGGCGATTCAGAGCTTGCAGAGGCAGCGCTGGGAAATGTTACCCAAATCGGCGATTATGCATTCTGCGGCGATGCAAAGCTTGCGGAGGCCGCGCTGGAAAATGTTTCTAAAATCGGAAGCTATGCATTCCAGAATTGCAGCGGCATTGCGTCTGCGGCGCTTACTTCTGTTACAGAGATTGGACAGAATGCGTTTGATGGATGCAGCGGACTGACGAGCCTTTCTCTCGGAAGTGAGTCTACGGCGGTTGCCAGTATGGGGACGAAAGCATTCCAAGGATGCTCGAGCTTGACGAATGTACAGTTTATAAATGTTGAAATAATCAGCTACCATGCGTTCCAAGGAGCTTCCTCTCTGCAAAGTGTTGATTTGACAGGGGTGAAGAAAATTGGTGATGGCGCGTTTGGCGGTATGAAGCAATTAAAAACGGTCCTCTTTGGCGAAAAAACGGAAGCCGTCGGCGGCGCTGCATTTGAGGGAACCGGTGTTGAAGAAATCACAATTCCCTCCAGTGTCACCAGCATTGGAAACGGCAGCTTTAAGAATTGCACGTCTTTGAAAAAAGTAACTGTTCAAGATGGAGTGACCAGTATTCCCACGATTGCATTTAACGCTGATGCAGCATTGAAAGAGATTACGCTTCCTGCTTCGTTGACAGAGGTCAAGGACAATGCGTTTCAAGGCTGTACCGCGTTGGCAAAGGTCAATTATTCCGGGACCGGCAAGCAGTGGAGCCAGATCGATTTTACGACCGGTAACGAATTGCTCCTCGCCGCGCGAGGTGTGGAAGATGTTACAGGAATTACCTTAACGCCGACGGAATTGAAGTTGACGGTAAAGGGAGCTAATGGTGAACTCCTCGCGACGGTTTTGCCGGAAAATGCAACAGATCAGACAGTGCTTTGGAGTTCTTCTGACGAGAAAATTGCGACTGTAAAAGATGGCATTGTAACGCCCGTAGCAGAGGGAAAGGCGATTATCACAGCAACGGCTGGAGGGTTTTCCGCAACGTGCAGTGTAACGGTCACGGGGGAAGTGGTTGGCGTGACAGGGATTGCTCTGACGCAGACCGAAGTGACGCTGGAAGTTGGGGAAAGCACTACACTTGAGGAGCGGATCCTGCCGGAGAACGCTACGGAAAAAGGAGTGACCTGGGCTTCCGCTGACAGCAAGATCGCCAGTGTGGAGAATGGAAAGGTGACGGCCCTATGTGAGGGAGAGACGATCATTACCGTTAAGTCGGTTGACGGGGAGCATACAGCGCAGTGTAAGGTCACGGTGACTGCTGCAAGTGAGCCTGTGGAGCTTTCGGAATTCCAGTTCCGGCTTTCCGGAACTGAGAATGACTCGAGTATTGGGGTAGAACAGCTGAGCTTGGTTTCGGATGGGAACGGTGCGTACCGGCTGATAGCGCCGACAAGCGCTGTGGCTGGATATATCACTACAACGCTGACAATTACAGCGCCGGAAAGTCTGAAAGAAAATTTTTATGTAACCTATACAACGTGGAACAATGATGACGGCGGCAGCCACTGCTTTGGCGAGAAGACGGAAGAATCTGTGTCCGGCCAGCTGGTTTTGTCGGATTACTTTAATAGCTGGGCAAGAGTTGGCAAGAAACTGGAGTATTCCGATTTTGTGATTCGTGTGGGGAGTAAAGGAAAGGAATACAAGGTTTCTTTTTCACTCTACAATGATTTAAAGCGACTGTGGATATACCCGTCGGAATCCGGTTCGAGTAGCCGAATGGATATTACGAAAACAGGAGACTCCGAGTATTCGGCTACGGTTGTTCGCGGAACGGAATATACGATCTTGGCCAGAGGCGGATTGACTACCTCGCTGATTCAAGAAAGCAAGCTTACTATCAGCGAAGCGGGAACAATGCCTGAGAATCCGTCAGAAAAGTCAGAGGCAAAGTTTTCGTTTACCCCTGGGGACGAGACGGAAAAAATCTTTGAGATTCGGATCACGAATGACATTCAAGACCCAACAATTGCCGAAAAGGTCTATACGCTCAAGCTTTCTGTAGAAGCCCCTCCTGAGAAGCCGATTGCCTTTTCGAATTATACCGTTTTGCTAAACGGAGAAAGTCTTGAGCCGGTACTGCAAAGGAACGTATACTCGATACCGCAGATTACACAGTATGACGATTTAAAGATCACAATTCATGTTGAAAATGTGCAAGAGGATGCAACATATGCATGGACAAGAGGTACTGGGGCAAATGCGGCTGCCGTTGGAGACAATAGCAGTACGCTGGTTGTTGATACCTCGCTGCTCACAATTTCAAAATATATCTTCAATTGTACAATTACCAGCAATGGGCAGACGATCAAAGCGCCTATTATAAGGGTCAATAGAGTAACAGCTTTGACTGTACCGGCTCCGGTAATTGCAAAGCAGCCGGAAAGCGCTGCGTATAAGCTGGGCGAGGCGGCCAAGGTGCTGACCGTTGAAACAAGTGAAAAATCGTATGGAACAAAATATCAGTGGTACGTAGCGAACGAAGCAAACAGAGACAAAGCAACGGCAATTGAGAGAGAAACCAACTACTACTATCTGCCGCCAACGGACAAGGCGGGAACGCTGTACTATTTCTGTGAGCTTTACGACACGAAGAGCGGCGTCAATTCCGAGAAAGTTTACTCTGATTTTGCGGAGATCGTGGTTGATGCGTCGGATACGCCTTGGACAGGAGACGGTACGGTTGGAAATCCGTTTGTACTTGTTTCCGAAGCCGACCTCTTGGCGCTGAGTGAACGCGTTGCGAAAGGACAAAGCTTTGCCGGAATGTACTTCCAGATGGCAAACGATATTTCTATATCTGGCAGCTGGAAGCCGGTCGGCACGACGAAAGACGGAAGTGATAACGGACTATACGGAAAGAATATGCTTCCATTTTCTGGAATCCTGGATGGTAACGGGTATACTATTACCATACCGGCAGGCGGGAAGCCCCTGTTTAACTATGTAAGACAGGCGACGGTTCAGAATCTTAGCATCCAGGGGACAGAGATTGACGGATATGGCCTGGTGGACCGCTATGAGGTAGACTATGGCGTTTTGGGAGAGTATTCATCGAACAATGTCCCAGAAACCATCAATATTGTGAATTGCCATATTCTGAAAGGCACATCTATAAAGAACTCCGGCTTTTTGGGAGGCTACGCCTCCGGGGCGAATATCGTCCGAATCAGCAATTGCTCTGTAGAGGAAGGCGTTGTTATCGGATACGGTATGGGCGATAGGCCTACGGGTTCTTTAGCGGGAGATTTCAATGGATACGCAGAAAACTGCACCAGTGCGGCGATCGTGAAAGGAAAAAATAAGGTTGGCGGTCTGATTGGTGCAAAGGGGCAGTCCATGGGACCATGCGAAATCAGAAATTGTACGTTCACTGGAACAGTGGAATCGAACGGAAGTGCAGGTGGCATCCTGGGCAATGGATACGATGCGGGCTCTGCGCCCAATTCTCCGTGCGTTACAATTATTGATTGCAAGGTTTCCGGAACAGTTTCCGGTGCAAACTACGTTGGCGGCATCCTTGGCGCAGAGGGCGTGTACATTACGCAGTGCTGGGGCAATGGTGTCGGCATCATCAGAAACAACGAGTTTACCGGGACGATTCAATCCAGCGGTAAATATGTTGGTGGAATCATCGGCTATATGTGTTCCATCAACAAGTACAACTTGATTGAAAATAACTATTATGTGGAAAGCTGCGGTGCTGAAAAAGGTATTGGCTTTATAAAATATGTAGACACAAGCTGCGAGTCGCATGAAACAGAGAGTGGAGCTATCTATTTTAATACTGCCAATGGATTGCCGGGAATTACCGGTGTCAGCACAAAAGAACTGAATAGAACCGACGATCCTCTAGGGGCAGATAAGGATAAACTCTGCTTCTCTAAGAAGCGGACCGAAGCATATGTAAAGAGCATTGCGGTTTCTGGAACGTACAAAACAGAATACTTGACGGATGAAAAATTTGATGCGACTGGAATAATTGTTACGGCTACTTGGAGTAATGGGGATGTTACTACCCCTGCAATCAGCGAAGTGACATTTACAGGTTTTAACAGCTCCGAGCCAGGAGATGTGACAATTAAGGCGCAGTACAGAGATTCTTCTACGACTTTCGTTCTGCACATAAAGCCGAAATCCAGTGTAATTACGGTAAAGGTATCCGTGCTGGGCGATACAAACCATGGCGACAATGGCAGTGCGCATGGACTTAAGATGGGCGGCCTAACACCCTGGGTACCTGAGATGAGTGTTGAAGCCAATACAGATGAAACTGTGTGGGACGTTATTCAGCGGGTTGCCCAGAGCAAAAATCTGAAGATTCAAGCAGTATATACGGAGAAATATAGCAGTTATTATATTGAATCCGTGAATGGCCTTGGTCAGTTTGACAACGGCAAATTCTCCGGATGGATGTACACGGTTAATGGGACTCATCCTCAAGTTGGTGTATCAAAAAAGCATCTAAAGCAGGGTGACGTAATCATTTTGCACTATACTGACGATTATACCAAGGAAGAGGGTGGTATGGCTCCTGCCGAGGACACCAGCACCGCCCAGAAGGTCATTGACCTGATCAACAAGATCGGTACTGTGACCTACACGGACGCTTGCAAGCAGAGAATCGATGCGGCCCGGAGTGCTTATGACGCGCTGACTGCTGCTGAAAAGAACAAGGTCGGTTCCAACAATCTCGCTACCCTTACTAAGGCAGAGGCCGAGTACAAGCGGCTGATGCAGGCGGGGGCAACGGATGTGGACAACCTGATCAGCAAAATCGGCACCGTCACCGCCAACAGCGGCCCGGCCATCAGCAACGCCTGGAACGCCTACAACGCCCTGACGGCGGAGCAGAAAGCATTGGTAAAGAATTTCAACACTCTGCAGGAGGCCACCCAGAAATGGAATCAGCTGAAAGCGGATGAGGTGGTCAAGCTCATTGACAAGATCGAGGAGCCTGTCACCGAAAAGAGCAAGGCCAGCATTGAGGCGGCCCGGAAAGCCTACGACGGCCTGACCGATGCCCAGAAGCGTCTGGTTACCAACACCAAGAAGCTGACGGACGCGGAAAAGGCTTACGCCCAGCTGACGGCTACCCCCGAGGATAAGGAAGATGCCCAGAAGGTCATTGACCTCATCAAGAAGCTGACCAATGTCACCCTGGATTCCGAAAAGGACATTCAGGCGGCCCGGAAAGCCTATGACGCCCTGACCGATCTGCAGAAGAAGCTGGTTGACAACTACGATGTTCTGACCGCCGCCGAGACGAAGCTTGCCATGCTGAAGGCCATGGGTAAGGTCAGCAATCCCTACATCACCACCGGCGACTACATGGAGGCTCTGGGTACGCCCAGCGTTGGCTCCATCGGTGGCGAATGGATGGCCATTGGCCTGGCAAGATCCGGCAGAAATGTCCCCGGCGTGGAGGACTACTACAAGAAGGTTCAGGAGTATGTGGCCGAGAACATCGACCCCGAAACCGGACGGCTCCACAAGGCCAAGTCTACGGATAACTCCCGGATCATCATTGCCCTGACGGCTATCGGCAAGGATGTGACCAACGTTGGCGGCTACAACCTGCTGGCTGGCCTCAGTGACCTGGAGTTCGTCAAGTACCAGGGCAACAACGGTCCTATCTGGGCACTGCTGGCACTGGATTCCGGCAACTACCCCGTGCCCTCCGGCGGCACCGTCACCCGTCGGGCGCTGATTGATGAAATTCTGCGTGTGCAGACCTCCGACGGCGGCTGGACTGTCTCCGGCGACAAGGCCGATTCCGACATGACCGGTATGGCACTGACCGCTCTGGCTCCCTATTACACGAAGGATCTGAAGGTGCAGGAGGCCATCGACAAGGCCATCGCGCGGCTCTCCGAGATGCAGGACGAGGACGGCGGCTACTCCACCTCCTACGACGGCACGACGAAGATCGCCACCAGCGAATCCATTTCTCAGGTCGTTACCGCGCTGTCCGCTCTGGGCATCAACGCGGATACCGACCCCCGGTTTGTCAAGAATGGGAACTCTGTCATTGACGCGCTGCTGCGCTACTATGTAAAGGGCGGCGGCTTCAAGCACATCATGGACGGCGAACTGGACGGCATGGCCACCGAACAGGCGTACTATGCGCTGACGGCTTACTACCGCTTCCTCTCCGGAAAGACCAACCTGTACGACATGACTGACATCATCGACATGGGCGGCGATCCTGTGGAAATTCCCACCGAACCGACTGTGCCGGCTACTACTGAGCCTACCGAAGTGGAGCCTGCCAAGACTGGCTTCCCCTGGTGGATTCTCGTGATCTGCGTTGTCGGCGGCTGCGGTCTGGGTATGGTCATCGCTATCGTCATCATCCCCAAGTTCGGTAAGTTCGAGAAGAAGGACTAATTTGACCCTGCTGGGGGCGGGTTACCTGCCCCCAGCAAAACAAGGAGCGCTGCTTTTGAGTAAAAGAAATATCCTGTGCCTACTGCTGGCGGCAGCCCTGCTTGTACAGCCCATTCCTTTGAGAACCTGGGCCGACGAGGCAGCAACGGAGGAGACACAACAAGAAATTACTGCCCCGGAGGAAGAATCCACCGAGGCAACAAAGGAAGAAACAACAGCAGAAACCAGAGAAATAACGGAAGAAACGGAGCCTACTGAGGAGGAAACCGTACCGGAAGAAATTTCGGAAGAAACGGAAGAAGAATCCTTTGAGGAGGATTCGGATGACCGCTTCTTCCCAGACTACACCCTGGATGATTACGCCGATGTAATGTACGGTGACGGCACCATTAAGAATAACGGTTGCAGCGTCTGCTGCATGGCTGTGGCCGCTACCTATCTGACAGGCCATCAATATTACCCGGATGAACTGGCAAAATGGTTTGGAAGCAAGGCGAACAACAACGTAGATCGCCTGCGGTATATAGCCAATGCGCTGCATCTGCCCATGACCGAGGCAGAGAACTACAATTTTGTCAAAGAAGCCCTGTGGGAAGGGAAAATCGTCATTCAGTTGATGAATGGCAAGTCCTTGTTTACAAAATCCCAGCACTTCATTCTGCTGAAAGGCTTTAATGAAGATGGCAGAATCATGGTCTATGACCCATCCAATACAAACCGGAGCAGCTGGCGGCTGGCCCAGGGATTTGAGGATGGTTTTTCTACCGATGAAATCTGCTGGGGCTACGATGGGGCCTTTATCCTTGACCCGGATGCCATGCCGGACGATCCTTTTATCTACGAGGAGCCTGTCCGGGAGTATGTGGAGCCACGCTATGACGGCCTGACCCTGACCGAGGACGAAACCAAGCTGCTGGCAAAGCTGATCTATGTGGAAGCCCGCGGCGAGTGCGAGGACGGCCAGCAGGCTATTGCCGAAGTCGTTTTGAATCGCTATACCTCCGGCCTGTTCGGAACATCCCTCACCGCCATAATCAATGACGAGGATGCTTTTGTTCCCCAGAAGCTCCTCAAAGAGGCAAAACCGGGGCAGGCGCAGTATGAAGCTATTGATCGAGCGCTATACGGGCCCTATGTTCTCCCCAAAGAGGTCATGTTCTATGGCCGTGTCCGCACCACGGACAGCGTGTGGGGCGAAATCGGCAGACATATCTTCTGTTATCCCAGAGGCTACCTGACCCAGGAAGCCAATTAAGCAAAAACGAAAGCCGGCACGTCCTTCGCCGCTCAGAATTTCCCCCTCTGAGTTTGCCCAGCGAAGGAGGACCGGCTTTTGTCCAATGAGGTAGAAACATGAAAAAGAAGAAAACAGCGAATCTAATTATGGTCCTCATTATCGTGGCCATCGCAGTTGCAGGTGTGGTAACTGCGTTCCTGCTGAAAACCAACACCGGCAACGGCCTGGGCAGCCAGTATAAGATCCAGAAGCTCCAGGACAACGCCGTAATCACCCCCGGCCAGGAGGACCACGTTTGTACCATCACCATTGTGTGCGATACCATCCTGGATAACACGGACAATCTCAACGAGGAAAAGGCCCCTTTCGTCCCCAAGGACGGCACAATTCTCCCCAAGACACGGGTCAGTTTCAAGGAGGGAGATACCGTATTTGAAGTATTGAACAAAGTCTGTGAGGCGGCGGATATTCAGATCGAGTACAGTTACACTCCGCTGTATGAGAGCTACTATATTGAGGGCATCAACCACCTGTATGAGTTTGACTGCGGCCCCGAATCCGGCTGGATGTACAAGGTGGACGAGTGGTTCCCCAACTACGGCTGCTCCGCCTACAAGCTGCAAGACGGCCAGGATATCGTCTGGTGCTACACCTGCAACGGCTACGGCGCGGACGTAGGCGAAGTCTGGATGGGCGACGACAATGCGTAGCGACGCCTTTTCCAAG
>OLGZ01001926.1_pt1 | contig 10703 bp, 6 predicted proteins | sample 1605981 | NCBI WGS metagenome assembly OLGZ01 (sample SAMN03283291) | human gut metagenome | biome: human-associated habitat; material: feces | host: Homo sapiens | place: Peru | collected 2012 | reverse complement strand
TTGCTATAGAACTGGATGATTCTGGTAAAGGACTGGTTGATTGGAAGGAAGTTTAGAATCAAGAAATCCACAGCTGGCTTGAGTGCCTGCTGTGGATTCTTTGGTTTATATTAAAGTGTAAGATTCTGACTCCTTACGGAACGTATATCAGGCGGATTGGCATCGCCTTGTAACGGCCTGTGCTACTGCCATCATATCCCTGAACGAAACGGGTATTTGTGATAGTCTTTATCTTATTATAGATATCCAGATAAAGATACCAGAAGCCATATTCTTTACTGCTTTCGCTGAAGCCCTGATAGCCCGACAACAAAGACTGGCTCCATAGATTTGCGTGATATTCATCCTTGAAGCTGTTGCTCTCGTAATATCCGCTGATTGGGATATAGATGTAATCCTTCTGCGAAGACACTGTCGGGATGCGAATACAATTATATAGTTCACCCGTAGATGTACTCAACTGCTTTACTTCGGTTTTATTTGCAATTGCCTCTAGCTCGTTGCCCTTTGGTACTCTAAAATTGCCGATTACATACTTGTTGATATAGTCGTTACTGCTTTTACCATTTGATATCTTGAAATATCCACCTATAGAACCTTTATCATTGGCAATATTGGCAGAACCTGGCGAATAGAAATCGCTGTTGGATGCGCCTAGATTACGGTCTAACATGTAGTATGTCTTATTATACGTAGTAGTTTTACCATCAACTGATGGTTCATTTACCAGAATCTTCACTACTCCGTAGTAGTACCAACCTATTTTTTTTTCACCCAACTGTTCGTCTCCCAGATTTTTAATTTCTCCAAATACACCAGCATGATAGATCGGGTATTTGATGGTAAACGGATGATCAGCATCTTCAGTATTCTTGATGACAAAACCTTCTTCGTCTATCCATAAATCGTAGTTATTGGTGCTGTTGTTCAATGTAACTTTATAATAGTTGTTTCTATTGTAAGTTTCCTCAGAATAACTGATGTTAGCAGAATTCTTTTCAACATTGTCACCAGGTTTCTTTGGAATCAGATAATAGATTTTATTATCTCCTACGCTGAAGTGCAAGCCCTGGTTTCTGGTCTTTTCCTGATTATTGACCTTATTCTCGCTAGGTTTAACACCATGCATTTTGTCAAGCCAAGCAAAGTAAGCGAAAGGAGTATCACTATCTTTTAACTTAATGAGTACCTGTCGATCATCAGCACGTTTAAAGTCGTAACCTTCCTGATGAATCAAGATGGTTCTTTTCAAGTCACCGGAAGTGATGGTAATCGTACCTTCCCGAGGCTCCTCCGATTTGTTGTTTGCAACCAAAGTGAGGTTGAGAACAAACTTAGTGCCTTCTTCAGGACTTGTTGTGGTTGACTTGCTACCTTGTGACCAGCCAGTTATCCACGATTGCGCATCTTTGCTGATTTCAACCTTATAGAGATTATTATCTGTTGTATTCTTTGTTTTAAGATTTGTAACCAAAGTGATAGGAGCAGTTGTACTTGAAGCATCAACCGGCTGTGTACCACAAACACCCAGTTCGTAGTCTTTGCAGGCTATCATATCAAAAATCACCGGGTTATCATCTACCACGGTTACCATTAGACGATTCTCTGGCTCAGCCTTTAATGCTTCAGCTTCAGTCGCATAGCCCGCATCGTTTACAGATTTAACCTTCACGATATAGTTATGGTTACGTACCAAAGCGTATTGTGCAGTTTTGGTAGCATCTTTATAGAGGGCTACTTTATAGAAGCCTTCTGTACCCTTATATTTAGCCTTGATAATGATGTCTGCCTTGCCTGCCGAAGTTTCATTTACTGCAACTACAGCAGCAGAAACTCCAGCAATAGGTTTGGTGTCATCCATCAAATCTGTAGTTTCTGCCAAGTTTTCATTGGTAGATTCTTCGTATTTAGCTGGCGCAATAGAACCTTTGCTAGCAGAATGCCATACATGAAGGTCTGTGATTTCGAAATCACTTACGGCTGCATCTACCGTGCATGTAATCTTTGCACATTGACGGGTTAGTGAAATCTTACTGTCTTTTATCAGGTTGCTAAGTTCAGCTTTGCCCCAACAGATTGGCTTTGATAAATCAGGAGTGATATCTTTCATCGCATCAAGCTTTTCAGCCTGTTCATCTGTCAAGCTAGAAACGTTGGCAACCAAATGTACCATTTCTGTACCTTTAGGAAGGTTTGTTTTGATTTTCCTATACCCATCTGCATCGGCAGTTGCCGCAGCATAAGCTGCTGTACAATTCAGCTTATCAAGATATTTGTTTGAAGTGTCATAGCATACAATCCATAGAGAAGTAATGCTCTCTGTCTCGCCTCCAGCCCGGGTTGAGATTTCCTGAGGAGTGAAGTTAGGTAATTGTATGCTCAGCGTAACTCCCTCGGTAGGGAGTTCGTCCCCACCGAGAGTAATTGCCTCTAAAGAGTCCTTACATGATGCAAGGCTTAAGAGCAATCCTATCCATATCATTAAAGTCTTTATTCTTGTCATCATTATATTTTCTATCTTTACTATTTATAAACTCCTGACGGTTTGCCTTCCTGCCAGCTGCTACCATCGTAATAGCCGAATATCTGGTATCCGTTGGTTGCATCGTATTTACACTCGTAGCTGTCACCACCGAAGAGCATAGTTCCTTCGCTGCTATCATCAAAACAAATCTTTATAGCTTTTTCATATTCGCCCTTAGGTGCTTTGAAACTGAGAATTGTACGTTTCCAACCATTTCCAACATCTTCGCTTTTTTTCTTGAACTTATCAGCCTTACATTCCAAAGTATACGAATCGAATGATCTATTCTTCTTTCCAAAATTGATTTTCCATTTATAAATATCACTTTTAGTATATATCACATAGTCAACATTTATAATAGTCGGCTTGTCATCATATACTCGATAATATGGAATGCAGGTAGGGTCATAGAGATACCAGCCTTCACGATCTTCGTAGTTGAACAAAGGAATACCTGGGTCCATGGTATGAGGAAAACGGTGTGGAGTACAACCAGTCTTATCATTGCCATGATTCTCGCCAGTACCAAATATAACTAGCGTTTGACCTGGTTTAATTTGCTTTGTACCTGTCGCTTTCTTTTCTGTATACTTGCTCTCTGCATTAAATGGCATATCTTTATAATACCATCCAGCATTATTTACGTCACCTGTCATTTGGTCACCAGGGAACTTTTCTGAAAATATCCATACATATGCGTCTGCATCAACGGTAGTACTATTATCTTTATTCTCACCAAGCTGTGTATACATATACATTTTATGTCTACCATTTTGAATATGTTTATTATCTTCATTATTTTCGTCTTTACTTACATAATTAGCTGTCCAACCATCATACCAATTGAAATTATACTTATCATTATAACTGCCGTTTATTCCAGTATATTCTGTTTTTTGTTCAGCAAAAACGACATCTAGATTAGCGGTCCCGTCTTCATTACCATCCCAGTTACATATATTATTGATAGCTCGCATGTAGATACGATAAGGACCGAACTCCGGTTTTACTGTAACCGTAACTTCTTGCAAAGCAACCTCGTCGCCAGAAATCGGTTTCAGCGGCTTAAGTGTGAAGTTATAAACGGTAGTCGTCACAGGATTTTGGGTTTCCGTTACCTTCATCAGATATTTTCCATCTGCATCAGGAGTATTATCATAACTTATCTGCAGACGAGAAGGTGCATCACCAACTTGTGCTATTGAACCGTTAGCTTTTTCTGTTAGCGTACCATTGATGTTCTGATATGCCTTCAAGCCACCCAGGTTAGTTTCTACCACAAAGTGTTTCTCTAGAACCTGATATCCGTCAGGATCCTTACCATAATAGATAACTACGTTCTTTGGACTCACCTTAAAATAAGGAGTAACATCATAGTGTACTTCAATATACTTCTTGATGTTGTTTGCCTGTAAGTAAACTCTAGCAGTTCCTTCTCTCTTCCCTACAGAGTTCTTTGGAAACTCATTTATTGGTATGTTTGGGTTGATACTAAAGATAATGTTGTTGCCATCTTTTTTTGTTAAGATGATAACCTTCTCATCTTTCCCACCAACAATCTTTGAGTCAATGCAGCCAAAGTCTACAACAGATTCGCTTGAATTATAAGAGATGGTATCACTCTTTGTAGAAGATACTTCAGCCTCGGTCTTGTTAACCCATAAAGTAGTATGGTAGAAATCGGCATTGATTTCTACTGGCTTCCAGTCGTCCACTTTCACATCGCAGTCAAGATCCATATCACCATAGCTCTTCAGCTTACCTGTAATTTCATAATAGGTTCCACGAGGGAATGTAGGCAGAGCATCTGATGCGTTCTGCTTATGTCCCAGATTAATGGTATATTGATTCTTGTTGCTGTTGTTAACTATACCGTTAATCTTCAATACAGACTGTTCCTCTGCCTTAGAGATATAACGCTCTGGCAGATAGTAAGTACCTTGAAAAAGCCACTGCTTATCGTTCGTAGGTTTCGGTGTACCCTTATCCTTATAAGCATCAGCGATTTTCACAACATCTTCGTTAGCTACATTTTTGTTATCTTCATTTATGGTATATTCTCCGTTCTGATAATAGCATCCAGTGCTAGCTTCGCCAGTAGATGAGCTGCTGTAAATGGTGTTATCCATACCTGTAGCATATACTGAAGTAACATCTGACTCTGACTGGGTAAACTTACCATTCCATGACAGAGTGGTAGATGGAGAAAGCTTCTGTGCAACAATATCTGTTATGCGATAGCTCTTGTCATAAAGATTATCGCTCTTAGTTGGGTCCATAATGAGGTTGAGCTTTACCTTTACGCATGTAAATTTCAGGTTAGCTGCCACCTCGGTATATTTCTTCTTACCACCTTTTTCTATTTTTGTATTGATGATATTACCGTTCACATCTTTTGGCTCATAAATCATCGGGATGTTTGTAGAAACCGGCATTCCCGGTTCTGTTCCAACGCCATAACCCAGTACTATTTTTTTGAGATCATCTTCAGTTTGGATAGGCTTAGGCTGACTACTCAACACCTTGTTCATATTGGCAACCACATAGATATGGTAAGTGCCCGGCTCGATATTGAGCTGATAGTTAGCTACATGCTGTTCCACCATCATTGTAGCCAATGGAGCAGGGAGCGTCTCGACAAGGAGCTTACCTCCTTCGTTGCCTGTAGGGAAAGCATAGAGGGTAAGGTCGTTGATCTGGCATTCATCTACCGTAGCATTATAGGTAGGAAGGCCGGAAGCATCGTCGGCACGGGTGCCGCGGCTGCTGAGCACGGTTGGCACGAGTACATGCAAGTTGCTTTCTGACGAAATGGGAGCGCGCTCGCCTCCAAGTTCGTCAGAGCAACTTACTGTAACCAACAATATAAACCAACTAACTAAACTTAAAATGAAATCTCGTATTTTCATTGTTCCTAATTTTTAAAGTCAAATACTCTTATGAGCTAAATGCCCGGAAGGGACTCTGACACCTAAAACGGTTAGAAATCGACACGCTGGATGCGCTTGCTCCAATCCAGGATGGAAATGCTGAGCTGCACATACTTCCACTGGTTGCCCTGGAGGAAGAAGTCGAGCTTGTAGTCGTACTCACGGTCCAGGAATTCCTGTTCTGAATATTGGCGGGCTTCAAAGGCACCACGGCCTTGAGCCAGACAGTCAGCAAGATTGATGCGTGCCACCTCTTCGCCTGTAGTCTTGTTTGTGATGGTGAGGTGCGCATTCTTGTCGTTTTCTGCTGCCGGATGCCAGATGAGTCGGGAGAACATGAGGGCGGCATGAGCGGTGCGCTCCTTTACATTGCCCTCGGTATCCTTAAACTCAGTGGTCCAGGTGTAGTATGGGGTATATGTCAACTCCTCGTCGGGGAGGAGAGAGTTGTCGTAACTGATATCGCCGTTGGCATTGGTTATCTGATAACTGAAGTCATCGGCATTGATGTTGGCAGGCTCGTCGGTCTGATGCAGGCTGATGGTGAGCTGCTTGGTATCACGAACCAGACCGATGGTATGGCGTGTAACCTGCAGGTCTTTTACTTCAACCAGTTCGTTGCTGAGTCCCTGCCAGAGTGTATCGAGCGGTTGGCTCTGGTTGTTCACCTTGCCCTGTTCGCGGTCGAGCCGTGCATGGAGGGCGGTGATGTTGTCACCCTGCTGTGGCAGAGCTATCTGGAATTTGGCACCTGGCTGTGCGAGTGCATCTTCGTATTTCTTTTGGAAGGCGAAGGTGGCGAATCTGTATTTGCCCGGTTCCAGATTGATTCTCATGGCATAGTTAGGGTCCTTGAGCGGCTGTGATGTCGCATCGTTATAGGCATCATGGCGAGCAATGAAGTTGCCCTGCTCGTCGTATACGAATACGCTGAGTCCACCCACATGATCTTTGAACATGTCGGCACGCTGCACGTTGTAGTCGTACTTAAACTGCAAGTCAACACCCATGTCACAAGGAGGCAGGTCGTCGTGCATCAAGTCGTTGCAGCTGCTGAGCATACTGCCCGCCATGATGAATCCCCATCCCATGCATATATTCTTGATCCAACTGTTAAACTTCTTGTTTGCCATGATGCTTATCTGTTTTATGAAAAAGTAAAGTGTATAAATTGATTCTTATTCTTCCGATATAGCCAGCCGCTCCTTAGCGCTAGAGCGGCTGAGCTATATATAATAATGTGAAATGGATTACAAATCTACGTTCTGTGAACGCTTAGCCCAATCGAGAATCTTCACGCTGACGTTGATGTACTTGGTATCCTCATCGTCTGGGGTATCAGGCTTAACCTCTGGAACGTCAGGATAACCAGGACCGCTGATGCTATTGACAGTAAGGTCGTACCAGTTGTTGCGGAGTACTCCGTAACGACCGAGCCAATTCAGGTTATTTCCACCATAATTATCATTACCTGCTTCCCAAGGCGTCAAGTTGTCACCGAAGTGCTTGATACGAGCAATATAATAACTCTCACCATCCTTATAGGTTGCGATTCCTACGATAGGGTCTGTAGGGGTTGCATCTTTTAAGCCAAGCTTGGCATTAATCTTATTGATGTTTTCTTGAGAAACAGCGAGATAACCAGCGGTACTACTATCCTTAATCTTAACATTATTAACTGTCAACTGTCTTGTTCCTGCCTCGTTCAATTTGTCGGCTTTAAGATCAACTTTGATTTCAGATTCTGCTACGCCAAGAACTTCTACTGCCTTAGCCATAATTTGATTAGTAAGAGTAGTTACTGTCCAAATGTCAGAACTGTTACCAATCATAAAGAAGGTCTTATCTGTCTCTGATTTTACAGCGCTTGGGGTATAAGTTGCCTTGAATACAACACGAGTGGTCTGACCCTGCGTCATATGGTTGATGTCGAATGTATTCTCAAGACAGTACTGTGGTTTTGCAACATCCCCGGTGATTTTCGCATTTCCCAATATATTGAATGCGCCTTTACATTGTTCAGGAGTTGTATATTTTGTGCTGTAGTTAGGGTCGATACCCCAATATACACGCTTGAAAGCTGTAGCAGGAAGCTGACTAACGAAGCGAGATGTTGCTGGATTTGTACCTGTGGTAGCTGCTTCATTCTTCCAAATATTTGCGTAACCTGTAACAGTTTCACCTTCGCTGGTAATTGTACCATCCTTCAAACCAAAAGTTACATGTACTGGGAATGATTTCGTGTTAGTAACATCCAATGCCCATTTTGTGATTTGTACCTTGTCGCTTTTATAATTTGTTCCGGTTGCATTGTCACCCTCTGTTGCAAAATAATTCTTGTCTGTACCTTTACCTACAGTAACTTTAGCCAAGCCACGCTCTACATGAACAGTTGTACCAGGTTTACTCTGTGCCTCTTCCTTTGTTCTATAGATACCCTTTATTGGCACGAGGGTTATTGGCTCTTTATCAGCACCTACGAATTCTGGAGCATTAGCCATATAGAAACCTTTTTTATAATCAATAAGGTTTTTTACCGTTGCTGCGGCATTCCAAGTTCCATATGTGTCAGTAGAACTAGGCATACTGACCTTTTCTTTTTCTTTGTTATCATCATCATCATATTTATTGTTAAGGATAACCAAAGCATAGTAATCGCACTTATCACCTTCACCAACCTTAGCCTTCTCGAGCTTTGCTGTGATAGTGGCTTCAGTAGTGATACCATTATCATCTGCATTGTCCTTCTTCCAAGGCTCCAAATTTCCGAGTGATGCTGTCTCAACGTACTTATACTCGTTTTCTGATGTTCCATCCTTCTGGAAAATAAGGAGTGTAGCATCATTTACTGCATACTCAGAAGGTGTACCGCCATTAAACTGGTCATTTTGAATAGCACGTGTACCATTTGCAGTAGGCAAGTTGATTGTGATAGATGCATAGCTTGCACCTGCTTCATTAGTACCAGTACCTGAACCTGCGGTTCCCAGGTCCTCATTGCTTGAACAGCTTGCTGTCATAGCTGCGATGACAGCCAAGCCAAAAAAATGTTTAATCTTCATAATCTTAAAAGTTAAGCTTGTTTATAATCGTTATTCTCTAATTTTCTGTTATTCCAATTCCTTTATCTGCTTGAAGACATCTCTTACACGCTCTGCCTCTTTCGAGTTGCCTGCCTTGGCAAGATGCTTTTCGGCAGAAGTAAGATCGCCTTTCTGCAAATCGGTGCAGGCGGCATTGAGATTCGCAGCCTCATCATCTGGGAAGAGACGGACGGCAATGTCGAATACCTCGTTAAACTCTGGCGAACCCGGCTCGTAAGTCTGTGCCACCAGGAACATCTCCTGCAGAGAAAGCTGCTGAGGCTTGGTCTTCAATATCTCCTTTGCCTCTTCGATGCTGAACGGACGAACCGTGTAGGTTACCGTATAGTCGCTATGACGGAGACGAGGATAGATTTGATCCAGGATGTAGCGGTAACTTGCCGGATGGAGTTTTCTGATCTTCAGGTCCTTATCATCGGGAGCCAGCGAGGAGTTAGCTATCTCGAGAATTGCTTCCTTATCAGCCAGATGACTAGCCTGAATCTTCTTCTTGAATCCTTCCCAGTCTTCCGGTGTAGCCTGATAGGTAAAGAGCTTGCTGTTTAAGGTGTAGAGGCTGCACACATAGTTGCGGAGGGCAGCTGCACGCTCGTTGGCAAGGCGCTTGTTGTTGGCATACGAACCATCAGGCGAAGCAAAACCGTGGATATCAATATCGGTGATTTCAACGTTCTTATCGTTCTTCACCAGGTCAATGGTGGAAGTAATCTTCTTCAGTTCTGTAGCATTCTCACGGAAATCGGCAAGAATATTACTCTTGTTGACCACAAAGCTGAGATAAGCTTCACCCTTTTCGGCTCTCACCTTCTTGGCTTCCGCCTTCGGCTGCACGAAGAAATCCTTTGTAATCTTCGGCGTACGGTCGATATCCGCAATCGGCGTATCGTCCTGTTCTATCAGGTTGCCGCATCCGCAGAGATCTTCTTTCACCGAGAGTTTGAACTTCTTCATCCATTTCTGATAAGGAACAGACTGGGTGAAGTAAACCTGCTGACTGGTCTTGTTCTTGCGGGTAAAAACCTGTGCCTGCGGATTCTTCTTGCTGTCGGCAAGTCGGCGGTATCTTACAGCCTGGTTTCTACCCTGAATGATGATAGGGTTGAGAGCTATGGAATCAGCTCCCACCATTACCGGTGTGAAAACAAGCTGCTGCTCTGATTTCATCTTCAAATCGTTCAGATTCATACGGAAGGCAACGTCCATCCGGTTGCCGTTCTTGCGTGCCAAGACGCTGTCTACCTGAATCTTCCCCCCTGCCAGCTGTTGAGCCTGAGCAGGCATGATGCCCTGAGAAAAGAGTATGCAGAGAGGCGAAATGACCGCATAAAGCTTCATTTTATCCATATTATGATTTCCCTAAAATTTTTTGTATTCTGTCTAGTTATTACGTGTTTATATTGTCAGTTAAAACAACAGTTAAATTAAATTCTTAGAACACGTATATGAGAGATAGTGCGGCTTTTGTAGGGCCCACATAGTTGCGGTGGTCTTTGTCGAGACATTTTTCGCATCGTCCGTAAAGCTTGTAAGGACTGTAGGCATATCCCAAACCGATAGATCCTTCGAAATTGAGGTGCTTATTGAGCAACCACTGATAGCCGTAGGTGAGGCCTCCACCTACATACCAGCCTTCATAGTGCCTGCCCTCCAGAGTTTTCGGCAGGATGCCGAAGGGCATGTCAATGTTTTTAATGTTGTATTCACCGCCTAAGGCATGGATTCCGAAGAAATGGCCTCCAAACTTCTGGCAGGTGTACCATCTGTATTCCGGCATGACATTCCAGAATCTCATCTTCTTGTCGCCCGAGAACTTCCAGGGGTTCAGGGTTCCGAAGAGTTGGAAGGTTGTTTTCTTGCCCGTGCCGATTTCGATGCCGGCGTTGGCAGATGTAGAAGCCCATCCCAGTAAGTTGGTCTTCAGAGCGACCTCCTGCGCTCGCGTCGTTGCTGTTGAAAGGATTAGCAGCAGCAACATTGCTGATTTAATGAATGTTTGCTTCATCATATCTTTACTTTTATATATTGGTTCCGTTTATATTAAACTTAGCCTTCGTTTGTAGTTGGTATCTTTTTTCGGCTGCAAATATAAGAGGAATTTCTATAGTAAGCAAGAAAATATTTCAAAAAGGTTCTATTTATTTGTGC
>OLGZ01001921.1_pt1 | contig 10734 bp, 13 predicted proteins | sample 1605981 | NCBI WGS metagenome assembly OLGZ01 (sample SAMN03283291) | human gut metagenome | biome: human-associated habitat; material: feces | host: Homo sapiens | place: Peru | collected 2012 | reverse complement strand
GCCTTATTGAAGGACAAGTTGTTGGCGAACAGAAAAAACAACAAGAAATGGTTGAAAAACTATTAAGCCTAGATGTAGACATCAATGCTATTTCTCAGGCTTCGGGCTTATCAGTTGATGAAGTGTTAAAGATTAAAGAAAAAATAGAAAATGAAAGAACTAAGTCCAATTAAAACGACTTAGTTCTTTTTAAAGTTAATTTAGTATCTTCTTCATTTAAATACCTTAATATACTTAAAATATTATCATTATTTTTTAAAGCAATATGATATAAAGAAATCAAATAATCTATTTCTTCAAAAGAATAATTCTTATTATTTAAAATAAAGATATTGTTATGTCTTTCGGCTTCATTATAAATTTCGGTCATTAGTTTATCTTCATCTTCATAACTATTTTTATAAGCATTAGTTAAGCCACAACCTAAACAGATAAGAGATTGTCCCATATGAACCATGACGTGTTGATGACGTCTTCGATAGTTCCAATAGGTTCTTAGATTAACTTCTTCTTCTAAAGATAAGTCTTCGTATCTTCTAACTTTATTTATATAATAGTTAAGTAAATCTTTACTAGTAATTATTTGTTTCTTCTTTTTCATATAAATCCTCTTATTTGATATTATCAATAATACTCATGAATTCGTTTTTGATGCTTTCTAATCTTTCTTGGGTAGTAGCTTCAAAACGAAGAGTTAAATTAGGACCAGTGTTACTTTGACGAACTAAGCCCCAGGAATCATTAAATTCAACTCTAACTCCATCAATATCAATAATATTATAACCTTTATTTTGACAATATTCTTTAACTTTTGCAACAATTAAACTTTTTTTATCATCGTTAACAGGGATTTTTATTTCGGGAGTATTGTAGTACTTAGTGATACCATCTAGTAATTCACTGAAATTTTTTTCATTATTAGATAATATTTCTAACATTTTTAACCCAGAGATAATACCGGAATCGAAGCCAGGTAATTTATTATCTTTGAAGACATAATGACCAGAGTATTCACCACCAAAAGGAATATTTTGGATATTTATTTCGGCTCTAGTATAAGATGCTCCAGTACGAGAAAGAATGGCTTTACCACCTAGTTTTTCGGCTTCTTCACTTACAATTTTAGAACATTTAACATCGTATAAAGTTCTTTTATCTTGAATTTTAGGGAAGTAATGTCTTAAAACAATAACCATGAATTTATCTATTGGAACAATTTCTCCTAATTCATTAACAAATCCGACACGGTCGCCATCGCCATCAAAGGCTATACCAATATCGGCTTTAACTTCTAAGACTTTGGCCTGTAGTTGTTTTAGATTATCATAAACGGCTGGGTCAGGGTGGTGATTAGGAAAAGTCGCATCACTTATATTATTAATCATTGTAACATTAAGGTTAGGAAACATTTTATATAATTCTTCGGCAAAAAGAGATGTAGTACCATTACCGGGGTCAACGACAACTTTTAATTGGCGATTTCCCATATTAATACTATCTTTTATTAGGCTTTTATAATAGGGATAAATATCAAAGTTAGTTACTTTACCTAAAGTGGCACTTTTAATAAAATTGCCAGCTAGAGTATAATCTCTAAAATCATATACTTGTTTACCTCTAGCATTTCCTAGCATATCAAAACTAAATTTAAAACCATTATCATCCTTTGGATTATGTGATGCTGTAATCATCATTCCTAAAGTATTAGTCTTAATACATCCGTAAAAGAACATAGGGGTAGTAACGAGTCCTAAATCAATAACGTCAATTCCCGTTTCTAAAAGACCTTTAAGTAAGGCATCATGAAGATTAGGAGAAGATAATCTATTATCATAACCTAGTGTCATAACTTTCTTATTATACTTACTTTGTAAGATAGAACCATAACTTCTTCCGATGGTATAAGCAACTTCTTCATTAATATCTGTAGGATAAACCCCTCTAATATCATATTCTCTAAATATATTCTTATTCAATGTAATCAAATCCTTTACTATTCTCTAAGATAAATTATACCTTATTTAAAGAGTCTCTTCAAGAAATATTGGGGTAATTGTTAAATTCGCTTTTACTTAAAAAAAGGACTTTATTTTTTTTATAAAAAATGTTATTCTATTAATAGATAGAAAATAAAGAGGTGTGACTAATGACTTATGACAATATAGTTAAAAGACAAGCCACTATAATTTTAGTTTCTGTAATTGTTATGGTTGTAATAATTCTAGGTACAAGTTATGCTTTATTTATGAAAGTAGATGAATCTACTAATACTCAGGTAGTAGAAAGTGGTTCTTTGTCTATTCAATTTTTAAGCAAAAGTCAAACTATAACGACTCAAAGTATTCCTTTAGAAGATGATGAGGGACTTAGTACAGAAGGCTATTCTTTTAGTGTTACTAATAATGGTACTTTAGATTATAAATATAATATTTATGTTACTAATGTTGCTAATACACCTGTTAGTTATGATTATTTAATGTATTCGATTGATGGTAGTACGCCAGCACTTCTTAGTACTTTGACTAGTCAAACTGAAGGGTTACTTATGAAAGAGAATGGGTTTGTTGCTGCTAAGGGGAAGACTGGAGATGTTGCTACTCATAATATTAAGGTATGGATTTCTAGTGATGCTCCTACTTCTATTGCGGGTCAAAAGATTTCATTGAAGGTTATTGTTTCGGGTGAAGCTATAGAAGAAGATTCAGCAACTAATTAACTATTTGATAACAAAATATAATAAAATATGCTTAAAACACTTTACAAAGTGTTTTTGTTATGGTATATTAAACTTGTATTAAATGAGGAAAAGCTCATATAATATTTTAGAGGACGATGGGCCTCTCAAAGTGGTTCTCACATCCAGTTAAAAGTGAACAATAAAGCGGTTATCGTATCCAGTTAAAAACGTAAAAAGTTGGAGTACCCAAGCCTTAGTGGGAATTAAAAAAGTTGGAATACCCTTGCCATAGTAGGGAGTTAAAAAAGTTGGAATACCCTTGCCATAGTAGGGAGTTAAAAAAGTAAGCTGGGGTAACTTCCTAGCTTTTGTTTTAGGAGTTTGATGGTTATGGTAAAAATTTTAAAAATATACTATTTGGATGAAAATTATATAAATTATTTAAGAAAATTTGATTCTAGAGTAGCATACAATAAAAAAATGACACGACCATATATAGGAGTAGTTTATACTCTTAATGGATTAAATTATTTTGCACCATTGTCGTCTCCAAAACCAAAACATTTAAAAATGAGCGATAAAGCAATTGATATATTTAAAATCAGAAATGGCGAATTAGGAATTATAAATATTAATAATATGATTCCAACACCAATTAAGTGCATTACTGAAGTTTTGCCAACAATTACTGATGAGGAATATAAAACATTAGTTAAAGACCAGACAACATTTATTAATAATCATAAGAAGGATTTATTTGCCAAAATTAGACATTTTACCTTACAATATGATAAAGGTAACTTACCAGAAAAAGTTAAAGAAAGATGTTGTGACTTTAGATTATTAGAGAAAAAATGTCATGATTATATTGTTGATAACATTAGATAAGCCAGGCGTTTTTTAAGTCTAGTTTTCTTTTGATTAAAAAATTTTAATTTTCATGGTACAACTATGCCTGCAAAGCTAGGAAAGGAAATGTTGATACCCTAACTGGTGCTGTTCGTGCTACTTTAAGTACAAAATAAATATCGAATTAACTATTTGATAACAAAATGTAATAAAATATGTGCAAAATGCTTTATATAGTCGTCTTGCTATGGTACGATGATTGGGTATTAATTAAGTTTAACTTATATTAATACATAGAGATAATTCTCTCAAAGCGGTTCTCACATCCAGTTAAAAGTGACAGTAAAAGATATAAAAAGTATTGACTAGGTGATTGTTAAGCCTAGTTTTTCTTTTGTTTAAAAAAATAAATTTTCATGGTACAATTATGATAATAGAAGTAGGAGAGATTTAGATGTATATGTGGATAATTGGAATTGTAGTAGGATTAATAATAATATATGGATTAATCGAAAATAACAAGTTTATAAGGTTAAATAATCAAGTTAAAGAGGCTTTTGCAACTATGGATGTTTATCTTAAAAAAAGATGGGATTTAATACCTAATTTAGTTGAAGTAGTAAAAGGATATAGTACTTATGAAAAAGATACTTTAGAAAATGTCATGCGACTTAGAAATACATCTTATGAACATATGAGTAATACAACAAAATTAGAAGTTAATAATAAAATTAATTACGCAATTAATGTCTTAATGGCGATAACAGAAAAATATCCGGAGTTAAAAGCTAATGATAACTTTAAAAATCTAAGTAATGAGTTATTACAAGTAGAAAATGATATTGCTAATTCAAGAAAATATTATAATGGGGCAGTAAGACTTTATAATAATAAAGTAGAGATGTTTCCAAGTAGTTTAGTAGCTAAAGTTTTAGGATATAAGACGCAAAAAATGTTTGAAGCAAATAGTGATGAACGAAATAATGTAAAAGTTGAATTGTAGGTGAAAGTATGAATCTTTTTGTATTTATTTTCCTTTTTTTTGGAACATTTTTAACAATTAGCATAATTAATGTTAAATTTCAAAATGGTAAAGGAAAATATAATGAGTTATATAAAGATAGCACTATTCTTTTGGCTTTGGGGGTAATTCTTTTTATCTTCTTTGGGTGGACAATAATAGATAATAGGCTAAGTAGAAATTCTGATACCTATCAATCTACAGCGGATGGTTTTACTATTGATAATTATAAAGTTGTCTTAGATGTTAATGAAGATAATAAAGTAGATGTTAGAGAGTATGTGGGAATTAACTTTTATGAAAGAGGACATCACGGTATTTATCGTTTTATCCCTGTATGGTTAGAATATACTAATAAAGATGGTTTAACGGAATCTAAAAAAGCCAAACTAAGTGACTTAAGAGCTTTGGGTGATAATTATACTCTTGATACAGTTAATGGTAAAGAAAGAATTAAAATAGGAAATGCTAGCACAACCCTTCCTTTAGGTATTCATGATTATGAGATAGGATACACCTATGATATGGGTAGTGATACATATAAAGGATATGATGAATTTATTTTTCATGTTTTTGGGGATTTTTGGGGGACGGAGATTTCTAATGCTTCGTTAGAAATTAATTTACCTAAAACGGTTAATTTAGAGGGAAAGATAAAATTTTTTGCCGATAAATATCGTAAAAATGATATAACGTCTTATGTTGATTATTATGTTAGTGGTAATACGATATATGCTCGAGTTTCTTCTAGGTATCAATTAAATGGTTCGTTAACTATTGATATTGAACTTCCTGAGGGATACTTTGTTGGTGGTACTAGTGTTTATGGCAATAAATCATTAATTGTTTGTATAATTTGTATCATAACTGCTGTAGCGATGTTTATCTTATGGTTTAAAAACGGAAAAGATTTAGATAGTGGGGTTCCAACAGTGGAGTTCTATGCTCCGGATAACTTAGACCCTGCGGAAATTGGATATTTATATAAAAATGATACGGGAAGAAGATTAGCGGTTTCATTAATTGTTAGTTTGGCTAGTAAAGGATATATTAAGATAATTGATTCGGAGAATAAAGAAGACCATGTTATTATGAAAAATCCGGATAAAGAAGGGGTTATTAAGCCAGCTATGAGTGAAAATGAAGTGATTGTATACAATGGCTTGTTTAAAAATTCGGATGCGACTCAGTTATCTACAAACTATGACTTTTATAAGGTGTTTGATGAAATAGCAAAAAATGTTCATCAAAAGTTTGATGATGAAGTAAATGATTTAACGGCTTATAAAAGTATGGTTGTATCTAGTGTTTGTTTTCTTATTTGTGTAGTTTTACTAGGAATTGCGTATTGTAATTTTGAAGATTTAAATCCTAGTCTTAATATTTTATATTTAGTAGCAGCCCTTGCTAATGTTGGAACGTTTATCCTAACCATATTAATGAAAAGAAAGAATTCTACAGGAGAAAGAATTAAAGCTAAGATAAATGGCTTTAGAAATTATATTGAAGTAGCTGAGAAGAGTCAAATTGATATGTTTGTTCTAAAAAATCCTAATTACTTTTATGATATACTTCCTTATGCCTATGTTTTAGGAGTATCAAAAAAATGGATTAATAAGTTTGAAAATATTCCAATGCCACTTAATGATATGGGAACTTTTGATTTTAGTAATATTGATTCTTTAGATAATTTAGCGGATTCAGTATATGTTCCTAGTTCGTCTTCTAGTTCTTCAGGTTCTTCAGGATGTGGTGGCGGATGTTCTTCATGTGGAGGCGGTTGCTCTTCTTGCGGTGGTGGTGGCTCATGGTAAAAAAGTTTATTTTACAATGGCATTTAAGTGAAAGATGTAACTTAAAGTGTCTACATTGCTACCAAGAAAATCATAAGTGTGTAGAATTAAAATATGAAGAGTTATTAAATATTTTAGAGCAATATAAAGAGTTATTAAAAAGACTTAGTTGTAAGGGACATATTAATCTAACTGGTGGAGAACCATTGTGTTTTCCATTCTTTTTCAAAATACTAGAAGAGTTTAGGAAAGATAAAGATTTATATTCTTTTTCTATTCTAACTAATGGAACCTTAATAACGGATAAGATAGCGAAGAAAATTAGTGAATATAATCCGGAGTATGTGCAAGTTAGTTTAGAGGGAGGTAAAAAAACTAATGACTATATTAGAGGAAAAGATGTTTATAAGAAAGTAGGTAATGCTATTGATAATTTAAAGAAATATAATATTTTTGTATCAATATCGTTTACGGCAACAAAAATTAATTACCAAGAGTTTCCTAAAGTAGTTAAATTTGCTGAGAAACACAAGGTGGATAATGTTTGGTCAGATAGATATATTCCTTTAAATGAAGATAGTGATGTTGAACTTAAAATGTCTTTAGAAGATACTATTAAGTACTTGAAGATAATGGAAAGTGAAAGAATTAGATTAAAGTTAAAGAAAAGTCGGGTTAATGTTTCGATGTATAGAGCTTTACAGTTTCAAATGACTAATGATTATCCTTATGCTTGTACGGCAGGCTCTTCGCTTTTAACAGTTATGGAAAATGGCGATTTGGTTCCGTGTAGGAGAATGCCTATAGTAGTAGGTAATTTACTTGCTAAGAATATGGTATCATTATATGAAAATAGTGAAATATTAAAAAAATTAAGAGAAGATACGATACCGGATGATTGTAGAGCTTGTGAATACGCTAAAAAGTGTGCGGGTGGGTTAAAGTGTTTAACTTATGCTTTGTATAAAGATTTTAATCATAAAGATGTTGGCTGTTCCGTTAAATAGCATGTAATTTTCTAAAATAATATTGTAAATTTAAAAAAAATTTTATATAATAAGTTTATACAATAAGGAGGAAAGATAAAATATGAAAGAAGCTACTGGTGAATTAAACATGACAGTTGTAACTGTTGTTGCTATAGCCGCTGTTGCTGCATTCTTCTATGCCTTTGTTTGGCCAAATATTCAAAATAGTATTAAAGCTAATACTTATTGTGCTACTGCTCAATGTAGTGATTGCCAAGAAAGTGGTTCATCAACAAAATGCAAATGTGTTTCGCCAACACCTGATGAAAATGGAAAATATTGGTCAGGTACTTGTACATTTAAAAATGGTTCTACAGGTAATTAGTGAGGCATTAATATGAAAGAAGCCACAGGAGAACTAAATTCAACTATTGTAGTTGTAATAGCCGTAGGGCTTCTTATGGCTTTTTTCTATACCATAATATGGCCTAGTATTAAAAATAATATGGATGCTAATACTAAATGTAGTAAAGCTTATTGTGAGAAATGTACGGATCCTGGTGGTTGTACTAGGGTTACGTGTCATTATAAGACAAGCACAATATATTGTCCATGGAAAGGATAAAAGGGTATGAAAGAGTCTGTAGGAGCACTAGGGTTAACTAATATCGTTATAGTTTTTATCTTGCTATTTTCTGGATATCTTTGCATATCCGTTAATCAAACTAAAGCCTATAATGTTAAAAATGAAATGCTTAATATAATTCATAAACATAATGGATTAGATAGTAGTACTTTAGAAGAAATAAGAGAATATATGAATACGGTAGGATATCGTTCTACTGGTAAATGTGATAATGAATATGATGGAGTAGGATATACTATTAATAGTGAATCGCAAGATAAAGCAATGTTTTGTATTAAAACAGTAAGTGTTAATAGTAATATGTCAGATAAATATAATCAATTTCCAAGCGTTAAATATTATAAAGTTAAAGTATTCTTTTCTTTGGATATTCCTATAATTGGAAAAATGTTTAATTTTAATTTGATTGGTACTTCAAAAAATATTTACTATCCAGTAGAGGATGGTGTATAATTATGCGTGAATCAGTTGGATCAACCTGGATATTTCAATTAGCAATAATTTTTATCTTGATATTTTCAGCTTATTTAGCTATTACAATAAATTATTCTAAAACTTTTAAAGTAAAAAATGAAGTAATATCGATTTTAGAAAAATATGAAGGTTTAACCGATAGCAGTAGTGGGTCTACTAGTGCTGGTAGTATTGCTATTATAAATAATTATTTATTAGGTAGTGGTTATAAAGAGACTGGTAGTTGTCCTGATGATTATTATGGGGCAAGGTCATTAAGTGATGGGTCTTTTGGTAACTTTGAGACTTCTAATCCTGGTACTAAGTATTATTATTGTATTAAAAGAGTATCAGGATATAATAGTGCAAAACCGGGAAGAAGTTACTTTAGAGTAATATTTTTTACGAGAACCGATTTACCAATACTAGGTAATTTGTTTACTTTTAATGCCGGGGGAAGAACCATTGATTTAGATAGGGCTTATGGTCTATAACAAGGAGGATTTATGAATGTAATTATTTCAAATAGATATAGTGAAATGTTATCTAATTTAAATATTGATGTAATAAAGAATGTTAGAGGAGAATATGATGCAGAAGTAATTGTAAGTAATTTTCAAAACTTCTTCTTTAATAAAATGATTCTAGATATTACAGCAGTTAAAGATTATCGTAATATTGCTAATATTCAAAAATTGTCATTTGGGTTAGATATGAGTAAAGTAATACTTCTTTTAGATGATTCAAAAGAAGTTAACTCACCAATGTATTTATCTAGTTTAGTATCAATGGGAATATATAATTTTACTAAAAATATTGATTCTATTGTGTATTTAATAGATAATCCTAATACTTATAAAGATGTAGCGCAATATCATATTTTAGGTGGAGCTACAGGTGGTACTAGTGGAACTAATATTAATTTAGCGCCTGGTAGTATTAATTCTAATTTTATTAATGAATCAGTAAATAAAGTATTTATGGGTTCGAGGGTTATTGCAATTAAGAATTTAACTACGGATGCGGGAGCTACAACATTAACTTATATGTTAAAGAAACAATTAGATGCTAATTATAGTGTTTTGGCAGTTGAAGTAGATAAGAATGATTTTATGTATTTTAATGATAGTGATTTAAGAAGTGTTACGACTTTGGAATTAGATTCTATTATTAAAAATCCTAATAGTAGATATGATGTTATCTTAGTTGATATTAATGAATCACCTAAAATAACATCAATTAAAGAAGTAATTCATTTAATTGAACCTTCTACTATTAAGTTAAATAAAATGATTCGTACTGATAGAATGATTTTAGAAAAAATGCGTAATTATAAAATAGTTTTAAATAAGAGTCTTTTAAGTGAGAAAGATATTAAAGATTTTGAGTATGAATCAAGATGTAAGGTTTTTGATGCGATACCACCTTTAGATGATAAGAAAGAGAAGAATCCAGTTCTTAATGATTTATTATATAAATTGGGATTTGATAAACAAATTCCAAGTGGTGGAGTTAAGAAACCTGTTGGAAAATTATTTGGCATTGTAAAAGATGAATAACTTTATAGGAAAAACTATAAAGTTTTTTCTAATATTTATATTTTTATATAATAACTCTATTATGCCCGTAAAATGTGCGTAAATATTGCTTGACAATGGCTTAGTTTTCTTATAAAATTAGAGTTATGAAAGAGGAGATGTGTTTATGGACGCTGGAACATTTTGTGGAAACTTACAAGGTTTGTTAACCTTAATAGGATATGTAATTACAGCATTTAAAATCGTTATACCTATGTTATTAATTGTATTTGGTATGATGGATGTGGGAAAAGCTGTTGTTGGTTCTAAAGATGATGAAATTAAAAAATCTTTAAAATCGTTTGCAATGCGTGCAATGGCTGCTGTTGTTATATTCTTTATACCATCAATTGTTGGTTTAATAATGACTGCTGTTGCTAATTCAGGTGGCAAAGACGCTGAAGGCTGGACAGCTTGTAAGACATATTTAGGATTATAATTAAAAAAAGTAATGTTTTTTACAAATATTACTTTTTTTATGTTATAATTTCCTTGTATTGAGGTGACTTTTTATGAAAAATAATAAGACTTTTAAGAAACTAAAATTTATTATTTTTTCTTTTTTAATTTTTATAGCTAATATGAATATAAGTTATGCTGAAAGAAGTTATGCAGAGAAAAAATGTGAAGGAGTCCTTAGCGGTGAATTTACTGAATTTCTTCAAAATGTTTTTGGATTAATGAAAATTGCTGGGCCTATACTGGTTATTATTATGACTACGATGGATTTAATTAAAGCAGTTGCATCTG
>OLGZ01001917.1_pt1 | contig 10754 bp, 7 predicted proteins | sample 1605981 | NCBI WGS metagenome assembly OLGZ01 (sample SAMN03283291) | human gut metagenome | biome: human-associated habitat; material: feces | host: Homo sapiens | place: Peru | collected 2012 | reverse complement strand
AACAACAAAAGCAGAACATTGTTATACAGATGTAGATTATAGCAAATTTAAAGATGAAGAGATATTTGTACTATTTGGAAAAGAAACAAAAGGATTACCAGAAGATTTATTACAAAAATATATTCAAAATACAATTAGAATACCAATGAGACCAGTATTGCGTTCATTAAATTTATCAAATTCAGTATGTATTATAGCTTATGAAATATTAAGACAAAACAATTTTGAAGGATTACAAGGAGTAAGTACATATTTTGAAGATTAGAAAAAAGTTATTCATTTGAAAAAATGAATAACTTTTTTTGTGTAAAATGAAACTAATTATAATATAATAGAAGTCTAATAGATGTAAAAAGTGTATGTACATACCTAAGGAGGAAAATTATTTATGGAGGAAATAATAGAAAAAGCAAAAAAAGGTGATAATCAGGCGTTTACAGTTTTAATAACAAATATGCAAAGTGAATTATATAAAATAGCAAAATTAAGACTGAAATCTGATGATGATATAAATGAAGCTGTCCAAGAAACAATAATAAAAGCATATTCATCAATAAAGAAATTAAAAAATAATCAGTATTTTAAAACATGGATAATAAAAATCTTGATAAATGAATGTAATAGTATATATCAAAAAAATAAGAAGAATCAATTTGAAGAATATGATGAAAATATAAATATATATGAAAACATAGATAATATAAACCAAAAAATATCAGAATTAGATTTTTTCATATTAATAGAAAATCTTAAATATGAAGAAAAAATTGCAATTACATTATATTATTTAGAAGGATTATCAACAAAAGAAATATCAAAAATTTTAAAACAGCCAGAAGCAACAATAAAAACTAGAATTTCTAGAAGTAAAGAAAAAATAAAAAGAACATTAAAATGGAGGGAAGAATAATGGATAAATTTGATTATGAAATGAAAACAATAGCAAATCAAGAAATTGAATTGCCTAATGAATATATTAATATGATAAATAATACATTAGAAAAATGTGGTCAAACAAAGAAAATTAAAAATTATAAAATAAAAATATTAGAAACTATAAGAAACATTATAATTGCATTAATAGTTGGTGCAAGTACATTAACAGTATATGCAACAGCTAATAAAAATTTGCCATTAATGAAAATGGGATTAATAAAAGCAGAAGAAAATTATGCAGAAAATGTATCAATAATAAATAAAACAATAGAAAATGATTATGCAACAATAACAATGGAGTCAATGTCTGGAGATGATGCTTATGTAATAATAGACTATAAAATTGTATTAAAAGATAAAGCAATACAAGAATATGGAAATGTAAGTTATGACAATGCTTTTGAAGAAGGAATAAGTCTTTATACTACAGTATTTTCAAATTCAGAGAAAATTGAAAAAATAAATTCAAAATCAAGTAAAATATCAGAAACAGAATTTAATTATGTTCAAGTTATAAATGTTATGAATTTAAAAGAAATATCAAATTTAGAAATTTATATAAATTCTTTATGCATTAATTTGGATTGGAGAAATCCAATAGAAGTAAATAAAATAATTAATATTGAATTATCTTCAAGTAAAAATAAAAAAACATTCAAAGAAATTGAACAAAAAATAGATGAAAATAGAAGTGTAATAATAACAAATGTTGCAAATACAAAATTTGAAACTTATATAACAGCTCAAATAGTAACAAAAGATTTAACTTATAAGGAATATAGTGAAAAAGATCCATTAAAATATAATAGTTTTATAATAACAAACCAAAATGGAGAAGAAATATCTTATATAGTATATGATGGAGAAGACAAAATTTATAAAATAGAAGATGGAAAAGAAGTAGAAAGCAAAGACATAAAAGAAGAAGATACTATAAAAACTATTGAAAATTATATAATTATAATAGGAAAGCAAGAAAATGTGAAAAATTTAAAAATTGTTCCAATTGAAACAAGGTTATTTAATGACAGAACAGATGAAGAGGCAAAAGAATATAAAAATATAAGTTGGAATAAATTAAAAGCAGGAGACGAAAAATATACAGCTCAAAGTAGTTTGGGTGGAACACTTGAAATAACTAAAATAGAGATAGATGATGAAAAAATAGTATTTTACTGCAAAAAAAGTGGTCTAATAGGTACAGAATCAATGATTATTAGAAATAAGAATCAAAAAATGAATTATGTATATCCTCATGAAGAGAAAAAAGTAGGAATTAATGGAGAAGAAAATCAAATAATATTTTCAAGAAAAACAGTTGGAGCATCAGGACTAAATATTAAAGAAGGTATGTTTGATAATTTAGATGATATTGAATTTACATTACTATGGGGAGAAAAAAGTCAAAGAATAGCAGAAGATATTGAAATAGAAATTCCAGAACAATCTAATAACATTATAAAACTTAAAAAAATTAATATAGCAGAAGCCAATAAAATAAAATTAACAGGTGATAGTTCTAAATATGATAATTTAAAAATAAAGAAAGAAATATATTATGATGAGAATAGAAAAATCCTTTTTATAAATACAAATCAATTTTTAGGAGATGGAGGAATAAGCATAAAAGATTATCCATATTTAGATGATTATATTGAAGTATTGAAAAATTTTTACGAAAAATATGAAGGAAAAATAGAAATAGAAAGTAGTAAGTAGCTTTACAAATAAAATAAAAAATGTTATAATAAAAAACGAGTAAATTAAATAGTCGCTGGTAAAATTCGAAAGGATTTACGAGAGGAAAGTCCGGGCTCCATAGAGCAATGATGCTAGATAACGTCTAGTGAGGGAAACCTTAAGGAAAGTGCAACAGAAAATAACCGCCTCTTTAGAGGCAAGGATGAAAAGGCGAGGTAAGAGCTCACCGCTGGTATGGTGACATACTGGGTCTGTGTAAACCCCATCTGGAGCAACACCTAAATAGAAGATTAAGTCTGCTCGACGTCTTCTGAATTGCGTGGCTTGAGACATATAGTGATATATGTACTAGATAAATGACTATTTTTAATGACAGAACCCGGCTTACAGATTTACTTGAAAATTTATAAAAAAAAGGTCTATAATATATTATATATTATAGATTTTTATTTTTTGAGGTAAAGTAATGAAAAAAATTATGAAAAATATTTATTATAAATCAAAAGAAATACTAGATAATTGTTCTAAAGATAATGTAAGTGAATATTCTGCCCAATGTGCATATTATACTATATTATCATTTATACCATTTTTAATAATACTATTAACAATGATACAATATACAGGAATAACCCAACAAAATTTATATGGTATAATTTCTAAAATACTTCCAGAGAATATGAAAGAAATGATTCTAGGAATAGTACAAGAAGTATATTCAAAATCATTAGGAACTATTTCTATTTCAGTTATATTTACATTATGGTCTGCGGGGAAAGGACTATATGCTTTAACAAAAGGATTACAAAAAATTTATGGTCAAAAAAATAAAATACAGACAAATTATTTTTATTTAAGAATTAGAGCTATAGTGCAAACAATGCTTTTTATTTTATTAATAGTAATTGGTTTAGTAGTATTAGTATTTGGTAGTAGTTTACTTTCAATTGCAAAAAATCATTTTGGAATATTAAAAAACTTTAATGTAGTAAATGGAATATTAATGAATATTAGTTTGCTAATAATATCATTTATAGTTTTCTTACTTTTATATAGATTTATAGCAAGAACAAACAAAAAATTAAAAAATCAAATTATTGGAGCAATATTTAGTTCTATTGCTTTGAATATAGTATCTTATGTTTTTTCTATTTATTTAGATTTATTTAAAGGTTTTTCAATTACCTATGGAAGTTTAACAACATTAATTCTTATAATGATGTGGATTTATACATGTTTTTATATTATATTTTTAGGTGCAGAGATAAACAAAAGTACAAACAGTAAAGAAAAATAGTTTTGCAAAAAAATGTAAATTTTGTGTGAAAGTTTGCATAATGTTGTTGATAAATTTAATAATTAGTATTAAAATATGAAAGGTTGTCACGAAAAAAATATAATATAAAAAAATAAGAAAGGAGAAAAAATGTTTAAACTAATAAGAAATTTTACCAAAAGAGAATGGCTTTTAGCATTAATGTGTTTAGTATTAGTAGTCACACAAGTATGGCTAGAACTAAAAATGCCTGATTATATGTCAGAAATAACTAAACTAGTGCAAACAGAAGGAAGCCAGATGAAAGATATTCTAATAAATGGAGGTTATATGCTTGCTTGTGCATTAGGAAGTTTAATTGCAGCAGTAATTACAGGTTATATAACATCAAGAATATCATCAAACTTTTCTAAGACAATTAGAAAAAAATTATTTAATAAAGTAGAAGATTTAGCAACACAAGAAGTAAAACAATTTTCTACAAGTAGTTTAATAACAAGAACAACAAATGATGTAACACAAATAGAAATGTTAATAGCAATGGGATTACAACTATTAATAAAAGCCCCAATAACAGCAGTATGGGCAGTAACAAAAATTTTAAATAAGAGCTGGCAATGGAGTGCAATTACAGCAGTAGCAGTAGCAATATTAATGTCTACAATAGCAGTACTAATGGTAATTGTATTACCAAGATTTAAGAAAGTACAAAAATTGATAGATAAATTAAATGGAGTAACTCGTGAAAATTTAACAGGAATAAGAGTTGTAAGAGCATTTAATGCAGAACAATATCAAGAAGAGAAATTTGATAAAGCAAATAATAATTTAACAAATCAACAATTATTTAACCAAAAAGTATTTGCTGTAATGCAGCCAATGATGTATATAATAATGTATATGGTAACACTATCAATTTATTATGTAGGAGCATATTTAATAAAAGATGCTGGAATGGCAGATAAAATACAATTATTTGGAGATATGGTAGTATTTAGTTCTTATGCAATGCAAGTAATAATGTCATTCTTAATGTTAGCAATGATATTTATGATGCTACCAAGAGCACAAGTATCAGCAAATCGTATTAATGAAGTATTAGATACAGAAATAAGTATAAAAGATGGAAAAATAAATACAAAAACAAATAATGAAGTTGGAACAGTTGAATTTAAAAATGTATCATTCAAATATCCAGATGCAGATGAATATTTATTAAAAGATATATCATTTAAGGCAAATAAAGGAGATACAGTAGCATTTATAGGATCAACAGGAAGTGGAAAATCAACATTAATAAACTTAATTCCAAGATTTTATGATGCAACAGAAGGTGAAGTTCTTGTAGATGGAATAAATGTAAAAGATTATACACAAGAATTTTTGCATAATAAAATAGGATATGTACCACAAAAAGCAGTAATGTTTAATGGAACAGTAAGAGCAAATATATCTTATGGAGATAATGGTAAACAAAAGCCAACAGATGAACAAGTAAAAAAAGCAGTAGAAGTTGCACAAGGAACAGAATTCGTAGAAAAAATGGATGGGCAATATGATGCTCACATAGCACAAGGAGGAACAAATGTATCTGGTGGACAAAAACAAAGATTATCAATAGCTAGAGCAATAGCAAGAAATCCAGAAATATATATATTTGATGATAGTTTTTCAGCATTAGACTATAAAACAGATAGTGTATTAAGAAAAGAATTGAAAAAATATACCTCTGATGCAACAAGCTTAATTGTAGCACAAAGAATAGGAACAATTATGAATGCAGACCAAATTGTAGTATTAGATAATGGTGTAATTGTTGGAAAAGGAACACATAAAGAGTTATTAAAAACATGTGAAGTATATAAACAAATAGCTCTATCTCAATTATCAAAGGAGGAATTAGAAAATGGCTAATAATCAATCAAGACCTCCTAGAAGAGGAACAATGGGACCTGGTATGGGACCAGGAGTGGGAGAAAAAGCTAAAGATTTTAAATCAGCAGTAAAAAGATTAGTAAAAGAACTAGGAAAATTTAAAATATTAATAATAATTGCATTAATATTAGCAATTGCAGGAGCAGTTTTATCAATTTCTGCACCAGATAGACTATCAAAATTAACTGATGAAATACAAGCAGGAATAATTCCAAAAATTGAAAATGGTCAAATGATAATGCCAGAAATGAATATGGAAGCAATAAAGTCAATTGCATTATCATTAGTTATTTTATATGCGTGTAGTGCTATATGTACATTTATACAATCAATTTGTATGACAGAAGTTGCAAATAATTTTGCAAGAAGTTTAAGAACAAGAATATCAGTAAAAATAAATAAATTACCACTTAGCTATTTTGATAGACATCAATCAGGTGATACACTTTCAAGAGTAACAAATGATGTTGATACAATAGCACAAACAATGAACCAATCATTAGGATCATTAGTAAGCAATATAACATTATTTTTAGGTTCAATAATAATGATGTTTTACACTAACTGGATAATGGCATTAACAGCAATTGTATCAAGTTTACTTGGTTTTATGGGAATGTTTGCAGTATTATCAAAATCTCAAAAATATTTTGTTGCAAAACAAGAAGAACTTGGAAATTTAAATGGACATATTGAAGAAGTATATTCAGGATTAAATGTTGTAAAAGCATATAATGGTAAAAAAGAATCAGATCAAAAATTTGATGAATACAATCAAAAAGTATGTGAAGCAAACAGAAAGAGTCAATTCTTATCAGGAATAATGCAACCTATAATGAACTTTATAGGAAACTTTGGATATGTTGCAGTTTGTATAGTTGGAGCATTATTAACAATGAATAATGTAATATCATTTGGTGTAATTATTGCATTTATAACTTATGTAAGATTATTTACAAACCCATTATCACAAATTGCTCAAAGTATGACATCACTTCAATCAACAGCAGCAGCAAGTGAAAGAGTATTTGAATTTTTAGACGAAAAAGAAATGTCTGATCAATCAAATATAACAAAATCATTAGATAAAAATAATGTAAAAGGAAAAATTGAATTTGACAATGTTGTATTCCAATATGACAATAATGATAAGCCAACAATAAAGAACTTTACAGCAACTGCAGAACCTGGTCAAAAAATTGCAATAGTAGGACCAACAGGAGCAGGAAAAACAACAATGGTAAATCTTCTTATGAAATTCTATGATATTAATTCAGGAGATATTAGAATTGATGGGGTATCAACAAAAGAATTATCAAGAGAAAATATACATAGTTTATTTACAATGGTATTACAAGATACATGGTTGTTTGAAGGAACTGTAAAAGAAAATATTATATATAATCAAGAAAATGTAAGTGATGAAAAAGTAAAAGAAGTATGTAAAGAAGTTGGATTAGATCACTTTATTAGAACATTACCAAAAGGATATGATTCATATTTATCAGAAAATGATAGTGTTTCAGCAGGTCAAAGACAATTGCTTACAATTGCAAGAGGTATGATACAAGATTCACCATTTTTGATATTAGATGAAGCAACATCAAATGTAGATACAAGAACAGAAGAATTAGTTCAAGTTGCTATGGATAAACTTACAGAAGGAAGAACATCATTTATAATTGCACATAGATTATCTACAATAAAAAACGCAGATTTAATATTAGTAATGAAAGATGGAAACATTGTAGAACAAGGAAATCATGAACAATTAATGGCTAAAAATGGAGCTTATGCAGAATTGTATAATTCTCAATTTGAACTATAATATAAAAAATGGTTATTTAGAAAAACTTGACATAAAATAAACAAAGTGATATAATTTAAGAACTAAAACATTAGGAGGTTTTGGAAACATGATTATTGAAGAAATCCTGGACGCACGGGATGAGTGCGTCATGATGAAAATCACAGGAGAGAAAGTCAGGTTCAACCGACTTCGTTCGTTGTGCAAGAAGTACAACGACCAGGAGGGCAAGACATTTGACCTCTCTGCTGATGATTCTGCACTTTGGGTGCAGGTTAATCAGTATCTCACAGACCTTGTCAAGGCTAAATAAGTATTAACCTTGAAAAAGAGGCTATGCTATGAAAATAGTGTAGCCTCTTTTTTATATTATTATAACAATTTTTCCAATTCTTTAATTTTATCACGTAATTCAGCAGCTTGCTCAAATTCCATTTTACTAGCATGTTCAAGCATTTCATCAGTAAGTTTTGAAATAGTAGATTGAATATCTTCTTCTTTTTCAAATTTATATTCAACACCAATATTTTCAGTTTGAATAGCCTTAATAGAATCCCTAATAGATTTCTTTATTGTCTTTGGAATTATATGATGTTCTTCATTATATGCTTCTTGTATAGAACGTCTTCTGTTAGTTTCACTAATAGCCTTTTCCATAGAATCTGTAAGAGAATCAGCATACATAATAACAGTTCCATCAGTATTTCTAGCAGCACGGCCAATTGTTTGAATTAAAGAACGTTCAGAACGAAGAAATCCTTCTTTATCAGCATCTAATATTGTAACAAGAGAAACTTCTGGAATATCAAGACCTTCTCTTAAAAGATTTATACCAACTAAAACATCAAATTCGCCTAAGCGAAGCTTTCTAATAATCTCCATTCTTTCTAGTGCTTTTATATCTGAATGCATATAATTAACTTTAATATCTAAGCTTTTCAAATAAGAAGTTAAATCTTCGGCCATCTTTTTTGTTAATGTTGTAACTAAAACTCTTTCTTTTCTTTCAACTCTAATTCTGATTTGTTCAATTAAATCATCAATTTGATTTGTAACAGGTTTTACCTCAATTTTAGGATCTAATAATCCAGTAGGACGAATAATTTGTTCAACAATATTTTTTTGTGAATGTTCTTTTTCATAATCACCAGGTGTAGCACTAACAAAAACAACTTGATTTATTCTATCTTCAAACTCATTAAAAGTTAGAGGTCTATTGTCATAAGCAGAAGGTAATCTAAAACCATATTTTACTAGAGAATCTTTACGTGCTCTGTCTCCATTATACATAGCTCTTACTTGAGGGATTGTAGCATGTGATTCATCAATTAGTAATAAGAAATCTTTTGGAAAGTAATCAAATAGGGTATATGGAGCACTTCCAGGCTCTCTACCACTAATATGTCTTGAATAATTTTCAATACCTTGGCAAAATCCAGTTTCTTTCATCATTTCCATGTCGAAATTTGTTCTTTCTTGTATTCTTTGTGCTTCAATTAATTTATTTTGGCTTTTAAAATATTCAACTCTTTCATTCATTTCTTCTTCAATAGTTTTTAAAGCCCTTTCCATTTTGTCTTTTGAAGTAACATAATGTGAGTTAGGAAATATCATTACATGTTGTCTTGTACCAATTGATTTTCCTGTAACAGGATTTATTTCAGAAATTTTTTCAATTTCGTCACCCCAGAACTCAGCTCTTATAGCAGACTCACTTTTATCTGAAGGATAAATTTCTAAAATATCACCTTTAGCTCTAAAAGTACCTCTTTTAAAATCAATTTCATTTCTAGAATATTGCATATTTATTAATTTTTTCATGATTTTATCTCTAGGAATTTCCATACCAGGTCTTAAAGAAACAATCATATTTTCATAATCAATAGGGTCACCTAGACCATATATACAAGAAACAGAAGCAACAATAATAACATCTCTTGTTTCAAATAATGATGCTGTTGCAGAATGACGTAGTTTATCAATTTCATCATTAATAGAAGCATCTTTTTCTATATAAGTATCACTTTGAGCAATATAACTTTCTGGTTGATAATAATCATAATAACTTACAAAATATTCAACATGATTTTCAGGAAAAAATTCTTTAAATTCTGAATATAGCTGACCTGCTAATGTTTTATTATGAGCTAAAACTAATGTTGGTTTTTGTACTTTTTGAATAATATTAGCCATTGTAAAAGTTTTTCCAGATCCAGTAACACCTAAAAGAGTTTGAAATTTTTTACCATGTTCTATACCATTTGATAGATATTCAATTGCTTGTGGCTGATCGCCAGTTGGTTTATATTCTGAATGTAATTTAAACATAAAAATCTCCTTATAATTTAGTGTAAATAGTATATCATATTTTTGAATATCTAACAATTGTTTGGTAAAAAATAATAAAAAAATTTTAAAATTAGTTCATTAAAAATTCATAATTATAATATAAGATATAAAAAAATTAAGGAAGGAATGATTTTATGAAAGAATTTGATCAAATATGTAAAGAAGTAGAAAATATGGATGTATTAACTTATGGAACAGTGCTAGCAGATAAAGCACTAACAATAATACCAGCATTAAATGAAATTACAGAGGATAAAATTGATGCTGTATCAATTTTTGCAACATTTGTAATAGGATCAATTGTTGCTGACGGAAAATTAGATGAAAATGAATATATTTTGTTATATCCAATGTTACATGCATTTTTTGGAGATGATGTAAATTATGAGGATTGCAAGAAAATAGCAAGAACATTTAGAAAAGAAGGAAAAGAATTAAAGAAATATGTTGATTATATGATAGATGTATTAGGATTAGTTTCAGATGAATTAAAAGAAGATATAATAACAGTATGTTTATTAATATGTGCAATAGATGGACATATATCTTTGAAAGAAAAAAATTGGATAAAACAATTAATTAAATAACAACAATAAAAACTCCTTTTAGGGAGTTTTTTAAATATATATTTATTGAAAAATTTTACAAAATATGTTAGTATACAAACATAATTAAAATTATATAATTAATAAAAAACGAAAGGATGAAAAAATGCTACAATTAAAAAATATAACTAAAAATTCTATATCT
>OLGZ01001916.1_pt1 | contig 10762 bp, 10 predicted proteins | sample 1605981 | NCBI WGS metagenome assembly OLGZ01 (sample SAMN03283291) | human gut metagenome | biome: human-associated habitat; material: feces | host: Homo sapiens | place: Peru | collected 2012 | reverse complement strand
GAAGGAACCCGAAGAGAATTTGTCATTGAATACCTCCGAGAGGCCCTTCCTGCAAGAAATACAAAAGAGCAAAACCAAAGATTAGTAGGTAATATCTTGGCAGAAATGAGTAATGAAGGTTTAGTAATACAGAAGAATAGAAATTGGTATGCAACGATTAGTAAGGACTAAAACAACGACTAGTAAATGACTAGTCGAGGCTTCTAGTCGTAAAAGTAATCATTTAGTTTCAGTTCTAGTCGTAAAAAGACTCAAAATTGTAATTTAACCTATATTATTAGATGTTTAAATGTGTAAGATACAGAATATTAGTGATAATCCTTTCGCTCGTTTTAGTGCGGAAGAAGAAGAAGACTTGCGTAGCATCTTTTTAAAACCGCGTTATTATGATGCACTAAAATCAAATGCGAGACAAGGTAATAGTCGAATACTTGTTGGTCAAAGAGGACTAGGCAAGTCTGCGACCATACATATGTTATTTGAAGACTTAAAAGCTAATGGCACTCTTCCGTTGTTAATCACACGCTATGAAGGTATTCCTTTGAATAATAACAAAGGATACTTCCTCTACAAGATTGTGCAGGCTTTGACGAAGAAACTTGCTGAACATCTGTATAGGAACCGAAAAGTTGTTAAACTCCTTTCAAAAGAACAGAGGGGACATTTATCTTATCTTGTAGAGATGTTCTATGACGAAGAAATTGCAGATGACTATTTAAAACAAGCTCACGTCATAAAAGCCAAAAAACGAAATAATTGGTTTCGTAGACTCTTTAATAGTAATCTAAAGTTAATAAATGGTGTTGTAAATGGTGCTATTAAAATTACATCGTCCGTTGTCAGACAAAGTATGGGACTGCCAGAAAGCGATGAGGCAACAACAAACACCGCTATCTTCGAAGAAATTCCTATTAACGAGATTAATAGCCTATCCATGAAAGAAGTTGTGGATAAAGGAAACGACAAACTTCTATCAATGCTTAAACTTTTGGTAAATATAGCTATAAGTTTGAGATACGAATCAATAGTTGTTTTGTTTGATAAAATTGACGAGTTTGCAGAGATAAATGCTGATATTACTAAAGTTGCGGAATTTACGTTACAAATTTTGACAGATACAGACCTCTTATATACAAATAAACTATCCATAGTTTTTAGCTTGTGGTCTGAAGTAAAGCGCACCCTTAATAATCGGGGAGTACGATTTGATAAGTTTCAAGATATAGATATTTCGTGGCGTGATGAAGAACTCGAAAATATAATAGACAAAAGGCTTTATTACTATTCGTTAAACAAGACTGTACCAGTAACCCTCAAATCCCTAATACCATTTGATAACGACAGAAAGACAATTCTAAGTTTAGCTGGAGGTTCGCCAAGAGCTCTCATATCACTAATGAGTAGATTGTATGATGAAGAAATGGGAAATAATGCCGTTAATAGCGACGTCATATCATTCTCTTCCACTACCATATCTAAGGGATTAGTAGAATTTTGTAGGCGTTTTGATTACGAATCGCTTCAACCTTCAAAGGTATCAGATAAGAACAACTATTATAACTGGCTGAACAAAGTCTTGTTGATGAAAAAACCGTATTTTACAATTTCAGAAATATGTAGTGTGTTTAACTTGAAAATCACGACTGCTAGGACTTATATTTCTCAAATGGAAAAACTTGGAATCATTTCACCTGATGCATCAGGAGGGGATGACACAATTTATAGGACTGTAGATCCAAGGATATGCTATTTAATGTCTAGAGGAATATCGAACCTAAGATAGAACTATAAAAAGTAAACATTTATGACAATATAGTCCATTGCGAAAATGATTATGACAGAAACAGAAAGACAAGTTAATGTTGAAATCGAAACAAAAAGAATTATATGGATAAACAACAACTAAAAGAACGGGAAGCAAGGGTCATAGAACTTGCTATAACATTTTGCAAAGAGCACTTTGATGAAGTGTGTGCAGAATTATGTACAAAACTTGTGCAGAAGTTGGGACGTAAGCGTTCTTGCCCACTACAGTCTGGAAGGGTTGAGATTTGGGCAGCTGCGTCAGTATATACCATCTGCAGCATCAATTTTATGTTTAGCAAAAGTTCTCAATTGAATACATCATCCGCTGAAATTGCAGAGCACTTTGGGACAAGCTGCTCAACTATAGCGCAAAAATCGAGAATCATCAAAGACTTACTGAAGATAAGCAACATCTTTGACCAAGATTTCTCTATGAAGGAGATTGCCGATAACAATCCCTTCAATCATCTTGTGATGAAAAATAGTTTCATTTTTTTTGATTAGTTAAAGTGCAGAAAAATGTTATTCGACAAGAAAATTAGAGAGCTCAGAGATGAGCAAGGAGTGCTGCAACGTCAACTGGCAGCATATTTGGAAATAGACACTCCGATGTTCAGTAAGATAGAGCGTGGCGACCGCAGAGCAAAGCGTAGTCAAGTTGTTCTATTGGCAAAGTATTTCCACATAAACGAAAATGAAATGCTCACCTTGTGGCTTGCCGATAAAGTTTTGGATGCATTGGATGGCGAAGAAGAACTGCGCCTTGATGCACTTGATATCGCAAGGAACGAGTTAACGGATGTTAATCACTAAAATCAAGCGTAAGATACATTATCGGATAAAATCTCGGAAGAGAACACTCTTCCAATCAATGGGAACTTTATGGTATCATTTACGCTTGATGTCGTAAAGTTTCTTTTGATTTACAGATACTTACAAATCATGTATAGGTTCAAGCGTGGAATCGTTCTGTTGTCCATTCCACACACTGAGGCTCTTCCAACTGCCTATCAAAGTCGAACAGACAACGTCAGAGCCCACGCCGATATGAAAACAAAATGTGTGTGTTTTTTTGAAATAAATCTGCCACTATTGCCACTTAGTGTTATAATTCATTGTGTATAAGGTATTTTACACATGGCAATTCTTTATTTATTGCCACTATATTGTCATTAAAATAGCTAAATACGACTATTATTGCCACAGAAAATTGCATTTTCATGATTCATATAGCGAAAATTCATAAATTAAGGGATGCTTTTCTTGCATTATAAACATATTATTCGTAACTTTACAGCATAAAGAAGACACTATTTCTGTGCCGTTACCAAAGACTATTGAAAATTGAGATATGGAACTAAACCTTAACGACAAAAGCTTGGTGGAAAGCTTGATTACGCCCAACTGGGCGTACTGCTTCAACAAGGAGTGTGAACACGCCGACAGCTGTTTCAGATTCCTTTCGGCAAAGTTCAAACCGGAAGCTGTAGAATGCGGCATGGCGGTTTATCCCGGCGCATGCAAGGAGGGCAAATGTCGGCATTACCTTCAGGCAAGGACAGCAAACATGGCATGGGGATTCAGTATGTTGTATAAAGACGTGAAGGCTTCGGATCTGAAATCCCTGCGCGAGCTGACAAAGGAGCTGCTTGGAGGCAAAACGTCCTACTATCGCTACCATAGAGGCGAAAAGAAGCTGACTCCCGAACAGCAAGACAGCGTGAGAAGGCTCTTTACGAAACATGGCTACAATGATGTAGTGTTCGACTTTACTGCCGAAGAGGCTAATCTTTGGAACAGCCAAGAGGCTTGAACAGAAACGGTTTCACAAGGCGAAACTCCAAGTTTCTCAATTTGAAACAAAGAGTTTCATATCAAGAAACTCATTGCAACCGCCATAGATACCTTTGGCTAAAAACGTATCGCCCTATCACCGATGCCATAAGAACACAAATAAACAAATAATCAGAATCTTTTTTAATCAGGAATAATGAAGATAACCTTTACACATTATACAAATAACAACGAGTTGCGTGTGTCTACACGCTCGTTCGAACAGTTTGTCGACAAGGTAAAGACCGACAGCAAGAATTCTGCCGTTGCACGCTTCCGCGAACATGTGCCGATGCTGGATTCCGGCTATCAGTATTACAAGGGCATGAAAACATGGACACACGTGATGCCGGCAGCGGAATTCACAAAAGACGACAACGGCAACCTCCTGTTCAAAGCCACCACAGGACTTCTTCTGCTCTCGTTTGCCAACATCACGGATGCCGACGGTATTGAAGGAGTAAAGCGCTCGGTGGCATTTCTGCCCTCAACATTCTGCGTGGTGAAGAGTGCCGACGGCTTGGGAGCGCATATCATTGTAAGATACACAGACGAGAGCGGCAGTCTCCCATCCGACGAGGCTGCTGCCGAACAGCTGTACAAGGTTGCCTTTGCCGATGCCGCTCCTGTATACAAATCTGTGGTAAACGCCACGCTACAGGCTTCCGTGCCAACATTGAAAGACGATTTGCTGATGACTCTCGACGAGACCCCCTACTTTAACCCCAAGGCGGTGGCTCTCAGAATCAGCAAGAACGTGAGGCGACAAGCTTTTGATGCGCAGCCAGCACAGAACAGCATGCCACGGAATACCGCAGCAAACAGCAACGACACAAAGGAGAGAAAGCACGACAGCGTGAAGGAGAACATAGAAAGGATGATGGATTTTCTGAACTCGAAATACGAATTCCGCTACAACACGCTGATGCGGTACACCGAATACATGGAAAGGGAGGGATGGCAGATTTTCCAGCCTGTAGACCCCAGAATGCAAAAGCAGATGACGCTCGAAGTGCAGCTACAAGACATCAGGGTATCGATAAAAGACGTGCGCAACTTTCTGGAGTCCAACTTTATCCACAACTACTTCCCCATTGACGACTACCTGTTCAAATGCCACGGCAAGTGGGACGGGAAAGACCACATACGCAATCTGGCACATACCGTGCCTACCGACAATCCATACTGGGAAGACTGGTTCTACACGTGGTTCATAGCCATGGTGGACCAATGGCGCAACTATGGCGGACGGACATACGGAAACAGCATAGTTCCGCTGCTCATCTCGAAACAAGGGTTCAACAAAAGCACTTTCTGCCGTCGGCTTATACCGGAAGAACTGCAATGGGGCTACAACGACAATCTGGTGCTGTCGGAAAAGCGTCAGGTACTGCAGGCCATGTCGCAGTTTCTGCTGATAAACCTCGACGAGTTCAACCAGATTTCGGCAAAGGTGCAGCAGGGATTCCTGAAGAACCTCGTGCAACTGCCCAACGTGAAGACCAAGCGTCCTTACGGCGGACATGTGGAGGCTTTTCCGCGTCTTGCCTCGTTTATCGCCACAAGCAACATGGACGACGTCCTTTTCGACCCTTCGGGCAACCGCCGTTTCCTCGGTGTGGAGCTTACAGGTCCTATTGACGTGAGCCGTCGTCCCAACTACACACAACTCTTTGCCCAGGCGCTCTACGCTCTCGACAACGGCGAAAAGGGATATTTCGACATTGGTGAAACACAGCGGATTATAGAATGGAACACAAAATACCAGGTGGAGCAGCCTGCCGAGCAATGTTTCTTAGAGTGTTTCGGCATAACAGACAACGAGCAGAACGGCACCTATCTTAGTGCAGCGGCTATTTTTAATGAACTAAAACAGAAATACGGCTCTGGCATGATAGGAAACAGCCTGCTGTCGTTCGGCAGAAAACTGAAAAACATAAATGGCATCAAACGTCGCAGAACGAACAAAGGCACAGAGTATCTTGTAATTAGACTATGATTGAAGTATTTTTATCTATTGCAATATAATGGCAATATAGTGGCAGATTAAATGAATCTGCCACTATATTAAATTTCTGACAATTAACACGTTATCTGCATTAGTGGCAATAGTTGCAATTCTTTTTCAAAAAAATTCTGCTAAAATCTTCTGAATAGCTTAAAATGAGCGATTTATGAGTGTCTTTCCTCAATAGAGGTAATGACTTGGCAATAGTTTTAACTTCTACATTCTACATAAGTTTGCCTTGCTTGCCAAACAACTCTTTTCGGATGCAAAGTTAAACCTAAAATCTGAAAAACGACACTTTTTGCTTTGTTTTTATAGATTATTAATTTTGGGTTGGAAGTGTGCTTATTCCAAATGTAGCAACACATTGTCTATGCAGCATAGATAAATTTCATATACGGCATTAAAAGTAAGAGAAATGTTAAATGTCGTCCTCATTCCTACAATACAAAGCAAAACGTTCTCGTTTATGGATTTTTTTTCGTACTTTTGAAAGTTATAGAAAGAGAATGTAGATTAGAAAGGTAAAATATGGACAATAAAGTATTCCTTTTAGGATTATTTCTGCTTTCAGTTGCTAACGTGAAAGCTCAAACTCAGACGCAGAATGATTCGCTCACAATGGAGAACATGATGCACAACCTTCCCGAAATAATGGTCAAAGGTTCGCGCCCTATCGTCAAGGCTGAGCGAGGTATGTTATCCTATAACATGCCGTTACTCATGAAGCAACTACCTGCCGACAATGCCTATGAGGCTCTTACACGTATTCCTGGTGTTAGTGATGCTGATGGTGGCATCAAGTTTTCCGGCAACGAGGTGACGCTTATCATCAACGGACAGGCGACCACTTTAACGCAAGAACAGCTTGCAGACAGATTGAAAGCGATGCCTGCTGCACAGTTGGCTAAAGCAGAGGTGATGCTTGCTGCTCCTGCACGTTATCATGTTCGTGGCATGGCTATAAATATCGTCACAAAAGATTATGCGGGTACAAATCAGTTGTCTGGACAGATAATTGGAGGATTGCAGCAAAGCAAATATGCAAAAGGGTTTGGTGATTTTTACCTTTCTATGCAAAGGGGAAAGTTTGGATTAGATGCACAATATCAATATATAGACGGCAATTCATATGGTGAGTCTTCACGCATTGCCAACCATCCACTGGGTAACAAACGGGTAAATTATAATGATGAAACCAGTCAGAAGTCATTTGGTATTGCTCATAACTACCGACTTGGCATGAATTACGCCTTTAGCAAGAATCATCGTCTTGAAGTTGCCTATACAGGTAAATGGGACAAGTCTTGTTCCAACAGCAACACCGCAGGCTCAAGTGAAAGCGGAATGCATAATGACAGCCATGAGTATCTGCACAATGTTGATGTAAACTACTCACTTCCTTTTGGACTTAATATTAGTGGTTCATACACGAATTATCGTACCCCCCAACAACAAAAACTTGACGGTACGATTTATACAAATGAAAATACGACAGAAACGGAACGCAACCTTACAAGTGGCAGTGAACAGACAATCAGCAAATGGATGTTCACGGCAGACCAAACCCATTCTTTGGCACATGGCTGGGGATTGTCGTATGGCGTAAAGGGACAGTTCACAAGCAACAAGAGTTATCAGAACACCCTCGATAAGGAGGGAAATATTCTGCCTAATGCAACAAGCAGTGTGGACATCAACGAACGGATATGGAATATATATGCAGGTTTCAGCAAACAGATAAACAAGGCGATTAGTCTTGAAGCATCCGTAGCTGCCGAGCAATACCACTCCCCGATATGGGACAAATGGCGCATATATCCTTCACTCAACGCCCTGTGGAATATCAACGAGAATCATTTACTCAACTTGTCGTTCAGCTCTAACTCTGAGTTCCCGAGTTATTGGTCAACAATGAGCAGCGTGTTTTACTCATCAACATATACTGAGATACATGGCAATCCCGATTTGAAACCATACTCAAATTATAATGTCAACTTTATGTGGCAGATAAAGAGACGCTATACTTTGATGGCTTTTGCAAATTTGAAGCCAGATTATTCTGTGCAGATGCCATACCAGCCAACAGACCGCATGGCGGTAATAATGAAAGAAACTAACTTCAACTACGAAAATAGCTTTGGATTGCAAGCCTCTGCAATATTCAGCGCAGGCAAATGGCTCAATGGCAATGTGTTTGCCGTTGGAATCTACAAGCATGCCAAAAGTGACCATTTCTTCGATTTGCCATTCAACCGCAAGAAACTGACGGCAGCTCTTGGAGGTACTGCATCTATAAAACTTTGCCGCACACAAGACTTGCGCCTCATACTAAACCCTTTCTTTCAGTCAAAAGCAATACAAGGTGTTTATGATATAAGTCCAATCTTTAGAATGAACGCCAAATTACAATGGACTTCACATGATGGAAAATGGGGATTGCGCATCAATGGCAGCAATATTTTCAACAACAAGGCAGACACCCGCTCCGTACAAGGCAATCAAGATTACCGTATGAAAGTAAACTATAATTGGGCTACTGCCACTTTTGCTGTCATCTATAAGTTCGGAGGCTACAAAGAAAAGAAAGTAAAGGAAGTTGATACATCAAGAATGGGACATTAAGCCACATGATATGAAACAAAAACTATTTGGTAGAATAAGCAAGGATAATATCCTTGAGCTGTGCTTTCTCACTCAAGGTGATAAGAATGACCACCGAAAGGAAGAGTTCTATCGGCTCACTTTCGATGAGGATAATCGTGTAGCATTCAATGCACTGCACATTCTATCAAATTTTGATTTAGCAAATAATGAGTGGCTTTACAGCAAACATGATGAGCTGATTGACCGAGTGATGAAAGAAGAACATGTTGGGAAGTGCCGTCTAATGCTTAATCTTCTCTTACGCCAACCGTTTGAAGAAGAATTCCTCCACTCGGATTTCATAGACTTCTGTGTAAGTAAGATTACCGCTTGCGCTCAACCCTATGCTATACGAGCCTATTGCATGAAGCTTGCTTATGAGCAAATGAAGTATTATCCCGAACTTCTCAGCGAGTTAAAGATGGCATTGGACATGTTGGAACAAGAGACGCTATCCCCTGGATTAGCTTCCGCAAAAAGGCAGATATTGATGAAAATAAAAAGGAAGCATTCTTTGTCTTAATGTAACATTTACGCAAAGAATAATCTTGTTTCTGTATGTTTGCCATTCGATATGCTGCTTATAGTTGGTACACTCACTTTCTGCGACCGTTGGGAGCAAAAATTCTCCGCCCTCATGGTGGAGCGAGGAGTTTTGGGGTTCCCAAAACATAACCTCGCTCCCTCCTCTAAGAACAAAAGACGAGATATTTGCCTTTCGGCTTTCCATGCCCAAGGTTGCAGACCTTAATTCTCTCAATTTGCGCCAAACATCAAAGCTGCCACATTGAAAGAACAAGGTCACAGACACAAGCTACTTTGTACATGGAGTTTGCAAAGGAAAAGGTGATATTTTCAGTGTGAAACTTGCCAAGTGTTTCAGTTGTGTGTTGTTGATTTCCTTTGTGAACTATGCCGAGTGTGTTATGTGTGCTGTGTGTCCTCGGTATAGTCTGCATAAATCTAATGCCATGCTAAAACACTGCGGAGGTTCGCCCAAGTGGCTGGAGGCGCAAAGCCTCCAAGGAACGTTGCTGCAACCATTTCGGAGAATAGAGCGGTTGCCAATTAATCCACAAGCACATTTTACAGCGTACCAAGTGAGGGCATGTAAAACGTTGAATTGTTGAAGATAGGTGTTATCTTTATGAGAACCAACCACTTATACCCTCAACAAACTCTCAACAAATAGCTCTACACAACAAATTACTGGGCAAAAAAGAAAGAAAGGAATGGTGTTCATGGTTTTCTCTTTTCAACATTATCTTTCTTTTGTTGAGAGATTTGTTGAGAATATGTTGAGCCGTAAATACCTGATGTTCAATACTTCTTTCATCATATTCAACAATTCAACAAAAATAAGGGGTGTTTTGTCCGTCATTTTTATGAACAGAACTCATCCCCCTACAAGTAAGAATGTCATGCTTATGCTTCAGTACTTATTCACGACAGTACGACAGCGCCAAGCCAACAAACAAGCAAGAGGACATTCAACTAAAGGCGGTTGTTCTTCTATTGAGTTGTAGGATAATGACACTACTTTTCTCTTTTGCCCCGTACAATCTCTTGAAGATGGTGGCACGAAACCGAGCTGCCCCGTATGAGTTTATACGGAAGCAAAGGGCAACAATCATCGGAAAGCCATACAACGTTTGCCAAATGCCATTGGAAGTTTCCTGTTTCTGTTGGACTTCCGACACCGTCAATAAACCATCCTTGTATATTGACCTTATCACAGCATGGAGTTTCATGGCGGTGACATGAAGCATATCAACCAATTCACCCTCACTCATCCACAAGTCTTGCAAGTTGGACGGAATGGATAACATTCCATTTCCGTCCACGGTGATTACAGTCCTTTTCATGCCATTCCCCCCATTGTCGGCATATGCCCCTTGATTCGACTTTCAAAAGCTGATATGTCATGCTCCAATTTAGTACTTGTCACCTTTGCGTAAATTTGTGTTGTGGCGATGTCCGTATGTCCCAGTATCTTGCTTACACTCTCTATCGGCATACCGTAGTTTAAAGCCAAAACTGCGAACGAATGCCGGCTTACATGAAATGAAATTCGCTTCTTGATGCCACACATTTTTGCCACTTTCTTTATACGCTTGTTTACCATGTCAAGTGAGCCAATATTAAACAAGTGCATATCTTTTCTCAATGGCTTGTAACGTTCAATTATCTGTATGGCTGCATCTATCAGTTTAATTTTGAATGGTACGCCTGTCTTTTGACGCTGAGAAACTATCCATGGAGACCCACTTATAATGGCAACATTGTCCTCTGTAAGATTCTTGATGTCAACGAAAGAGATACCTGTCCAACAACCAAACATAAACAAGTCTCTCGCAAAAGCAAAGTTGGGATTTTCCAACTCTATTCCTGCCAATATGTCCAATTCTTCCTCTGTCAAGAACTCACGCTCCTTGTGGTCTGGGTCAACGTGGTACATGGCAAACGGAT
>OLGZ01001915.1_pt1 | contig 10777 bp, 13 predicted proteins | sample 1605981 | NCBI WGS metagenome assembly OLGZ01 (sample SAMN03283291) | human gut metagenome | biome: human-associated habitat; material: feces | host: Homo sapiens | place: Peru | collected 2012 | reverse complement strand
TTTATGCGCCCTAACCGCCTCTTTCACTTCATATATGTTAGCAATTTTTACAGCTTCAAGCTCAACTTTTATAATCAGATCAGCAATTTTTTTCCCTAATATAGTAATGCTTGCAGTTTCTTTGAATTCTAAGCAAGTATCTACATCCAATCCTTCCGGATTCTCCAAGCAAAAATTCGCAGTCATATTAAAGTTTTCCCATGTAAATCCACTTGGTTTTCCCATTATGCTATCAGACAAGAACCACACCAACTCAGTATCTTCATTGGATAGTGCTTGATCAATCGGAAATTGAATTTCGTATTGATTTTCGATCATAACTAATCTTTTGGCAATATCAAGATTAAAGTCTATGCTGTCATATTCATCCCCAAGCAAAACACGGTCAAGCTTAACACTAAATAAATCTTGATTTTGCTCTGTCACACGGACATATAGCCTATTTGCCGCCTTCATAAAATTCAAAAAATCATATATATTTTTCCATGATTTCGCAGTAAACTCATAAGAAAAATTTGTAATTTCAGTATCGGTATGATAGGTCAAGGTCAATATAAAATCCTCTGCATACTCTTTATTTGATACTTTTACTATTTTAGCATCCGGGTCAACCGGTTGAATTCTCATAACAGTATTGTATTGGTATGGGCTGTTTTCAATACCTATTACACACTTCATTCCTGCCGGTAGAGCCTCTGGAACAATCCTATATGTACTACTTCTCCACTCCCTTTGAAATCGGTCCTGATATGGATCAATTTTATCTCCAATCATCTTTTGCATATCGAGCATTTCAATATTAATGGGTCTTTGTGAGATTCTTGCCCTGTTTAACGCCTCTTGAAATGACATACCTGTTGGAATATCAATTTTAGCTTTTGCTTTTACTCTCTGAGGATATTTCTTCCGAGCTTCTTCATTTATCGGTTCACTACATATATCCGCTTTGCCATCTTTCATGCTTACAGCCGCTTGATATCCTTGTGGCAAAGCCCTACTTTCCTTTAGCAAAACATTAGAGATTGAATCAAATGTTATCTTCAAATCCTCCGGATTATCTTTTATATGATTAATTGCGGTCGCCGGATTTTCAATTTTTACTACCGAATCTTGATATATATTTCCATTTTCCACAGTACCAACCCGAATACTATTCTGCTTCACATTTTTGTTGAGTAATTTTCTTATTGTCTCAAATGCATATTTCAGCATAATGTACTTCCTTATTCTTCGACATCCTGTTTAATTGCACCTGTTACCGTTCCTGCTATTATACTATTTGTTTTTTTAATTCTTTCATCACCTACATTCGGCGTACTTTCTTTACGGATATCCTGTAGTATCTCACCTACTTTTTGTACTTCTATGCTATTTTCCTTGTCGATTTTCTTTTGGTAGCTTCTACCGCTGAAAAATCCACCCAAAAAAGAAACAACAATTCCAGAAGCAAGACTAATTAAGAATGCTCCTAGTGCCGTAGATGGGTCAAATAAATTTTGAAATTGCTCCACTAAATTCACAAATAATCCCTCCATCATAAAATTGTCCTTCACATTCTTAGTCACATTACTTTTTACCGTGTTGCCTGCTGCTCACCACGGAGAGGTGTGCAAAGCTTCAAGCAGCAATGGGAGTTCACACTCCCACAATTCATGTGATTTCCTTATGCCTTAATTAAACCACACTGCGTCAGTTCTTGCAAGGACTTGGCGCCTTTATCTTTTTCCGACATTATATATATTCCTTTCGGTCACGGCTCACCCTCCCAGACAAAACCTGAATCATACCGTACAGCCTTGGCAGCTTCACCACAGAAATCATTATCCACACACCACTGCATCAGGGTATCATCTTCCAGCGTCAGGCATCCATGCGCAAAACCTCTGGAAATCAGCATCTGCTTTCGATTTTCAAAAGACAGCACCTCACTGTAAGTATGACCGAAGGTTTCTCCTGGGCGCAGATCCACAGCTACATTGAAGATTGAAACATGCAGGCAGGACACCAGCTTCGCCTGGGCGTGTTCCTTTTCCTGAAAATGCAGACCACGCAGCGGGAACGCTTTCCTGCTGTATCCCTGATTAATCTGTCGAACAATGAAATTTATAGATTGGTCGTAAGGCACAGCTAAGTAACCACGGAAGTCTTCAAATGCTGGAATTGTCAGAATTTCTGGTTTTGTCAGCTTTGCAATCTGCCCTTGGCTTCAATGAGCCGTTATTCAAAAGAAAAGAACCATCTCAGCTCGCTGCATTTCTGCACGACACCTGAAATGGCTCTCTAATCACTGTGCTATATACAAATCTTTTAGTTCGTCCAAAATCTGAGCTTTTGTTCTCCCTACCAGCCCCAACTGCTTAATGTCAACACTTTCGTTTTGCATCCGCTACACAAACTCTTGAACATCTGTATAAACTCCTTTGGAAGCCGCAATCTTGACCGTGGGATCAATCAATTCCGTCAGGCGGAAAACATCATTCTTATGCTTCTTGATGTTTTTGCTGTCAACGTGTTCCCCTGCAGCTTTGCGATCTGTCAAATCCATCCACGCTTTTGCCTTAAATGGAATCAAATATGCCGCATCTAAGACAGTCACTCCATCAACAGTGACTTTCCCCTGTTTCAAAAATTCGTAGTAATCATCGTCCAAAAGAATAGCAGACAGACTTGAAACATCTTCGTCCATCGGTAACGGTGTTAGCGCCGCATCTTCTGGAAGTTGAATGACGTCCAGCTTTCGCGCGAAAAGTTCAATCATAGCAGGATACTGATTCGAGATTGGATGGCTAAAACGATAAAACTGCGGCACACCTGAACTTTTATTGCAATGTTCATATCCAGCCTGTTTTACATATTCCCAGAATTTCTTTCCGAAATTCGCGTCAACTGTTTCTATAATCAGAACAAGGTCAATATCCTTTGTTGCACGGAAGTCCAATCCTTCTTCCGTCATCAGAATGTCACACGCCGTTCCTCCAATGATGGCATATTATTCTTCGCTGTCCTTGAACCATTCCCTAAAACTATCAATTCCTGTAACCATCTATCTTCCTCCACAGTTCATTCAGCATTTCTTCTACTGCTTCTTCAACACGTTCATCTGCATCTTCTCGCAATGCCAGTGCCAGCGAAAGTTCGTCTACAATATTTCGCGTGGACAATTTTCGGGGATTGTATCTCCACATTTCTACAACCACTTGCACCTGCGAATCTTGCAAGCTATTTGTCATAGCATCTTTCCATTGAGAGATTCTTTCTGTTGCATAGCATTTGATGTTTGGCGAATTCAGCATGGAATACTCTGCCAATGCCGAATATCCACTTTCCACAAGATTTGTTGACACCAACCCTTTCGGAATATATATTGTTCGTTTTACTGGATTTTGCAGTATATTTCCTGCTTTTTTAAACAGCATTTTCGCAGAATCCTCAGAACACAAAATTCTTTGCACACCTACTTTCTTTATATGCACCATTCCTGTTTCTTCAAGCTGTTTCGATGCCCTCGATATTGAAGTAGGTGTCAATTCCAAGTCTTTTGCAGCCTGACTTGTAGACATTTCTTTTGCACCTCCATAAATGAAATGCAATAGAAGCATCTGAGCCGATGGAAGTAATTTTTTGTGTAGTTTTCTTTCGGCATTGCACCGTTCCTGCAAATACATTGCCATAAAAGGCAAATAAGTCTGCTTTCCTTCAACGATAAATGGAATTTTTTCACGAATTAAATATTCTTTCTGACGAAACCCAAGTTCGTTTAGCACCAACACAACAGGCAAATTTTCGTTTTTCTGTATCCGTGCAATATGCTTTTTCAGCACTTCGATCCGCTCCAGTTCTGTCTTAGGATAAAGGAAAATCACTCTTTGTCCATTCATAGACACCATCTGTAAGCGATACCTTGTAGCTATAAAATTGGGTAAATGCTCAAACCCCTCACCCTTATAGGCAACTTCAATTCCAAGGACTTTATTGAGATACTCCACACGTTTACCTCCAGTCTTAACTCTTTTTCTGTATTATAACTCATTTTAAGTTAAAATGCGATATTAGAGTTAAGATAAGCTGTAAACTCGCATCACCACTAGTTTTTTCATGTTTTAAGTTGTCCATGTTATTACGTTGCTGTTGATGTTATAACATGGGCAACCGCTTGATGCTGTTCCCCCTGCCGTGCTATACTTACCCTATACAAAATCATCAAGAGGGAATGCATTGCCATGAGCAAAAGACTTGTCGCTTACTTTTCTGCCAGCGGTGTCACCGCAAAAGTTGCCGAAAATCTGGCGGATGCCATCGGTGCAGACATTTTTGAGATTCAGCCGGAAGTGCCATACACCAAGGCCGATCTGAATTGGATGGACAAGAAGGCTCGCACTACCATCGAAATGAGCGACCCAACCTCTCGCCCTGCCATCGCTGCCAAACGTGATAACATAGACGAGTATGACACCATCTTTGTCGGCTTCCCTACTGCCTTTTGAAAAAAACGCCGAAGATTTTCGGATTTTTTTCAAAAAATTTTTTGAGCAGCAAAATACGCCTGTCCGAAAAGCCCGGACAGACGTATAGGTATTGTAAGCGGTATTCAGATGATTAGACAGTTCATATTGATAGACGTAGTTTTCCCCGGCGGTGGTCGGGCTTTTTTTGATGTGTCAATGACCGTCGGATTTTGTCGATATGGTATGTGCTTCATGGCGGCTACCTCCTTTTAGCCGCCGCTTTTAACAGTGATACCGCGTCATTTCATTAGAAGATAAAAAGAAACGGCGGCTTTGGTTTTTCAAAGCTGCTGCGGAAATCAAAGAACGACAAGCAACAGTTCTGATTTTGCTCCAATATGGTTATTGGGGGCACAAATTAAATCAAAAAAGAGCCGATAACAGCAGTATTTCAAACTGCATATTATCGGCTCTGCGTCTGTGCGTCTGGCTCTTTTAATTAAATTATTTTTGTTGTTTTTTGGCTTTATTATATGTATTAGCTAACTGTCCACAAGCTGCTTTAATCTCTCTACCATGAGAAACTCTCATGGTAACTTCAAGTCCTGTTTGCTCTAATTGATGTTTGAACGCAACCATTTCTTGTTTTTGTGGTGCTCTAATTTTTGAATTACTCGTCGGGTTGTATTGCAGCACGTTAATCATAACATTTTTGCCCTTAAACCATTTTGCAAGTTGCCTTATATCTGAGGAACGGTCATTTATACCTGGTAAAAGCAAATACGCAAATACCACTTTTCGATTATGCCTTTGTGAATAGGACAATGCTTGCTTAACAACATCTTCAATAGCGTACATGTGCATATGAGGAATGATACAGTTTCTCGCAGCCTGTGTTGCTGCATGTAAAGATATTGTCAACTGAATTTTTAGATGTTCTTCGCGCAATTTTTTTAATTGATTAACTGGACCAACTGTTGATACGGTAATGCCGTCGGTTGGAAAGTTAAGTCCATTTCTATCTCGAAGAATATGGATTGCTGCAATCAAGTTGTCGTAATTGAATAAAGGTTCTCCCATTCCCATAAAAACGATACGATTTACTTTTTGACGTATCAATACAACCTGCTGCACAATTTCAGACGGTGTTAGATTACGAACAAAACCATTGCGTCCGGACTCACAAAAAATACAGCCAACAGAACAACCAACTTGCGTACTTACGCAAACAGTCCCACCATCTCGCCGTTTAATAAAAACCGTTTCAATATACCTGTTATCTTTCAATTCATAAACATACTTTTCAGTATCGCTACTTTTATAGACTTTTTTTGTTGATATTGATAGATTTTCTTTGTGAAATGGCTGTTTATACAATTCCGTATATAAGGCTCTTGCTTTATCCTCTCCAATTACTTCCGACATTTCTTTGTAAGTAAATCCGTATGGGTCATTCAATATTTCCGTAGGTGTACTTTTAGGTAAGTGTTTCATTTAAATATCCTTCCTTTTCAAAATTAAAAAGTTTGTTTTTCAGAGTTTTTGATTATGATTTCTAGTTTTTCAACATCAACGATATGCGTTAATTTACATTTAGGGCAGAAAAGAGGAAAATTTCTTAATACCGTATTATAAAATACTTGAACCCTCGTCTTTCCGTTACAAATTGGACATTTTATCCAATATTTTTCAAGCATAATATTTCTCCTTTTGCGCAAAAAAATGCAGGTCAATTCTCAACATGAGCATTGACCTGCATTTATACATATAATACTACAACAAAATTAAGGCATAGTTTTTATACTATGTCTATACGTCGTTAGTTTTGTTGTATAGCATACGCAAAATAAGCATGACAAAAAAGCCCATATTGAAAATGGGAAAAATCTTTTTTGATTTCAATGCTTATCGAATACGCATGCTATGTAACATAAACATTCCCCCCCTTTTATATAATATTATATACAAAAGCAGCTTGTTGTCAACATATATATATATGAATTATTTTGGCTAACTGATAGAACTACGTAGACATATCCAAGAAGAAAGGGGAACAGTAAAATGTAATAGGGTGAATAACTATGGCAAAAAGACCAGTACCACGATACGACTTTAAGGCTTTTGGGGCAGCGATAAAGGCAGCGCGTGAGGGATGCAAGGAGAGCCGCAAGAAAGTAGGCGACGAAATGTTTATCTCGCCGCGCTACCTTGCGAACATTGAGAACAAGGGGCAGCACCCAAGTTTACAGATATTCTTTGAGCTGATACAGCGTTACCATATATCCGTAGACCAATTCCTTTTAGAAACGCCGCCGGAGAAGAACACGCAGCGGCGGCAGCTTGACGCGCTTCTTGACGGTATGAGCGATACAGGCATACGGATTGTAACCGCAACGGCAAAGGAGATTTCCGAAGTCGAAAAAGAGGGCGAATAGGAATGTCCGACTTAAAACTGAACAGGATTTAGAAAGCGTTGTAATCTTTTTTGAGGTTGCAGCGTTTTTCTTTTGCGTAAGTTTGGCAAAATCGCTTTTTCTCCGTAGTAGGTGATAAGAGCCTAAAGGATAAAAACATTCGTAGCAAGCATAGGAAGCGGGTACCACTTCCGTATTTTCGCCCTCCCGCGCTGCGGCGCGTCGGTTGAAAATTGCTTGTTGGGAAGTGTCCCAAACCCTCGGAACGGAAAGGAAAGGAGCGAACACATGGACGGACGCAAAAGGACAGTGCAAATCAAATTCAGAGTGACGGAAGCGGAACGGGATTTAATACTGGAAAAAATGAAGCTCGTACCCACCCGGAACATGGCGGCGTATCTGCGGAAGATTGCCATTGACGGGTATATCATTCAGATAGACCACGCCGATATAAAGGCTATGACCGCAGAGATACAGAAAATCGGTGTCAACGTCAACCAGATAGCACGCCGCGTAAACGCGACGGGGAACGCATACCAAGAGGACATAGAGGAAATAAAGGGGGTGCTTGCGGAGATATGGCGGTTACAAAGATTAAGCCTATTAAAAGCACTCTAAGCAAAGCCCTTGACTATATCGAAAACCCGGACAAGACGGACGGGAAAATGCTTGTGTCCTCTTTCGGTTGCTCCTATGAAACGGCAGATATTGAGTTTGAATATACCCTGTCGCAAGCACTCCAAAAGGGGAACAATTTAGCCTTTCATCTGATACAGTCCTTTGAGCCGGGGGAAGTCGATTATCAGAAAGCCCATGAAATCGGAAAGCAGCTTGCCGACGCGGTAACAAAGGGGCAGCATGAGTATGTACTCACGACGCACATTGACAAAGGACACGTCCATAACCATATCATTTTTTGCGCGGTGAACTTTGTAGACCACCATAAATACAATTCCAACAAAAGGAGCTATTACGGCATACGGAACATGAGCGACAAGCTGTGCCGGGAAAATGGCTTGTCCGTTGTCGTCCCCGGCAAGGGCAGCAAGGGAAAGAGCTATGCGGAGTACCAGGCAGAAAAGACGGGTACAAGTTGGAAAGGCAAGCTGAAAACCACTGTTGACGCGCTTATCCCCCAAGTTTCCAGTTTTGAGGAATTGCTAACGCGGTTACAGGCGGCGGGCTATGAGATAAAGCCGGGGAAATATGTATCATGCCGCGCCCCCGGACAGGAACGCTTCACCCGCCTTAAAACCCTCGGCGCAGACTATACAGAGGAAGCCGTAAGGGAACGGATAGCGGGCAGACGGACAAAGGTGGCGAAAGCTCCCAGAGAGCAGCGCGGCGTGTCGCTGCTTATCGACATTGAGAACAGTATCAAGGCAGCGCAGAGTAAGGGCTATGAACAGTGGGCGAAAATCCACAATCTGAAACAGGCAGCTAAAACAATGAATTTCTTGACGGAACATAAGATTGAGCAGTACGCGGATTTAGTCAGCCGGATTGAGGAAATGGCAGCGGAAAGCGGACAGGCGGCAGACGCATTGAAGAACGCCGAAAAGCGGCTTGCGGAAATGGCGGTGCTTATCAAGAATGTTTCCACCTATCAAAAGACAAAGCCTGTCTATGACGCATACCGCAAGGCAAGGAACAGGGAGAAGTACCGCGCCGGACAGGAACAGGCAATTATCCTCCATGAAGCCGCCGTAAGGTCACTGAAAGCGGCGGGCATTGCGAAGCTCCCGAACCTCGCCGCGCTGCAATCGGAGTATGAAGCCCTCCAAGCGCAGAAAGAAGCCCTTTACGCCGACTATGGAAAATTGAAAAAGAAAGTCCGGGAATATGATATTATCAAGCAGAACATTGACAGCATTTTACAGGCAGACAGACAGCCGGAACGGGAAAAGGAAACAGAACGCGGATAAGGATAGCAAAATCCCCGCCGCTGTGCTATGATAGGGCTATCAAAAAGCAGAGGAGCGTTGAGCATGGAAAACCAGAAAATGCCGGAATATGAAACCATACGCGCCGCCGTTGCCGGGGAGAAATGGGCGGTGGAGAAAGTCGTGGATTGCTACAAGGACGAAATCGACAGGCTATCGACGGTAGCGGTCAGACAGCCAGACGGAAGCACGAAACAGGAAATCAACGAAGATATGCGCCAGTCTATCACAAAGAAGCTGATAGAAGCCCTCCCGCAGTTCCCGCTTGAAGAAATGGAAAAGGGAAATGTCAGATAGGCAAAAAAAGAACAGGGCGCGGAAGCCAGTATATGACTTCCGCGCCCTGTCTTTTTATGGGTGCTGTTTTCGTGAATGTTACGCAGTAGAACGCCATTTTCGGGGGTAAAGGTATAAAGTATCGCCTATCCGATTTTCACGCCCGGAAAGCCCTGTAAATCAAGGGATTTTCCGCACCTACTGCGTAACAGGGGTGCGTCTTTTCCTCATGCGCTCGGCAGCTTGTCTGCGGGTGATACGCTTCCGGCAGACGGGGCAGTATTTGACACTGTTAGAGGTTGACGCAAAGAACGCGCCGCACTCGGTACACTTCTTCTTGTCCCCTGTCTGGTAAAGCTCCGCATAGAGTAGCCTGTCGGCGGGAAGCACCGCAGCCCGGAACCACTTGCAGAGAAGCGAATAGGAAATGAGCTGCGGACAAACGCACTCGTCCCCGTCGTCCAGTAAGATACAGTTCCCGTTATCATAATTGCAGCACGTCCGGCGCACAAGGGCGTTGACTTTCCGGCTCTGGGGCGGCGTCAGCCGCTTAACCCCGTTCATACTTCATCAGCGGCGTAAATGGGAAGCTCTGCAAATTCCGCTTCGGTCAAAGCGTCCACTTTGGAAAGGGTGCGCTTTGCAAGCTCCCGCATATCCGCGTCCATGTAGGGCAGCGCGGCGTTGACATTCTCAATCAAAGCCCGCTTGCCGCCCTCGTTGTAAATGCTCAAAAGGTTTGTTTCTTCAACAGTCAGTCTAATCATGCTCATACCTCCATATCGTGATTTTTTGTTTTTGCCGCCGCCTTTTTCGGGGCGGTCTTTGCCTTGTCTGCTTTAAGCTGCGCCCGGATAGAGGGGCGGGGCTTCCTTATCTTCCTGTCCCGGTTCTCCCCCTTGTCAATCAGCGCATACGTCCCATGTCTGCCCTCGATTTTGGAAAAGGCAAGGGTCTTGTAGGGCAGCATGGAGAAAAGGCGGTCAGTGTCCTTTGTGGCTGCAAGCTGCATGAACGCCGGGGAAAGCTCTACCATGAAATGGGTCTTGTTGGGGCTGTTCGGCGTGTCGTGCCGCTTCATTTCCCGTACAATGCGCCGCGCTTCCGTTTCAATCAGCCCGTCCCGCAATGCGGCGATATGCGCCTTGAAATCCCCCGGCGGAAGCTGCTCCCGGCTGCGCCGTTCTTCCTGTAAGAGCGATTGCAGCGCGTCCGGGTCGTTGGGTACGGCTTCAAAGCGTTCAAACTTTCCAAGCTCATAATCGGGATTGCCGTTGAAAAACTGTCCGGCGGGTATCTCCCGTTCCCCATGCTCATAAATCAGCTTCACCGTATCGGCGGGCAGCTCCTTTTCCTTGACGCGCTCATAATGTTTAGCGTAGTCCAGTTCGTACAGATTGCCCTTGATTTTCCCGCGCTCCGTCCCCGTTAGCTCGATTGCATAGGCAAGGACGCGGTCGCTCGTCTGCTCCATGTAGAAACGCCATGTGTTGTGGGGCGCGGTGTCTTTGAGGAAAACGTCGCGCTCCCGGAAGCAATGCGTCCCGGACGGGCGGCAGAACCACAAAAGGGTCTTGTCCTCCTTGCGGGGGCTTGCCGCCGCCTTTGCGATAATCTCCTTGTCAATCTCCAAGTCGCTCTGGTAAAAGCCTGTGTTCTGCTTCATAACCGCATTGAGGGAAGCGAACAAATCCACGTT
>OLGZ01001914.1_pt1 | contig 10779 bp, 12 predicted proteins | sample 1605981 | NCBI WGS metagenome assembly OLGZ01 (sample SAMN03283291) | human gut metagenome | biome: human-associated habitat; material: feces | host: Homo sapiens | place: Peru | collected 2012 | reverse complement strand
TCCGGCGTTACGCGTACGTCGTCAATGTGGGCAGTCTGCGAACGTGAGTAGAGGAAGCAGTCGCGAGCCACGCCTGAGAGACGCCAGAAGTCCTGGTCCTCCGAGTACGATCCGTCGCACCAGCGGAATGTCTGGAAAGCGAAGAGGTTGTCGCCCTTCTTGAGGTATGGAGTGATGTCAAATTCGGCTGCCGACTTCGAGTCCTCTGCATAACCTACGAACTTGCCGTTCACCCAAAGATAGATGTTGGATGTTACGCTTCCGAAATGTGCAATCACCTGACGACCGTCCCAAGAGTCGGGAATGTTGATGGTGCGGCGGTATGATCCCACGTGGTTGTCCTTCACGGGCACTTCAGGCGGATTGTCCTTGAAGTGTCCGCGCCATGCGAATCCGATGTTAACGTACTCGGGGTCACCATAACCGTTGACTTCCCATATTCCGGGCACCTTCATCGTCTTCCACGATGAGTCGTTGTAGTCTTCCTTGAAGACTGACTTGTATTTTACCATACATTCGTCAGTCCCTAAATCGGTTTTATTTTCCAAGTTCATATTTTTATCTAATCCAAATAAATTTTTGTATGTTTTATTTATTTCGCTATGGTTGGTATTATGAACTTCTATTGCGGCTGCATAAGAATCGCCAAACTCGCTTTCCAAGTATTTTTCCATATTTGCATACTTTTAAATATCTTCTTATAATTTTTCGCTTAACTTAAAATATTTAAGTTCTGTTTCATATCCTGATTCTCTGTTCCAAACCACACTTTTTTGTGTTTTAAGATATGCCGAAGTATCTTTAAAGTTTGTACTTAAAGTATCAAAAATAACTTTAGCATTATCAAAGAATTCATTTTTATTTGAATTAATATAATTCAAAATCATTATAATTTTATTTTTATTTTTATAAATTTTCTTTAATTATCTGTATTAACTCATCTTCTGTATAATTTATATATTCAACTTCAAGTTCAACATTAAATGCTGATTTATAAAAATCAAAATTTGATTTTACTGAATTGATATACTCTTTTTCGAATAAATTCATAACCAATGATTTATAGCAATATTCACAGCACATATCTTTAACAACATATTTTAATTTTTTAGTTTTATTTTTGAATGCTTTATTAAATTCTAATATTGTTGGATATTTATTTTGTTGAAATAAATCTATATATTTCATAATAATTAAATGTGAAATATTATCGTCGCATTCTATACTAACTTCAGTTTTAAAGTCTTTCTTTTTAAGTTTTACACTATTAATTCCATTTTATCGCCTCTACTTATAACAATATCATTAGTACCCCTCACATTTTAAAGATTTACCATTTGTATACAGAAAAAAGAACCATTATTTACGGTTCTTAATTACTTCAGCTTGAACTTTTTCATTACGATTACATTTTACTTCAAACTTATTTTTACAATTTGGACATATAACATTGTGTTTACCTTTTTGTAAAGGAAGTTTTAAAATTTGCTTACACTTAGGACATCTTTTATAAAGGCTAGTATTATAATTTTTAATTATATCTTTGTATAATTTAAATTTCTTTATTGGCTTATTTACGATATTTAAATAGCATTTATTTTCTTTGGATCTTTTAGTTTTATTAGTAGATAGAGTACGAAAGATTATTAGAAAGATAAATAATACTATGGATAAGCTTAGATAAATATTGTTAATAAAAATGTCAAATATTAGTAAAATGATTAAAATAATAAAGTTAAGAGTTGTTAGTTCATCTAGGCCATTTTTATTTGGCATCATACTATTAAATAGGCTTTTAAAAGTCATTTAGGCACCTATTTAGATAAGTATTCACAAATAAGATTACTTATTTCAGTTGGATTTTCAATACTTAAACCTTCAATTAATCTTGCTTGAGCATATAATACTTTAGTCATATTTTTTAGTTCTTCTTTGTCGGTATTATATAGATTTTCTAATTTTTTAGCAATTGGGTGATTTTCATTTATTTCTAGGACTTTACTTGCTTTAACGTCATTATCAAATGGCATGGCATTCATAGCTTTTTCCATTTCGACAGATATTTCACCATCACTGCTTAAGCATACTGGGTGATTTTTTAATTTATTAGTAAATCTTATTGATTTAACTTCACTAACGGCTTCAGCCATTGTTTTAAACATGTCTTTAGCTTCGTCGTTTTTCTTAGCTAGTTCTTCTTTTTCTTCTTTAGTATCTAAGTCAATAGAATCGTTGCAGACATTTTTGAATTCGAAGTCTTTATATTTTCTTAAGGTCATAATAGTAAATTCGTCAACGTATTCGGTGCAATATAAAATTTCATATCCTTTATCTTTAACAGCTTCAACTTGTGGTAATAGATCTATTTTTGCTACAGATTCACCACAAGCATAGTAAATTTCTTTTTGTCCTTCTTTCATGTCTTTTACATATTCAGCAAGAGTCTTATATGAACCATCTTTAGAAGACGCAAACATAATTAAATCTTCTAGTTTGTCTTTATCCATACCAAAGTTGTTGTAAACACCATATTTTAATTGCATACCAAATTCCTTATAGAATTTATTGTAGGCTTCTCTATCATTATTTAAAAGACGTTCTAATTCAGCTTTAATCTTAGATTCAATTGACTTAGCAATAGTTTTAAGGATACGATTTTGTTGTAGGGTTTCACGAGAGATATTTAAAGATAAGTCTGGTGAATCAACAACGCCTTTAACAAAGCTATAATAGTCTGGTAGAAGGTCAGCACATTTTTCCATAATTAGTACTCCATTAGAGTATAGTTGAAGACCTTTTTCGTATTGTTTAGTATAGAAATCATATGGAGCATGAGAAGGAATATAGATTAGAGATGTGTATTCAATAGTTCCTTCGGCTTTGGTATGAATTTTAGTTATTGGAGTTTCATAATCATTAAATTTATCCTTATAGAAGGTTTCATACTCTTCGTCAGTTATTTTGTTTTTGTCTCTTTTCCAAAGAGGAATTAGCGAGTTAATAGTTTCGATTTCTTTAACGGTTTCGTATTCGTCTTTATCGTCTTTGTTTTTCTTTTCTTTAAGATGTTGATGTTCAACTTCCATTTGAATTGGATAAGTTATATAGTCACTATATTTACGAATTAGGGTTTCTAGTTCGTAGGTTTCAAGGTACTTAGAATATTTTTCGTCTTCAGTATCATCTTTTAAGTATAGAATAACATCAGTACCATAAGATTCTTTAGAAGTTGGCTCTATTGTGTAACCATCAATACCAGTTGAAGTCCAGATATTAGCTTCTTCGCTACCATATTTTTTAGATATAACTTCTACTTTGTCAGAAACCATGAAGGCTGAGTAGAATCCAACACCAAATTGTCCGATTATATCGATATCTTTCTTCTTGGCATTTTCTTGTTTGAAGTCTAGGGAACCACTCTTGGCGATAGTACCTAAGTTAGTTTCTAGTTCTTCTTTAGTCATACCAATACCATTATCACTGATAGTTAAAGTTTTAGTTTCTTTGTTAGGTGTAATGGTAATGCATAGTTTTTTCTTATCAATTTTAATATCTTTGTCAGTTAAGGACATGTAATGTAGTTTATCAATGGCATCACTGGCATTAGAGACAATTTCTCTTAAAAATATTTCTTTGTTTGTATAAATAGAATTAATCATTAAATCCATTAGTTTTTTGGATTCGGCTTTGAATTCTTTCTTTTTCATTTTTATCACGCTTTCTAGCACTTGTTGATCACAATTGCTAAGTAAATAATAGTACACTTTTTAGCACTTGTCAACATGTTCTGCTAAATTTTAGGATTTAAAAAAGAGAAAGCTCTCTTTATTTTAATAAATCATTAATTTTTATCGTTTCGCCGCTGAAAGTTTTGGCATAAATATCATATAATTTTGTACCATCGACAGCATCACCTTGAAGATTACTTTGAACAGAATATATTTCAGTAACTTCTTTTAATGTTGGCAAGCTTATTATTTTAACTTCTTCACCACAGTCTAAACTATCAATAGATAAAGCAAAAATGTTTCCTGATGTAGTAACATAAACAACCCAAGAATCACCATCGCATATGTCAGCGCCTTTTGTAACCTGTTTGGCATAAGCAACCTTTGTATCTACACTGCTGCTACCATTTTTTAGGAATGGAGCCTTATAAGTTAACGTTCCCGTTTTAGATAGGCTAATTTTAATACTACTATCGTAGTTTTCCCATAAAGTTTCGTCTTTAGCGTTAGACATTAAGTCATTTAAATAATCTTGATAAGTTTTAGCAAATGGTTCTTCGCTAGTATTTTCTTTTAAGTTTTCACTTGTTGTAGACTTTATCTTTTCTTCTAACTCATTAATTTTAGTAGATAAGTCTTTATTTTTTTGATTTAAATTATCATAGATAAAATATCCTCCTACTAAACACACTATTAGTGCTATGGTTAAAAGTGTAATTATAATTTTTTCTTTCTTCATACTATACCCTTTCTATTATAATAATAATATCACTAGTACCCCTCCATTTTCAAAATTTTCCATATGTGAACGCGCATTTAGGCTTATTGATTATGAAAATTATTTTAAAGTACATACAATAGAATAAGATTAAGAAATGAGGAAAATTTATGGATAGTTCATTTATGACATCGATACTTGGTGGATGTGATATACTTTTTAAGATGTTGTTACTTTTTATTGGAATAGATTATATTACGGGAGTACTTGGAGCAATATATAAAGGTAAACTTAGTAGTAATGTTAGCGCTAAAGGTATTATTAAAAAAATTGGGTATATTTTACTCGTCGTTGTAGCAGGGGCTTTGGATGTTTTAATAAGTAGTGATGGTTATATAAGGCATGGAATAACTTTAATGTTTATTGCAAATGAAGGAATATCGATATTAGAAAATTGGGCAAAGATGGGAATTAAAATACCTGAGTTTTTAAAAGAAAGATTTGGCGATTTAAAGAATAATGAAGATATTAATGTTACTAAGACTATGGAAGATAAGAAAGATAGTAAAAAAGATATAAATTAAAAAATACCTCCTAGGAGATAATTAATTCTTTCTAAATAATTTGAAGGACTTTTTGGTACTTTTGCTCTTTTTATAGTCGTCTAAGAATTCTTTTAAAGGTTTATTTTGTTTAAATGATAATATGAAAGAATATTTTTCTTGACGACGTTTTTGCTGTTCTTGAATATAAACGCGAAGTTCTTCAAGTTTAACATCAAGTTCATTTTCTTTAGCATATTTCTTAATCTTTTTAAGTAGGTTAGTTGAGTAGACATAGTCAATTACTATGACACCGAAGAAAACTCCTAAGACGAATGAGAAAGCGAGGTTGTTGGAAAACCATTTTAAGAGATTTAAGATAGGACTAGCTAAGAAGAAATAGTAGATTGCAGCAATAGCAGTCCAAATTGCAGAAAATAAAGGACAAATTATTCCCTTATAGTTACCCCACTCGTTGGAATAGTCCCAAAGTTTAACGCCTTTCCCGTCAACAAATGATAAGCCCCCGATAAATTCTATTAGAGTCATGGTAGCGCCCATTAGTAAAATTACGATAATAGGATGCACTGTCATATTTCTAAAAAGTAAATATATTAATGTAAGTGCTGTTAGTCCAAAACCATAAATGGGAAGATATGGCCCTACTAGGAATCCGGGGTTGACCCAGTGACCAGATACGGCACGGCGGAAGAAAAATTCCATTATCCATCCTGCTGTACAGCCGATGTAAAAAATAAATAAAAATGTTAAAAACCAATTCATATTCTCACCAACTATAGTTTATCATAAAATTCTTTCATATTTGCATACTTTTAAAAAATAGACAACATTTTGACGATTTATGTATCTATTTTATAATTCATATTTATTATTTTGTATAATTAAAATTTATGAACACCCTTTTATAAAGATAAAACTTTGATTACCTAAATTTTAGTATAGTGGCATATACTTATTTAGGTGATTTTTTATGTTAGTTAATTATTCTTCAAAGGAGTTAGATTTGTTAGCCAGGATAATGCGGGCTGAGGCATTGGCAGAGGGTAATCTTGGAATGTTAATGGTTGGAAATGTGGTTGTTAACCGGGTTATTGCTAATTGTTTGACTTTTAAAAATATTAGAAGTGTTAATGATGCGATTTATCAAGCTAATCAGTTTAGTGGAATTAATTCTAGTTTGTTTCAAAGTACTTCGACTACTAAAGAAAAGGATTTAGCAAAAAGAGTTTTAAGGGGCGAGTATTTTTATCCAGCAACTGATGCGTTATGGTTTTATGCGCCAAAAACTGGCGAAAATTGTAAAGATTTATGGTACGGTCAAAGGAATGCTGGAAGGTATAAAAATCATTGTTTTTATAAGCCGGATCCTGGGGTTTGTAAGGAACTATATTAGTTTTTTAAATTAATAATTTTTGGCCAACGGATAAAGTACTTGTTGATAGATTGTTTTTAGCAATTAGGTCGCTGACGGTTGTGTTGTTAGCTCGTGCAATTGAATATAAGGTATCACCAGATTTTACGGTGTAGATGTTTTGGGATGTAGTGGCGCTGGAAACTGGTACTTTTAGTTTTTGACCAATGGATAGATTTGACGACTTTAAATTGTTAATGGTCATGAGGTTACTTACGGTCGTGTTATATTGTTTGGCAATTTTATATAGGCTGTCGCCTTTTTTTACGGTGTATGTTGTAATGTCAGTTGATGGGGATGGGGCTTTATCAATTAGCAGGCTTTGGCCAATGGTTAGGGTGTCGGAAGTAAGATTGTTGAGACTTTTTAGTTCATTTACTGTTAGACCATTTTTAGAAGCGATAGAATATAAGGTGTCGCCTTTTTTTACGGTGTAGTAAGTACCTGATGATGGGGAGGCTGATTCGGAAATTTTTAGTTTTTGGCCGATACTTAGCATGTTGCCTGATAGATTGTTGATAGATTTTAAGTTATCCACAGTCGTACCAAATTTTTTTGCAATGCTCCATAGGGAGTCACCTTTTTCAACTGTGTAGTATTCGTCGGTTGGCGTATAGTAGGGAACGCCAATGTACTCGGTTACGGCTTTGACTACAGCTTCGGCATAGTCTTGCCAATTGTCTTTTAATTGATTTACATCATCAGCTGTACTATCAAGAAAGCCATATTCTACTAGGAGTGCTTCAGTATTAGGAGTATTTCTTATTATATAGTAATAGTCTTTGGACGAATCACTGGGTAGTCTTCTTTGATAATATTTCCTGACGTTTTGACCAGTGTTCTCAATTTCTTGAGCTATTTTTTTGGCTAAAGTATCTTTGCTGCGAAGGCCGTAGACGATTTCAAAACCGTCGCCACCGCCAGCATTAATATGGTTAGCAAGAACTATTACGTCATTACCATTGCCATAGAAACTTAATACTTTATCAACTCTATCGGTCGGATTAAGGGTAATATCGCTATCTCTAGTTAAAGATGCTGGTATACCTAATTCGTCAAAACGATCTTTCATGTATTTAGAAATTTTTAAAGTCAAATCTTTTTCAATGATGCCGTTCCCACTAGCGCCTTGGTCTTCGCCACCATGGCCAGCATCAACAACGATTTTTTTCATGATTATCACCTAAAATATTGTATGTGAGCTTTGAAAATTGGTGATTGTTTAAGATACCTCAAAATATTGATAGTAATCATTTTCTTTTTTTATAATTTGTTATATTGAGTTTTGCAGTAAAAATGAGCAATCCCAGTTAATATAAGGGTTTGCTCATTCCTTAGTTGTTGTGTTTCAAAATTTTTTACAAATATTTTCTTTGTAAAACATACATCTATTTTTTTATTATCCAAGAAGATTTTGTTAATGATCCTTCATTTTCTTTTTTGTTTTCATGCTTTAATCGTGAAACAATATATCTAACTCTATTATTATTATTTTTTTCACTCATATTTGTTGGTAGTTTTGGTTGATATCTTTAAATTCGTCTAAAATACGATTTCACAGTTCCTTTAAATCGGTCTGGTTATTAAAATCTATGTTTTCCATAAGGGACTCTTTTTTTACCATATATTACCATAATATCAACTTAAACTGAAGTTTATTTTAAATAATATATAAATTTCAAAGAACATTTTAGCATATTAAAAGCCATGTTATTCTTTAGCATGGCATAGCTTTTTTTAATCTAAACAATTATTTAATTTATCATAATTTCTTCCTAGTACTAGAATAGACTACTTAATTCAAGCTTTTCTTAATATATTCGCTTAAATTTTTATCTACACAATAGATATAGCATCCTTTCATTCCTCTAGTCATTAAAGTTCTGTAAGTATTTTTAATAATTTCATCGGCAATTTTGTATGCAATATCTTGGCCTTGTTCTTTGGTAATTTCCTTTATCCCTCTTAGTGAATAATCGCTTTTGGCTCTTTTCGTGTAATCAGTAATTATATGATTATTTTCATAACACATATCAGGGCCGATTATAACACCAATGTAGTCAAATTCTAAGCCTTGAACTGTATGAATGCAACCTGCTTCGTGGACAGAGTTTGACCCAATAGCAAAATATTCACCACCTTCAAGATTCCAACTAATTTCAAAGTTTTTTTCCGGCATTTTAATTTCATGGTAGTTAGGATCTTTTCGGCTGTCACCGGATGGCCATTCCCAACAATATCCTGCTACTATTCGAGATTTATTATTGATTTTATTTTTAGTTTCAATTAATTTTCTTAGTTCATTTGGATCATCTAAAACTCTGAAATCATAATTAAAGCCTTTAAAATCAAAATTTGCAGTATCGTTTATTTCTAAAGTTCTATCAAGCCATGATAAGTAACCATTTGAGCCATTACATCTAAATTGACTTTTTAATTCGTAAGTAGAAATGTTAGCATCCATTTCATTAGCAAATTGTCTTATTAAGTCTTCACGACCAATATCTTTTAAAGTTACTCTTTGGTTTTCATCAATAAGGAAAATAGAAAATTTAGATGAATTTATTATTTCTTTAATTTGATTTTCACCTTTGTTGGAGTATCTTCCTGATTTTTCGTTTAAACGATGAGCTTCATCTGCTATTATACAGTCAAATTTATCTTTTTCAGTGTTAATAAAGTTTCCTGAACTTTGAAAAAGATTATTAATGTAAGTTTTAGTGAATTTTCCTTTTAGTTTATAGGAATAAACATTTCTTGGAGCTGAGTTTTTAGTTACATAAAAACAAGATAGATTTCTAGTATTTAAGGCAATAAGAAGGTTAATTGCTAAGACAGATTTTCCGGTTCCAGGGCCACCTTTTATAATCATTACACTCTTTTTATTTGAAGAGATTGTGTTTATAGCAGTTCTAATGGCATATTCATAAATGATTTTTTGATCGTCAATCATATTAAATTCTTTATTACCTTTAAGCATTTGTGCTAAAGAATCTTGAAGCATTTTAGAAGGTTTAATATCACTAGTGGCAATTTCATGGAGAATAGTAGCATCATCACCTTGAGTAATACTTGATTTAATAAAGTCTCTAAATTTTATGACGTCATTATGCCCAAATAAGGGAGCTTCTGAAGTGTATTTTTTATAATGTTCAGATATTAAAGTATCATCTTCTTCAAAGTAGTAGTTATGAAGATAGGCACAGGGAATTATCTTAATGTTTTTTTGCTGAACTATTTCATTGTAGTCTTCTAATAATAATTTGTAGGTTAATGCTTGATAAGATGGATGGTTAACTTCTCTTAGACCTTTACCAGTATATGTATTAACTTTGTAAATTCCATCCATTAATGGTACTTCAGTGGCTTTTTCCCATTGTTTTAGTTCTACAATTATTATATTAGATGTCTCATTATTATAACCGGATATCATAAAGTCGGCGCGACAATTTGTTGGTGAAAGGTTATATTCTATGGCAATACCGGCGTTATCAGGTATTTTGTTGTCACTTAAGACACCTCTCATATAGGGCATAGAGTTTTTCCAAGAGGTATATTCGGAAATTGATGGTTTTCTTTTTAAAACTTCAATATATTTATTTCTAATTTTATCTGCTATTATTCCTAGATCTACATCATCAATAAAGCTTAATTTGGTTGCTTCGTATACTAACATTTTCTTCTCCTATATTATAATTTGGTGTATTTGGTACTTTTACCCTTTGCTTTTTCAATAGGGTATTTTTGGGCGCTGATTTTCATTTTATCTAAAACGATTTGTTTTGGATCAACTCCTATTTGATGGCATAGTAGGATGCAATAATTCATTACATCGGCTATTTCATATTTTAATTCGTCTTTATCATAATTATTATTCCATTGAAAACATTCAAGTAATTCTCCAGCTTCGATGGAAATTGATTTAGCAAGATTTTCTGGAGTATTGAATTGAAGCCAATCTCTTTCTTCAGCAAATTGGACTATTTTTTGTTCTAGTTCTTTCAAAATGATCACCTCGTAAATTTCTGGGAATATTATAGCACAATATAGAAAAAAATAGTTGTAACTTTAATACTTATAGAAAATTTTTAATTGTATCTGCGTTTAGATGGTGCTCAGGATCCTTCTTTACAATTGTTAATTATCTAACTCTTGTCTATTTTCTATAAATATGGTACTATTATTTTGAGGTTACAGGACCCTGTAGTTACAGGACCCTGTATATTTTTAGTAATATATGACCTTGATGAGAATAACTGCCATTTTCGCCTTGTTACAGGACCCTGTATATTTTTAGTAATATATGACTAATTAAGACGTTCAAAGATGCTGAGCAAGTTACAGGACCCTGTATATTAG
>OLGZ01001905.1_pt1 | contig 10805 bp, 10 predicted proteins | sample 1605981 | NCBI WGS metagenome assembly OLGZ01 (sample SAMN03283291) | human gut metagenome | biome: human-associated habitat; material: feces | host: Homo sapiens | place: Peru | collected 2012 | reverse complement strand
TCATATTGTAATATTGATTTATGACATTCGTATAGCCAACATAATATGAGGAATCCGCACTTTTTGCAAATTCTCTTTTCAGAATGTATTCGATGTATGCCGAGGCTAAGGGCTGGAAAACGGAAATTCTCAATGCAAATCCAACCGAGCTTGGCGGGTATAAAGAAATCAGTTTCATGATATCCGGAGACGGTGCATACTCTCGCTTCAAGTTTGAAAGCGGTGTTCACCGTGTTCAGCGTGTTCCCGAAACGGAATCGCAGGGTAGGATTCATACCTCGACCGTTACCGTTGCCGTTCTGCCCGAGGCGGAGGAGGTTGACCTGCAAATCAACCCGACCGACCTTCAGATTGATACCTTCCGTTCAAGCGGAGCAGGCGGTCAGCATATCAACAAAACTGAATCGGCAATAAGAATTACACATATTCCGACAGGCACGGTCGTTGAATGTCAGGACGAGCGAAGCCAATATAAAAATAAAGACAGAGCGATGAAAATTCTGCGTTCGAGAATCCTTGAGCAGGAGCGTGCAAAGCAGAACGAAGCGATCGCGGGCGAAAGAAAATCGCAGGTCGGTACAGGTGACAGAAGCGAGAGAATAAGAACCTACAACTTCCCGCAGGGTCGTGTCAGCGACCACAGAATCGGGTTGACCTTATATAAAATAGAGGCTATTATGAACGGTGATCTTGACGAGCTTATCGACGCTCTCATCACCGCAGACACTGCCGAAAAACTGAAAGCTGAGTAAGAACATGGAAACTGAAATTTTTGACGGCGGCTCACAGCAGGATATTGAAAAGGCCGCTAAAATTCTCAAAAGCGGCGGGCTTGTCGCAATTCCGACCGAGACGGTTTACGGACTTGCTGCGGACGCGCTGAACTCCGATGCGGTTGCGAAAATCTTTAAAGCAAAGGGCAGACCGATGGACAATCCGCTGATAGTACATATCAGCCGCTTTGAGGAAATCTACAGGCTTGTCAAGGGCGTACCGCACAAGGCAAAGGAGCTTGCCGACCGCTACTGGCCGGGTCCGATGACAATAATTTTGCCGAAATCAGATATAATTCCCGACGAGGTGAGCGCAGGCCTGCCGACAGTTGCTGTTCGTATGCCGTCTCACCCTGTAGCAAGAGCGATAATTGAGAAAACCGGTCGTCCGCTTGCCGCGCCGTCCGCAAATTCCTCGGGACTTCCGAGTCCGACGACGGCAAAACATGTTATGGACGACATGAACGGAAAAATCGAAGCAATCGTCGACGGCGGCCCGTGCGACGTAGGTATTGAATCCACGGTCGTTACGCTTGCAACCGATCCGCCGAGACTTCTCAGACCCGGCGGAATAACCCATGAGCAGCTTGAGGCGGTACTGGGTCACGTTGATATCGACCCTGCCGTGCTCTCACAGCTCAAGGAAGGCGAGCGTCCGGCTTCTCCGGGAATGAAATATAAGCATTATTCGCCGAAAGCCGAGGTATATATAGTAAACGGCAGTCTGCCGAGCTTTAAATATCAGATTGACTGCGATTTGCGTGAAGGAGATGCGGCTCTTTGCTTTGACGGTGAAGAGAACGAACTTCCCGTTCCCTGCCTTTCGTTCGGAAGAAAGGATAATTCGCTCGAACAGGCGCACAGCCTTTTTGATGATTTGCGTAAATTTGACGATATGGGAATAAAGCGTGTTTTCGTCCGTGCACCGTCCGCCAAGGGAGTAGGTCTCGGAGTTTACAACCGTCTTTTGCGTGCGGCGGCATTCAAAATTATCGAGCCGCCCGTTATTTACGGCCTGACAGGTCAGAGCGGCGCCGGCAAAACCACAGTCGGCAATGAGCTGAAAAAGAAGGGCTATCTGATAGTTGACGGCGATATTCTTGCAAGAAGGGCTGTTGAAATTCCCGATGTTCTCAATGCGCTTGCCGACGAATTCGGAAAAGAAATTCTTGATTCCGAAGGCAATCTTATTCGCAGTGAGCTTGCCAAGCGTGCATTTGCCAACGAGCATAAGCGTCAGCGTCTTAACAGAATCACCCATCCTGTGATAACCGCTCTTGCGCTTGAAACAATAAGGAATAATTTCACATCGGAATACAAGGGCGTTATCATTGATGCGGCGGCAATTTTTGATTGTGATCTGCCGAAATACTGCACAAAAATGATAGTTGTAACCGCCGACAGGGATATCCGTGCCGAGCGAGTAATGAAGCGTGACGGCATAAGCCGCGAGACAGCCATGCTCAGAATAAATGCACAAAAAAATGAGCAATATTATATAGAAAAGGCAGATATTATTGTCCGCAATAACGGAAGCGAAAACCTGTCCGATCAACTGAATGAATTATAAAACAAACGCCCTGCACAAACTGTCGGTTCAAGCAAGGCGAAAAAGAATAAGTTTACCGTAAATCGGTCGAATTTTTAAGGAGGAAATCACAATGGCAGAAGAAAAGACAGAAGTTGATGTTTTGTGCGAAAAATTGTTTATGAACAAAAAGCACAGCGCAAATTTTGTTGATGAAGCAGAGCTTCAAAAGGCGATGGATTTCGCCGAGGATTACAAAAAATTTCTCAACGATAACAAAACTGAGCGAGAGGTCGCAAAATTTGTTGTTGCCGAGGCAGAGAAAAAGGGCTTCGTTCCCTTTGATAAATTCAAGAAGTACGCACCCGGCGACAAGGTTTACTATCTCAACCGTAAAAAAGCGGTTATCCTTGCCGTTATCGGCAAAAAAAGCGTCGGCGAGGGTGTAAGAATCGCAGCGGCTCATATTGATTCTCCTCGGCTTGACCTTAAGCCGAACCCTCTCTATGAAGCAAACGAGGTTGCTCTTTTCAAGACTCACTACTACGGCGGAATCAAGAAATATCAGTGGACAACGATTCCTATGTCACTCCACGGCATAGTTGTTCTGCGTGACGGCACGGAGGTTGAGGTCAGCCTCGGCGAAAAAGAAGGGGAGCCTCAGTTCGTTATATCCGATCTTCTTCCTCACCTTTCGAAGGAGCAGGACAAGAGAACCCTTGACGACGGAATTAAAGGCGAGGAGCTGAATGTTATTGTCGGCTCACTTCCGTTCAAGGCGGACAAGGGCAGCGAGCTCGTTAAACTTAACATTCTCAAGCTTCTCAACGAAAAGTACGGCATGGTCGAGGAGGACTTCCTCACGGCTGAGCTTGAAATGGTTCCTGCGGCAAAGGTTACGGATATCGGCTTCGACCGCAGTCTTATCGGCGGCTACGGCCATGACGACCGTGTCTGCGCTTATCCCGAGCTCAGAGCAATCCTTGACCTTGACGAAACGCCCGACTATACAGCCGTTGCCGTTCTCACCGACAAGGAGGAAACGGGCTCAGACGGAAACACAGGCCTGAATTCATCATATATGAAATATTTCATCGCCGACCTCGCAAGATCCGAGGGACTTATGGTTTGGGATGTTCTTTCAAAGTCAAAGTGCCTCTCCGCCGATGTCAATGCGGCATTTGACCCGACCTTCCCGACTCCGTTCGAGGCAAGAAACGCTTCTTATCTTAACAGAGGCATCGTTGTCACGAAGTATACGGGTGCAAGAGGCAAGGGCGGCACCTCGGACGCAAGTGCAGAATTTGTCGGCGAGGTTACGAGAATTTTCAACAACGCTAACGTAAATTGGCAGCTCGGCGAGCTCGGCGCGGTTGACGCCGGCGGCGGCGGAACGGTTGCAAAGTATGTCGCAAACCTTGACGTTGATGTTATCGACGTAGGCGTTCCCGTTCTCTCGATGCACGCTCCGTTCGAGCTCATCGCCAAGCTCGACGTTTACATGGCAAACAAGGCTTTCACAGCTTTCTTTAAAGCGTAATTTTTTTCGGTCTCCTCTCAGTCGGTCAAGGGGAGACCTATTAAAAATTGACAGAGGTGTTTTTATGAATGAAAAAGAGCTTTGCAAAGCGGCAATTGACGCAATGAAGAATGCGTATGTTCCGTATTCCGGCTACAGGGTCGGTGCGGCATTGATGACCGAGGACGGAAAGCTTTTCACCGGCTGCAATATTGAAAACGCCGCATACACTCCGACCGTCTGCGCCGAAAGAACAGCTTTTTTCAATGCGATTTCTTCAGGCGAAAGAGATTTTGCCGCTATTGCCGTTGCCGGCGGTAAGGACGGAATTATAAGCGGATCCTTTCCCCCTTGCGGAGTTTGCCGTCAGGTTATGGCTGAATTTTGCTCTCCCGATTTTACGGTTCTTGTTGTCACGGGAGAGGAGTCGTATAAAAAGTATTCCCTTAATGAACTGCTTCCCGAAGCGTTTACGCCGAAAAATATTGAAAAATAAAAATTACCGCAATTAAAGCCTGCCCTTATCCATGATTTGAAAGGGCAGGCTTTTGAATATTTTGACCAAAAATAAATGAGTTCTTTTTTAGTCAAATCTTTAACAAACTCTTGAAATGCGATGAGTTTTAATATATAATTAAAATAAGAATGTACGGTCTCCTCAAACGCAAGCGACGGAGGCCGGTTCGGAAATAATAAGTCCTCTGTGTCGGGGGCTTATGAGGATAAAAGGAGGATAAACCTTATGAATGAAAACTTCAGCTACAAAATGAAGCTGACAGACGAGGAAAAAGAAATTCTTCACGGCTCAAAGGGCGAGGTAATGGCGAAGGTTATGAAGACCCTTGTGCTTTACGGCGACGCTTTCGGAGCAGAGAAATTCGTTCCCGTAAACGGCAAAGGACATCTTGTTACAAGCTTCGGCATTTCGGTTCTCAAGCCCGTGTTCTCCATCATGGATGAGCTCATTAAGGGCGGTCTCAAGGTTGACGAGGGATTTACAGTTGACCCGAGACCCATTGACTACGCAAACGTTAAGTGCAATCCGCTCCAGAAGCTGATCTTCAACAAGATTCTCTACGGTATGCAGGATTCCTACGAGGCTCAGCTCCATAAGCTCGGACTCAAGAGTGACAAATCATTCACTTGCGCCTGCTATTTTGACGAGGTAGGCAACACACCCAAGAAGGGCGATATTCTTTCATGGGCAGAGAGCTCGGCTGTTGTATTTGCAAACTCCGTTCTCGGTGCAAGATGTAACCGTAACTCCGGTATCATCGAGCTGTTCGGTTCAATTCTCGGCAAGGTTCCCGAGTTTGATCTTCTCACAGATGAGGGAAGAAAGGCAAAGTGGATCATTGAGGTAAAAACCACAAAAATTCCGGAGGCTCAGGTTCTCGGTTCGGCAATCGGTATGAAGGTTATGGAGGACGTTCCTTACGTCAAAGGTCTTGACAAGTGGATCGGCACAGAGCTCACAGACGATGCTAAGGCATATCTCAAGGATTTCGGCGCAGCAACCGCTTCAAACGGTGCAGTCGGACTCTACCATATTGAAAATCTTACTCCCGAGGCAGTTGAGCAGGGCGAAAGCCTCATCGCCGAGGGTGCTCAGACTTATGTTATCGACGATGCAGAGCTTGAAAGAGTTTACAAGAACTATCCTGTTATGTGGAAAGATAAGGGTGCCGCTCCGAAGCTTTGCTTTATCGGCTGTCCTCACCTTTCATATGCGCAGCTCGGCGAATGGACAGAAAGATTTGAGAATGAGCTTAAAAAGCAGGGCAAGACAAAGGTCGGTCTTCGTACTGTTATGACAACCGCTCCCGAGGTTCTCGACAGATTTAAGAAGGAAAACAGTGCCGCTTACAACAAGCTTATCGGCTTCGGCGTCAACATTTCCTGTATTTGTCCGCTTATGTATATGAACAATCCGCTCTGCGGCGGCGACACGAGCAATGTTATTACTTGCTCCAACAAGCTTCGTACATATACCACCGCACGTTATTTCACAACTGACGATATCACCAAGATCGCTGTCAAGGGAGGTTTTTGATTATGAGTAAGACATTCAAAGGACGTCCTGTTGTAGCAGGCACAATCAATAAGGGCGAGGCTGTTGTTTCTCATAACGGTGTAAACACACTTGCCACATTCCAGAAAACAGCCCTCATGCATGATATTCCGATTATCGGCAAGGACGAGGTTATCGGTTCTGACCAGAACAACCCGGATGTATTCGGCAAAAATCTTACCGGCAAGGTTCTTTGTCTGCCTCAGACAATCGGCTCAACAACCGGCGGTATGGTTCTCTACACCGTATGCGCTCTTAATATGGCTCCGGCGGCAATGCTTTTCTCGCTGCCGATCGACTCTCTTGCAGCCGCAGGCGTTATCCTCTCCGATGTTTGGACGGATAACACTATCGTTGCCGTTGACTCTCTCGGCGATGAATTCCTCAGCGCTGTAAAGGACGGCGACAAGATCACCGTTAAAGAGGACGGAACTGTTATCGTTGAATAAAACCTGACTTTAAGAGCTGTTGCAGAAAAACGGCAAGTTTCTCTGCCGCAGCTCTTTCTTTTCGGAGGAATTTATGGCGAATATCAGAATAGACAACGCTTCCGATGACGTGCTGAAAATCGAGCTTGACGGCGAGGAATTCTTTATTCCCGAAGACGGGAGTATAACAATCTCGCCTGTCGAAAAAGGAAATCACAGGCTTATCGCCTGCCGTGCAATAAGGATGGAGACGGATAAGAAATTCGACAGCGATAAGGATAATCCGACACGCAAGCTTTCAAAGGACGAGAACAGCCAATATGTGCAGCTTAAGGGAGTTTTTGAAATAAATGTTATCGCTTCAAAATCCGTTTGGACGGTAAAGAAAAAGCCGATACTTGTTGAAAAAACAGGTGTTGACGCACTTTTTTCGGGCTGCGAGCTTGAGATCACGGGAGGCAGTGTTGTTGCATCAAGACAAAGCTTCGCCGATGAAAATTTGCGCAGGGCATATCTGAAAAAACAGTTAATGGGCGCTTTTTTTCCGATAGGCATCGGAATTTTGATTTTTACCGTGTTGGTTCTTGTTGCGCTCTCGGCAAACATTTCCGGCAATCCGGTCATGCTCGGCGGCAGAGAATTTACATATCCGTGGACATTCGGTCTGGCGGCAATTGACCTCGGCTTTATAGGATATTTTACCGCGATGCTTATAAATATTTTTTCTTTGGATAAAAGATACAGATAATGGACTGTTGCTTTTAGGCGCAGTCCATTATATTTTCGTCAAGGTTTTATCCGATGTGACAAAAATCGTCTTTTATACAAAATAAAGTGTACAATCTCGCCGTAATATGTTATAATAGGGCAAAATGTAGAAAGGAGCGCTTTACAGTGAAAAGAAAATTCTTATCGTTTCTTTTAATTGTTGCAATTGCAGTAGGTTTTTGTATGCCTGTTTCCGCCGCAACATCATTGAAGCTGACAGACGCAACATATCCGACGACATTAAAACAGGGCGATCCTTTTATTGCAAGGGGGATTATCACCTCGGATTATTATATTCGCAAGGTTGTTATCGGCGTTTACAATTCGAACGGAACCGCAGAGTTTGATTATACCGGATTGCCTGGAGAAAAAAGCTATGATATAAATGATGTGGACTATCTCTTGTCTTTTTCAAAACTTAAAAACGGCAGCTACACATATAAAATCGTAGCTTCAGACGACAACAGCTCCGACGTTGTTCTTCTCAACAAGAGCTTTACGGTTACAAGCACCGGTCAGGCTGTGAGCACATTGAAAATAACCAATGCAAAATATCCCGATACCCTTGACGTGGGAGAGGGTTTTTCGGTAACGGGAATTGTTTCGTCTAACTATAATATAACGAAGATTGTAATAGGTGCATATAAAGCGAACGGTACAAAGGGCTTTGAATATATCGCAACCCCTAATGCAAAAAGCTTTGATGTGAACAGCGTTGACTACAGTCTGCCGTTCTCAAGGCTTGCCGCAGGAAGCTATACATATAAAATCACGGCAAGCGACACCGAGAGCTCAAATGTTGTTCTTCTTAACAAATCCTTCACCGTCGGAAGCAGCTCTGTGCCGACAGGCAATTTAACAAAAGTCAACTGGGATGTTATTGATATTTCATATTGGAACAGTGACTCAATAAACTCGTGGTCGAAAATTGCATCCGACATTGATGCGATCATCCTCAGACTCGGATTTGCATATACCGCAAGCAAGAAAATGGAAGAAGACGACAGCTTTGCGGATTACTATGCTGCGGCAAAAAAATATAACATTCCTGTCGGAGTTTATTATTTCGGAGCAGCAACGACCGCCAGGGAAGCAAGCAGGGAAGCGGATTTTGTTATAAGTCTTTTGAAAAAATATAACTGCAAGCTCGAAATGCCTGTTTATTACGACCTTGAAACCGAGGACCAGGTTGATTTAACTCAGGCCGAATGCACCGAGGTTGCTCGAACCTTCTGTGACAAGCTTAAAGCGGCAGGATATTTTGTCGGAATTTATTGCAACAAATACTTCGCGAGAGACGAGCTTTATGCCTCAAGGCTTTCGGACTATCATTTTTGGATTGCCGAGTATAATTCAAGCTGCACATATAACGGCGCTTACGGAATGTGGCAGTACACGGAGACCGGCAGGGTTTCGGGAATTGATCGAGTTTGCGACAAAAACTATTGCTACTATGATTATCCGTCATATATTAAGGCAAACGGTCTGAACGGTTTTTCAAAGCCGTCGGTTACAAATCCTCAATTCAGCTTTAAGACCGGAGCAAATCTCAGCCTGAACGAAGCGAGCAAGAGGATTTATCTGAGGAAAGAACCGGGGCTTACGCAAGCGCAGTTCATTTCAAAATATGTTTCATACAAGGATGTAACGGTAAAGATGACAGCGCTTACCTCAGCCGGCACGGTAAAAACGGGATCAACCGTTTCCGCCGAGGGCAACGGAAAAAGCTTCGGTCCGTACACAGTATGTCTTATCGGCGATATCAATGCCGATTCAAAGATAAATTCGGCAGATGCGCTCTTGATTCTTCGTCACGCTGTCGGGTTAACAACGCTTTCGGGCAATTTGCTGATCAGTGCCGACTGGAACGGCGACGGAAAAGTGAATTCCTCCGATGCGCTTGAAGTTTTAAAATTTGCGGTTTCAAGGTGATCATTATGAAAATAGGTATTTTTACAGACACACATTATTGCGACCTCGATCTGCTTGAGCAGGACAGAAAGCCGCGCTATGCCTACGCTGCGGTGAAAAGAGCCTTTGAAGATTTCAAGGCACAGGACGTGCAGATTGCCGTTTGCTTGGGTGATCTCGTTCATTTTCATAACGGAACCGAGGAGAGCATCAGGCATCTTAAACAGATCTCGTCTCTTATCAATTCCTACGGTATTCCTACATATCAGTGCATGGGAAACCATGATAATGAGGTAGTCAGTGCCGATGACATGGCAAAAATAACAGGCTTTCACGTAGCGCCGACAACGGTTGAGGACGATGAGGTCAAACTTATTTTTCTTGATGCTTCATATTCACCGGACGGTAAACCATATGGTCGAGAAGATATTGATTGGACAAAGAGCTATGTTCCGAAATCCGAGTTTGCTTGGCTTGAAGAACAGCTCAACACGGATAAAAGAAAAATTGTGTTCACCCATCAAAATATAGATACTAATGTTGAAAGCCGTCATATTGTTTCAAATGCGAATGAAGTGAACGGTATAATTGCAAGACACGGTGTTTCACATGTCTATCAGGGGCATTATCATTACGGGGCAGAGAACATTATCAATGGTATTCCGTATACGACGCTTCGAGCAATGTGCATCGGTGAGGAAACAAATTATCTTATAGCAGAGGTTTAATATGTCGGTTGAGGAGCTTGTACTTTTTATTTTTGAAATGGTCGGAACCGTCGCTTTTGCAATATCCGGAGCAATGGTTGCTATAAAGAAAAGGGTAGACGTTTTCGGCGTTATCGTTCTCAGCGCAATGACGGCGCTCGGCGGAGGAATTGTCAGGGATATTCTTATCGGTCATCTGCCGCCGACGATGTTCTCCGACTACAGATATGTCATGGTTGCGGTTATTACGTCTGTGATTGTATTTATTGTGGCATATATTTTTCGTGATTCATATCGAAAAAGCGAAAAAACAGTTGATGCGGTCAATAACGTTTTTGATGCTCTCGGTTTGGGTGTTTTTACCGTTATGGGCGCAAAGGTTGCTATTGAATCAGGCTTCACGGTTAACGGAATCCTCGTTGTTTGCCTTGCCGTGGTGACCGGAGTCGGCGGCGGTCTGATTCGTGATGTTATGCTCATGGAAATACCGTTTGTTCTCAAAAAAAGAATATACGCCGTTGCCTCAATTCTCGGAGGAACAGCGTATCATTTGATGTATATTCACAATGTAAATGTTAGGGCGGCGTCGATTATTGCCGTGCTGATTGTTTTTGCGGTCAGAATTTTTGCAACCGTGTTTAAGCTCGACTTGCCGAAGGTAAGATTCCCGAAAGAGGAAAAATCAATATAACAAGTACATATGAAAAAACCTCCCCTTTTTCAAGAGGAGGTTTTATTATACCCGGTCTTATTTTTTGAATGCGTTTTTAATTACCTTCGGGAGAAGAACAAAGAGATACTTAACGAGCATATCGACGATAGCCTTAACAAAGTTTGTTATGTAAGCACTGATGTTTGAAACGTTATCGGTCGGAAGATCCTGATAATCTTCTGCCGGCTTGTTCTGTCCAATGTCCTTCTTAATAGCGTACTTATCAATAAGAGTAATCTCTTGAGTTTTGTCATCAACAAGGTAGGATTTCATAACAAGCTTGCCGCCGTCGATCTCTGTTGTCATGAAACAGCCGCCCAAATCTCTTGTTGAAAGGCGGAAATCGCAGCAGCCCGGGATAGGATCAATAGCGTCGTAAACTCTGTAT
>OLGZ01001904.1_pt1 | contig 10805 bp, 22 predicted proteins | sample 1605981 | NCBI WGS metagenome assembly OLGZ01 (sample SAMN03283291) | human gut metagenome | biome: human-associated habitat; material: feces | host: Homo sapiens | place: Peru | collected 2012 | reverse complement strand
GGATGGCGTTGAAAAAGCAGCAACTCTGCTTATCACACTTGGACCTGAAAAATCAGCTAAAATATTTAAACATCTCAAAGAAGAAGAGATTGAACAGCTCACTCTTGAAATTGCAAATACAAGCAGTGTTTCTCCGCAGACAAAGGAAAAAGTTTTGAGTGAGTTCTATGAGATATGTCTTGCACAGCAGTATATTGCTGAAGGCGGTATCGGATATGCAAAAGAGCTGCTTGAAAAAGCACTTGGCGAAGAAAAAGCGAAGGATGTTATCGGAAAGCTTACAGCAAGCCTTCAGGTTCGTCCTTTTGAATTTATCAGAAAGACAGACCCAAGCCAGCTGCTTAACTTTATCCAGGATGAGCATCCTCAGACTATTGCACTTATACTTTCGTATCTTCCTGCCTCACAGGCATCAATGGTTGTGTCATCGCTTCCACCTGAAAAACAGGCAGATGTTGCAAGAAGAATTGCACAGATGGATAGAACATCACCTGATGTGATTAAAGAAGTAGAACGTGTTCTTGAAAGAAAGCTTGCTTCATTGGTAAATCAGGATTACACAATTGTCGGTGGCGTAGATGCTATTGTTGAAATTCTTAATTATTTGGAAGAACTTTATGATATTGATTTCAACAAACTTGAACAACGGAGATGCAAATTCCGGTCAAACGGTGCACTCATTCTGAAATAAACGGTGCAGACATTCCGATGTAACGGTGCATTTATTCTGAACGAACGGTGCGCCTTTCTGTATACTGAATGATGTAACTTATTCATCAGCAGTTGAGAAAGGAGCAAATGTATGCAAAGTTACTCAACAATCACCGGCGTGATCGAACTACGCCTCGGTGGTATTGGATACCGCACCACAAAAGCACGTTATGGGATCGGAAACAGTACTATCACACTCATCATGAAGCGTTTTAAAGAAACAGGTTTTACCCTGGATGACCTTAAAACGATGGAACCAGCAAAAGTAGAAGCATTATTCTACCCACCGGAAAATCTAAGACAGGCAGAGAAGCCGCTTCCGGATTTCCACATGATCCATCAGCGTATGCTGGCAATGAAACATCCTGATCTTGCCTTCCTTTGGTTGGAATACAAAGAAGCTCATCCGGATGGTTATCAGCTGTCTCAGTTTTACAAGCTGTACAGAGACTTTCTCCATGAAAATTTTGGCTTGGAAAAAGTCTCAATGCCGGTCGAGCGGATTCCCGGTGAAAAGATGTACATCGATTGGGTTGGGGATCAGCCAGAGTTATTAACAGATCCGTCTACTGGAGAAATCCGCAAAGTTCATGTATTTACCACTACGTTAGGCTTTAGCAGCTGTGTGTATGCTGAGATCTTTCTGGATGAAAAGCTCCCAAGTTTTATCAACGGTGTTGTGCATGCGCTAGAGTATTATCAAGCAGTTCCTAAGTATCTTGTTCCAGATAATCTCAAGACAGCAGTTACAAAGCACTCAAAGGATGAATTGACACTGAATTCTGTATTTTCTGACCTTGAGGACTTTTATGATGTCATTGTGGTTCCGCCACCACCGCGTAAGCCGAAAGGGAAACCATCTGTTGAAAATCATGTGCGGTTTCTCGAGACCCACTTGATTGAACGGTTGAAAAAGGATATCTATACAAGTCTGGAAGAACTCAACAGGACAACACAAAAAATAATAGCAACCATCAACCAGGATGAATTCCGCCAGAAATCTGACATCCGTAAAACAAGGATGTACGCGTTTGAAGCCTATGACAAACCGCGGATGCGTCCTCTGCCGGGAGGCTGCTATGCGCTTTGTGATTACAGGTATTATGCACGTGTACCGGATAATTATCATCTTGAGTATGATGGTCACTATTATTCTGTATTGTACACATACCATGGCAAACCTGCAATCCTGAAAGCAACGATGTCGGAAATCAGGATCTGCGACGAAAACAACCGTCTTATATGCAGGCATCCTCGTTCCTACAAAGATTTTCCACGTTACATTACAGATGTAGCACATATGCCTGAACATCACCAGTACTACAAGGAACTGAACGCTCACGATGGTGCTTATTATCGGCGCTGGGCGAGCGTATTTGGTGAATCAATGGTCACACTGATTGACCGTGTGCTTCGCAGTGCAAAGCACGAGGAGCAGGCCTACAACAGTTGTAAAGGCATGCTGCACATGTGCAATGAGGTTCCACGCCATCTGGTTTCGGAAGCAGCTCAGATGTGTATAGATGCAAATGCCTGCAAGTATTCTTACTTCAAAAAAGCTCTCAGTAAGGTTACAGATAAGCACACTTCATCTACTGACAGAACCGATCACCTCCCAGAGCATGAAAACATCAGAGGGAGGGACTGCTATCAATGAGCAAAACATCGTCTAACACCAGAGAAATCGTCACTTGTGAACGCCTCCGTCAGCTGAAAATGTCCGGGATGGCAGATGCATATGAAAAGCAGCTGAATGATCCAAACGCTGATCTTACATGCTTTGAAGAACGCTTCGCAGAGATCGTTGAACGGGAATGGCAGGTACGATATGACAAAAAATTCAATCGTCTGCTGAAGCTTGCAAGGCTCCGCTATCCATCTGCTGATATCGACGAAACGATAAACGATCCGGCAAGAAAGCTGGATGCTGCTTCCATCCTGAAATTGTCGGAATGCCATTGGATTGATGAAGGTAAGAACCTTATCATAACAGGAATGACCAGCAGTGGAAAAACATATCTCAGTAATGCTCTGTGTGTAGCTGCTCTTCGTCAAATGAAAACAGTACGTTATGTCCGGGCCAATACCCTTATGCTTGAACTTGAACAGGCACGTCTGAAAACCGTATATCTTGAGCATGTATCTGCTTTAAGTAAACTGGATCTGCTTGTGATCGATGACTTCGGTCTGATGGAACTTGACCTTGATAAATGTCGGGATCTTTTCGAGGTTATCGATGGTCGGGACGGACGGAAATCAACGATTATTGTTTCTCAGTTCCCAGTAAAATCCTGGTTTGACCTTTTTCAGGAACATACCTATGCAGATGCATGCCTTGCCCAGATCACCGACAAACGGCACTGTTACCGTTTGGAAATGAATGGAATCAGCATGCGAGATACAGATAAATAACCGTATCAATTTCACCAGTGGCACTGCGTGCTACCATAGCGGTGCTCCGCACCGTTCAAAATGGAATGGCTGCACCGCTTACGCGGAGCAGCTGTCCCGTTTTACCGTAACTTGCAAGATAAATAGAGTAAGTGTTCTCAACTATAAAGTTTTCATATAAATTCTGATCAATTAACTCTTTTAATATTATATTTGCAACTTGCTTTGCTTTTTCTTTTCCTTTGATGGAAGAATTAGATAATATTAAATTTTCAATTGTATCTCTTTGACAATAGTTAAATCTTTTATTCGTATGATCATATACATATTTATTTTTTAAAAATTGAGATACTACAACATAATTTGCAATTTCTTCGCAAACCAATAAATTTCTTTTATTTGATAAAACATCTTCCAACGTATTTTCTATGTTATACAATTCATAATTTTCTTTTTTATATTTTTCTATATAAGCATTTTCCAACATCAATAATTTTGATTGAGTAATAGTTATACTATCTCTTTCAACTTCTTGAAGAACTTCAAATTTAAAAAATGCTTTCCCAAACTTATTGAAATCTTGTTGAAGATAATAATTAGCGTGTCGATTATTTAAAAGATCATTTTTATGGTTAATCCATCTTTTATCAATATCAAGGCTTTCTCCAATATATAATTTGTTAGTTTTTAAATTTGTTATAGAATATACTCCGATTATAATAATTCCTTCTTTCTTCTTTTGGTTGATTGCTATTGGTTAATTTAGGTACATGGTGTTTTGGATTGATGATTTCATTTTGGTACATATGTGATACACCTATAGTTTTATTCTCTTAAATTATTTCTGTTAATGCTTTATCTAATTCTTTTAGTATATTTTTTATAGCTTTAATTTTATTAAACAATTTTGTTATTAAACTCATTTATTTTTCTCCTTCTAAATTGACATAACTCTCTTTATAAATATCTTCTACAAAGAATACTGGCATCTTATCATGATACATTTCATAAATTTCTTCACTTGATATATTTATCAAAAAATTACTTCCTTTTTGTCTTTGTTTCTGTAATGCATCAATTTCTTTTTGATATTTACTATTTTTAATTATTCCTCCAATTTCCCCACAGATAGTACAATAACTGCTTAATAGTGTATGAATACGTTCTTTTTCTTCTTGAGTAAATGCGTTACTTTTAAAATTCCATTTATATTGAATTAAACATTCTTCATAATGATGTTTGTGTTTTGATTTACGGTTGCTCTTTGAGATGTTGCTTTTTGTTGATTTAAGATATTTTGGTATTTCTGATTCTTATATCATTAAATTTCCTCCGTTTAATATTTGTTATCTGACCACATAATCTTTTTGGTATATAACATCCTGCCCAGTAGACTAATGGATCTGTTAATGGAATTACTTTCTCAAGATTACAATCATATACCTTTATGTTATCTGGTATTTCTGCTTCATAACATGGGACTTTATGTTTGAGATGGTTGAGAAATTGATTGTCTTTATGTCCATCTATAAAGAACCATAATCCTTCTTGTAAATCTTCTTTATGCTGATTATAGAAGAGAGTGTGTTGTTGTTTTAATTGTTGCATAGTATATTCCATCCATGGATAATCTTTAGGATTAAGATCAAACCATGATTCAAATATACGAATATGATGTGTTTGCTTTTGTGGTGTAAAAGCTGTTGGTGAGTATCTGATGATTTTCATTTTTGTTTTCTCCTTTAAGTTGAATAATCATTTTTTGTATCAGATATATAGTTATTCTCTTGTTGGAGTGATTTTACGTGTGGTTTTTAAGTACCCCCTATGTGACTGCGGTGATTAAGTGAGAGATAATGTAATTTTTATTGAAAAAATACTTATCGGTGAAAGTGCTTATAAATAAGGAAAATTTTAGATTTGTGGGCGGATTTTTGGTGAAATTGGAGTTTGATTTTTAGGTTGTGAAGTGGCTGAAATACTTGATTTTAGTGGTGTTTGACGATATGGGGTACGATATGGGGTTTGAGATGGGGAAATTGGGATTTTGCTTGATTTTGTTGGGATTTTGAGATTTGGGAGATGTTGGATTTTTGAGTTGGTGTGTAGGTGAATCAGCTATACCTGTAATTAAAAAACAGAACACTTGTTCTAGTTTTTGCTACCCCCGAACACACGTTTTGCTACGGTATTTCTCCATTTTTCCGTAGAAATAAAAATAAGACCAGAATAGCAGATCTGACCAAAAAGAAAAATATTTCATGATATTATCTATTCTTGATCCGGTTTGTTGGTTTAAAAAATATCGTATTTTTTAAAATTTGTTGTTGACAGTAACAACATATTGTGATAAGATACAACCATCAACAAAACAACAACATATTTCATTCAGGAAAATCTTTTCAAGAAATTTCAATTCGTTGTTGACAACCACAACAGGTTGTGATAAGATGTAATCAAGTTAAGAAATATGAACCATACAGCAAAGTGTTAAGGCACTGCAAACTCACATAGCTGCCAATTTAATCTTGACTTACATATTCAAACTTATAGCATATATTCAGGGTTGCAACCTGAAAAATAGGGTGCAAAGTCTAGCACACCTTACACCCTTACATAGTGGATAGCATGAAATACTAACCTTTACGCATTACATATTCTAGCATATTTCATGCAAAAAATCCACACTTTTTGAACCTGTATAACACCGTTTACCCGGAAGTAGGTTATTACAACCTATGCACGTACAGGACGCACGTTGACAACTTCACAAGGACTGTATCTATACGCTAGAAGTCTGCTTGCAGATAAGCCATTTTGGTATGGATTACGCCGGAAGTGCCGTAATGAAATCCGGTTATTCACTAGCATTTTATCCGCAAGGATAGAACGCCCACAAGGTATGGGTAGGAAGGTCAGGAGGTCTGAAATAATGCTACCTTTGAGCACCAGATCTGCGCTCAAAGTCCGTTCCAAGTCGGATCAAAGCAGAGGATTTCACATAAAAATAATTTTGCACCTATGCGTGAAATAGGGGAACAGGAGTACACTATGTCAAAGAATCAGATTAATTTCGCAAAAATGAGCCAGGAAGCAACTATGCAGTTACAATCTTTCAAGGAATCAGCACTTGCAATAGCAGTGGAAGATCTGCGGTTCAAGGCTGAAATAAAGCCACTTAAAGCACGGCTTGAGTCTATTCTTGCAAATCGTCAGAATGATCTTAATAATGGTCTGTCCGTTGATGAAGTAACTGCAAAGTTTCCCAGGGATGAAGTGGACAATGAGATCCGCAAGGCTGAAACTGCACATCAGGCTATTCTTGAGCCACTTAATAAAGCCATGAAAGATACTTATATTTTCGTTCCGGAAAATATTTTCACTGCATACACGCTCAAAATCAATGACGGTAAGCGTGGTGAATTTCTCAAGGCTATTACTGAATTTCTTTCCAACTTAGGTATTGAAGGATGTTCACAGGGACAGATTAGCAAGTTTGCCGAATCAATGTCTGATAAACTTGGTGCAAAGTATGCCACATCAAAGAAGATTGTTGAAGATGGTACGCTTGTAACTGCCATGAAAAAGAACCAGTTTAACAAGCTTTTCATGGCTGTATTCTGCGACATGTACATTAAATAAGTAACTTGTAAACACGCAATAAATCCGCTATACTATAAGTAGGAAGGCGGTGGAAGGATGGAAGAAATGAATAATCAGGAAACAATAAAAATTTGCGTAGAAGAATTTTCACGCTTACAGGAATGGATGGAAATGGCAGAAAAAGAAAGCGCATTATATAAATCCATGAAAACACGTTACAGAGATTTAAAAGTCATTTTATCCGCTTTAGGTGTAAATGTAACAGAACTTGATACAATAAAAGAATAATGCATAGTTAGAAGAGCAGATCAACGCAAATAGTCTGCTCTTTTATAGTGTGCATTATCACAAATTACTTGTGAATCACAAAATATTGTGATAGAATGGAGGTATAAAAAACGGAGGTATTAAAATGATAGTATATTATAAACTTGCGAATATTTTAAAAGAACGCAATATGCAATGGAAAGATCTGTGTGAAGCAGGTATATCTATTAATATGCCTCAAAGATTTTCGCAGAATAAAAATATCAGTTCTGATACTATAGACAAGGTTTGTGCTTTTCTAAAAGTCCAACCAGGAGATATTATGGAATGGGTAAATGAATCAGACCAAAAGGAAATAGAAATTCAAGCACAAATTGATGCATTACAAAAACAATTAGCAGAAGTTAAAGCAAATAAGAAATAACAATGCGTCAAATATAACCAACGCACCCAATTGACTGATAGGTGCTTTGGGTGCTATTTTTATAAAGGAGAAACTAGCTATGACTACGCCAAAAAAAATCAATCAAGAAATGGCAAAGAGAATATTACAAGAAATGCCATTACAAAAGAAGCAATCATTAAAAAACGCACTTGATAGAAATGAAATACTAACATCAGCTAGGGTATTATCTATTGGCGAAATAACTGTATACAAACAAGGATGGTATTTACAATTATATGGAACTCGTTGCCAATTTTCTGTATATGCGGAAGATAATGATGGAACATTGATTTTTAAACGAAAACCGAAAGAGAATAACCTTCATAAATTGTACGACCAATCCCTATATTTTAATGAAAACGATTTTAAAAACATTTAAGCATCTTTTACACAATGTAAAAGGTGCTATTTTTATACCCAAAATTAAGGAGGCAAACACAAAATGTATATCTTTGAAGCAAAATACACAAACATGGACACAAACGAAAAACGCACAAAGTCAATCAAATTTGACGGAGATAACTTTTTTGACACAGAAAAAGAATGCTATATCTATGCAATGACAAAGGCATATGAAAATAAAAAGGTAAATGAATGCCTTGTTTCAGTAGAATTCATAGCATGTTAAAGGAGGCAAATCATGCCAGAAAAACAGAAATCAGTTCACAATGCCTATTACAATTATGAAGTAGCAAAGGCAAAGCAATCGTCACGGATCTATTCAGTTCACAATGAACCAAAACGTAAAAGCGGAATTAAAACGCACAACATGAGTAGAGCGATGTTAGCAAGACAGTTAGCGTCGCTTTTTTAATGCACAGAAAGGAGAATAACAAAATGGGAAAAGCAAAATATGATGCAATTCGCATCGCAAAACAACTCTGCTATAAGGCAGAAATAATTTCACGGATCCAGAATGCAAAGTCTGAAAGCGAAATTACCAGGATCTTAAAAACAGCAAGGGAGGAAATGTAAAATGCAGGCAGTATTCAAAGAAGAAACAGAAAACGTCTACACAGTAAGAGAAATTTCACGGAGCAAAGAAAAGCAGAGAATAAAAGCTTCTGTGATGCAAAAACTCATGGGATTTACTATGTTTCTTATTGGATTTATCACACCATTTGTATTAGACGGAGATGCAACTATTTCAATAGTTACAATTCCACTAGGACTCTATCTTATGCTTACAAGAGAGGTGATTTTATGATCAAGGCAAAAGGATATTGGAACGGATCAAGCTATATTGGATTCATCCCATCGCTAGGCAAGTACTGGCAATTTGAAAGCGAAACTGCCTACATAGAATTTCTAAAGGATCGAGGTGAATTATGAACGAGAAAAAAGAAATTTGTATGAATTGCGGTGACAGATATTGTTGCCGGGGATTATGCAGAGAAATGAATGAATTACTAATACAAGAAAGAAAACAAAATCAAAAAGAAGAAAAGAGACTACAAAATAAGGAGAAAGATAAAAATGACAAAGACAACCATAAATATCAATCCTGAATGGAATAGTTATGATCGGACAACTGCAAAAGCACATCTAATGAATTACGGAAAAATATATTTGGATGAATACGGATGCCCGATTGATGATGACTATCTAATTGATGAAATAAGAGAAAAGGAAGAAAAGGAAGAAAAGGAGTAAACAAAATGAGAGATATAGATAGAGCAGTTGAACTGTTAAATCCATTGTTTAATGGACTTGCGGAAGATGGAAAGGAAACCGTAAATGTATATGCAGATGTATATAATGGAGAAGACTATATTATAGTGACAATCAACAAAGCAAAATATGAAATCAATGTAACTGCTGAAAATGTACGGTCAATTGTACGATCAGTTGTAAATAAGGTTGCATTGAAGTTATAAGTAAATAGATGTTTTCTATGGAAGAATGGAGATGAGAACAAAATTATGGAACGCAGAAAAGTATTATTTACAGATGGGATGTCTGATGATTTTCTTCTTATTATAACGGATGCACCAAAGGCAGCCATAGAAGAATACTGTCGGTGGCATGTGCTCCAAATAGAAAATGGTTGGAAGGATTGTGAAACATTTCAGCCATTAAAAGCAAGGTACTATATCAAAGAGTTGCTTGATAGCGAAGTTGACAATAGAGAAGATTTAGAACTCATTGGTTATGATGAGTGTTATGACTTTAACACTTATCATAATTAAGAAATGGATATTTCCTTTGGAAAGGTAAAGGTGATTAAAATGTTGACAAGAGAAGAATTAAAAGCAGCTCACAATAATATTATGACTATAATGGAAAGCAGGGTTATGCAAATGACAGGATGTAATAGGCAGACTGCAAATTTAGTTGCAAACGAAATCTTGGATTTGGATAGAGATGCAGATAAGTTATTGAATGAAAAAGAAGCAGATTAAATGCGTGTTTCATTAGAAAAAATGGAGGTAACAGATATGAGAAAAATTACTGTAACAGAAGACAATTTTGAAAAAGTCTTAGAAAAATTACGGAAAATGTGCGATAAATACAAAATGCTTGAGTTCTACAGAGCTTTATCGGAAGATCTTACAGAAGTAAAATATAAGACTAATCCAATGGGATTCCGAAGTGAGCTTGATAAAGAATGGATAGATAAGAATGGAGAATATAAGTACAAGGTAAAAAAGAAATTCTTTATGTATAGCAAGTATGTCTGTGTTACAAAACATCATTTTAGAAGAGATTATGAAACTGATAAGGAGTCATATAATGCAAAATATATGTATCCTGAAATGAAGAGTTTAATCCACCTTGATTTATCAGCTTCGTGTGCTTTAGTAATTGGTGAAGGAGATAAGGTACAGTTTCTTCCTTTTGGTGGTTTCATTATATGGACAGATGATGATTATACAAGATTTGATAATCCACTTACGATATATAAGCACATTTATATTCCAGATTTTATAAAAGGTAAGATTAAAAATCTTGAACAGGAAAAGGAAACAAGGGAAAAGGAATGGGAAGAAGATGCTGTATGGTGGTATGAACAATATGAAGAAAATATGGAATGTGAAATGAACGAATATATGTAAGAATGGAAGTAGTATTTGAAATTCGCATTTCAAAGGAAGGAAAAGAAAACAATGAATAAAGAAAAAGCATTAAAGAAATTACAGAAGGCAAAGCAAGAAGCATTGGCTAATTCTACAGAGATTAAAGTTGGACGATTAGAACTTAATGAGGCAATGAAAGCATTAAGAACTATAATTGCTTTGCAGAATGCACTAAAAGAGGAATAGCATTGAAACTAAGATTTACTTGGAAGGAGTGAAGCGAAAATGACTAAAGAAATTTATTTCACAACTACAAGTGGTAAACTTGTTAATAATTATGATATTGCAAGGGTAGCTATCATCAATGGTGA
>OLGZ01001903.1_pt1 | contig 10805 bp, 8 predicted proteins | sample 1605981 | NCBI WGS metagenome assembly OLGZ01 (sample SAMN03283291) | human gut metagenome | biome: human-associated habitat; material: feces | host: Homo sapiens | place: Peru | collected 2012 | reverse complement strand
CAGTTGAATTATTATCAACTGTCTGAGAAAAAAGAATAGGTGGGAAATATGAGTAAAGAAATAAATTTTGGAATTGGTTTCGTTACAGGTAGAGCAAATGTTTGTAATATAATAAATAGCTATTATAAAAATATGATGGAACAAATGAAAAAATGGAAGGAAAAGGTAAATATTACTATTTTTATATTATTTGATACTTCATATCAACAAACATCAAGAGAAGAATTTTATAATATTTTGCCAGACGTTTATAAAGATATAAAGGTAAAATATATAACTCCAGAAGATATAAATGAAGAAATAAAGAAGATAACAGTTAGGCATGAAATAAATCAAGAAGATGCCCAATTTTTTTTAGGTCATGGACATGCCAAAGGAAGAAATACAGTAATGTATTATGCAATAAAATCTAAAATGGATTATTTATTATTTTGGGATGATGATGAGTATCCAGTTGCTGCAATAAAAGATGGAGGAAAGATATTATGGGAAAAACAAGATAATATTTTAAAACATCTTGAATTTATGAATAAAGAAAATGCTAATGTAACAATAGGATATCATTGTGGATATATATCTCCAATCCCTTATATAGATTTTAATGAAAAATTCACAGAGCAAGATATGAAGGAGTTTATAGAAGTAATAAGTAATGATATAATATCTTGGGAATCAATAAAAGAAAAAATGAATAACAACAATGGAGTTACTTATGCGTCAATGGATTTGGCAAAAGGTAATGGAGCTTATGAAATTGTAAGTGATGGAATTGGAAAGTGGGTAGCTGGATCAACATTATGTTTAAATCTTAATAATAGAGATAAAATACCAGCATTTTATAATCCACCATTAGCAAGAGGGGAAGATACATTTTTCTCAACATTATTAGGAAATTCTAAAATAGTAAGAGTTCCAGTATATCATTTTCATGATGGATTTTTAAAGTATACTGAAATAATGCAAGAAAAATATCCAAAAACATTAAGAAAAATAAATATAAAAGAGGAATGTATAGAAAATAGATTTTTTAAAGCAACATTAGGATGGATTAAATATAAGCCACTTTTGTTATATATTAAAGATAGAGAAAACTACAGAAAAGAAATTGATGAAATGGTTGCAAAACTAAAAATTATTATTCCTAAATTAAATAGTATTTTTGGTGATGAGCTATTTACACCATTACTTATAGAATTAGAAAAATATGACAAGCAGGTAGAACAACATTATCAAGATTATATAAAAACAAACGAAATCTGGAATGAATTAAAAAGTAAAATTAATAATTAAACGATAATTTTGAAAAAACAAAATATAGTATTAGAGAAAATAAAAAATATGATAAAAACTGGTAAGAATTGTAGAAAGTCAAAATTAATTGACTTTTTTTATAATTAAGTATATACTAATACTCGAATTTATAAAAATAATATAAGAGGTTAAAAATGAAAACAAAAACAGTAATAGCAATTGTACTAATGATAAGCTTTTTATTGATGTTTAGTCAGATTATAAATGCAGATGATGATGCTAAAGAAATTGGTAACATAGAGCAAAATTCAACAAAAAATATTACAATAGAAGTAAGCAAAAAATATGAAGTAAATCAAGAAATTGTTTTAAAGACAATGCCAATAATATATTCTAAACAAAAAGGAAGTATAACAGAAGGAAAGATAACAATAATAGAAGAATTAAATGATTGGTATAGAATATCAAATTTAGAAAATGAAGGATGGGCAAGAAAAAGTAATATTCAAAATGCAGTAGTAGAAGAAAATATAGAAAATACAGAAAATAATGATCAAAAAGAAGAAACAAATACAAGCGATGTAGAAAATGTTACAAAAACAGATAACAACGAAAAGGAAGAAACAACAAATACAATTACAGAAATAAGTAAAGTTGGATATGTAAAAGCTGATGGATTAAATATAAGAAAAGAACCAACAACTTCAAGTGAAGCAATACATAGTTTAAGTTTTAACTCAAAAATAACAATTACAGGAGAAGTAGATGGATGGTATAGAATAAATTATGAAGGCAAAGTTGGATTTGTATCTCAAAAATATGTATCAGACACTAAACTTCCAGAAAATACATCAAGAGGTGGAGTAGACAGAACAAGTGCAAATGAAGTTAATGAAAAAAATGTAGAAGTATCTAGTGCAGAAACAAACGATGTAAATGAAGAGCAAGAAGAGGAAGCGGTAGCTGAAACAGTGACAGGAAATCAAGTAGTAGAATATGCAAAAAAATATTTAGGATATAAATATGTGGCTGGAGGATCTTCTACAAAAGGTTTTGATTGTTCTGGATTTACAACTTATGTATTTAAACATTTTGGTATATCATTAAATAGAGCATCAAAAGGACAAATAAAAAATGGAGTAGCAGTAGAAAAAAGCAAATTACAAGCTGGAGATTTAGTTATATTTAATAATGAATCTAATTCAGCAATAGGGCATGTTGGAATATATATAGGAAGTGGAAAATTTATACATGCAGCAAATAAAAAAGAAGGTGTAACAATTACAGAACTATCTATGAGTTATTACTCAAAAAGATATGTTGGAGCAAGGAGAGTAATTTAGTGAATAGACCAATTTTTATTCTTTTAATTGGTTATATAATAGGTATAATATGGGGATTATATTTGAAAACAGATATAATCCTTTTATATTTAGTTTTTTCAATTATTTATTTTATAATCAATTTTTTTAAATCATCAAATATTAAAGATATTTTTAAGATTAATTATATAATATTAATTTTAATATCTTCATTTATTTCATACAATATTATTCAAAAATCAAATTTTAAATATGATAATTTATATATTGACAAAGAAGAAATGAAACTAGATGTAATTATAATTAGTAATAAGAAAGAAAAAGAATATTATAATAGATATAAAGTGAAAGTAATTACTAAAAAGTATTATGATACATATCTATATATAACGACAAAAAATGAATTGAAATTTGGAGATATACTACAAATTGAGGGAAAATATGATGAACCACAAATAGCTAGAAATTATAAAGGTTTTAATTACAAAGAATATTTAAAGACATTAAAAATATATGGAACACTAAAAGTCAATAAAATAGATAAAATTGGAGTACAAAAAGATATATTTTATTATTTTAATAAAATATATTTGAAAATCAAAGACAATTTAGAAAAAACATATAATGAACATACTCAAGCAATAATTTTAGGAATTTTACTTGGAAATACAGAACAAATAGATGAAGAAACACGAAATGATTTTTCACAAAGTAGTATATCTCATGTATTAGCAATATCGGGTCTACATGTATCTTATATTATATACTTAATAGAAATAAGTAGTCAAAATCTAGTTGGAATAAAAAAGAGTAGGATAATTCAAATTATTATATTAATAATATATATGTCAATAACAGGATATAGTTTGTCTGTAATAAGAGCATGTATAATGAGTGCAGTGTCTAATTTAGCTTTTTTCTTTCGAAGAAAAAGTGATACAATAACAAACATTTCTTTATCAGCATTAATAATATTAATATGGAATCCATTTTGCATATATAGTACAAGCTTTCTATTTACATATTTAGGAACAATAGGGGTTGTTTTTCTCAGACCGATTATTGAAGATATTATAATAAATATAAAGAGTTTATATAAATTATTCGGAGAAAAATATAAGATATTTTGTCAAAAAAATATTAAATTAATTGAAGCTGTTTCAGTTGCGATTTCAGCTCAAATTATGACTTTACCTGTAATTTTAGTAAAGTATAATATGATAAGTGTTTCTTTCATTATTACTAATTTACTAGTAAATGTAGTAATTGGAATAATAGTAATTGGAGGATTTATACAAGTTATAATAACTTTTTTTTCACAAAAAATAGGAATTGCAATAGCTAAAATTATACAAATTCCGATAATGGGACTAATTGGAATTTCAAAAATTAGTTCTTTATTTCCATTTTTTATTTTTAAAGTAAAAACGCCAAAGTTATATCAAATTCTAATATATTATTTATTAGTTCTTATTTTTAGTTATATCTATAATGTTTCCGTATGCACAGAAAAAAGCATAACCCAAATATTTATTCTAAGAAAATATAATAAGTTAAAAAAACAATTAATAATTTTTCAAAGACAAATTATAGCTGGTTTTATTGTGATTATTATAGTTGTTGAAATTATAAAAATAGCTCCAAAAGAATTAAAAATATATTTTGTTGATGTTGGGCAAGGAGACTGTTGTTTAATTATTACTCCCAAAAATAAAAACATTTTAATTGATGGAGGAGGACAAAGAAATTTTGATGTTGGAACAAATACACTAGTTCCATATTTATTAAATAGAGGAATTTTAAAAATAGATTATTGTATAATTAGTCATTTTGATCAAGATCATTGTCGGACGGTATAATGACAGTTTTAAATGAAATAAAAATTGGTGTTGTGATAATACCAATGCAATTTGAAGAATATGAAAATTATAAAAAATTCAAAAAAATAATAAATGAAAAAAATATTCTTTATAAAGAAGTAGTTGCAGGGGATAAAATAAATATAGAAGAAGGATTAGATTTTGAAGTACTATGGCCAACCTTAGATAAAGCAATTAAGGAAAATTCAATAAATAACAATTCACTTGTTTGCAAAATGAGGTATAAAAATATTAGTGCATTATTTACTGGAGATATAGAAGAAATAGCTGAAAAGGAAATACTGAAAAAATATGTAACAGAACCAAGTAAATTAAATGCTAATATATTAAAAGTAGCACATCATGGTTCAAAATCGTCATCAATAAGTGAGTTTATTGAAAAAGTAAATCCACAACTAGCATTAATAGGAGTTGGAAAAGAAAATTCATTTGGACATCCAAGTGAGAAAACTTTAAAGACATTAGAAAATTCAAATACAAAAATTTATAGAACAGATATTTCTGGGGAGATATGTATAAAATATACAAAAAAGGGAAAAATTAAAACAAAAGAAAAAGTAAGGTGAAGATATGGAAAAAGATAAAATATTATTAACCAGCATAATTGTAATTTTAGGGATAATAAGCGGAATTATATTAATATTTGTATTTGATGGTGAGAAAGAGATTGATAATAATAAAGAAAATATTGTTTCACAATCATTAGAAGAGGAGTATAAGGAGAATAAAGAGAAAGAAGAATTAGTTGCTGCTGCTTCTGTGCAAGAGAAGGTTTCTAATGATGCTGAATTAATATTAAAAAAATATTATATTCAATGTGAACATACGATTAATGAAACTGTAGAATTACCTCAAGAAATAATAAATATGAAAAAAGAAGATGTTGAAAAGCAATATCCAGATTGGAAAGTTATAGGCTTTGATAAAGATAAAATAACATTATATAAAGAATTTGATGATGTATGTGGAGAACATTATAAAATAAAAGATGAGAATGGTAAAATTAATATTTATACAATTGATAGAAATGGGAATGAAAGTTTATATCAAAAAACAGATTTATCAAGTGAGTATTTACCAGAAGTTGATTTACTTCAAATAAGAGGAGAAGGATTAGAAGTTGATGGAAAACAAGAATTAAACAAATTAATAGAAGATTTCGAATAAAAAAAGAATGTTTTTATAAAAACATTCTTTTTTTATATTTTATTGGTAGCGAAGGGTGGATTCGAACCGCCGACCTGTCGGGTATGAACCGAATGCTCTAGCCAACTGAGCTACTTCGCCATAAGCAAAATATATTATAATTGTTTTTTTACAATTTGTCAATATTTATTTTTGATATTTGTAAAAAAATGGAGGCGAGTATCGGATTCGGACCGATGATCACGGTTTTGCAGACCATTGCCTTACCACTTGGCTAACTCGCCATAAAAATATAAATAATGGAGCGGGAAGCGGGGCTCAAACCCGTGACCTTCGCCTTGGCAAGGCGACGCTCTATCAACTGAGCTATTCCCGCAAAAGTAAGCTACTTAATAATAGCAAAATATTTTTAGTTTGTCAATAGCATTACTCTAAAATTTTATTAATTATTATAAAAAATTGATTCTAATGTATATGAATATTTTTTTAATATTGTTGTATAAAAATCAGTTATATTTTTTTTAAAAACAGAATTATTATTTTTTATATCCAAGATTATAATATTTTTATCATCTAATTCTACATATAATTGACCAATAGTAGAGTCCTTATATAAAGGAGCTTCATAATTATAATTACAATATATATATATGTTTAAAGATGAAATTTGATTACTATTTAATGGTAAATAATCATAATTTAAACTTTCTAAGTAAGGAGATAGTGTATTAGAAGTGCCTTTTGAAACAATAAAACTATTTTGGTTGCATAATATCCAGTTTTGAAATTCATTTTCTATTTTTTCTTTTATATTAATTGGTGAAAAATATTTAAAAGCATATTCAATCAATTTTATACTATCTTGAGTTCTATCTTTTTTTGTATCTGCCCCGAGCACTATACAAATTATATCTATATTATTTCTTTTTATAGCAGTTACTAAACAACGATTTGCACCATTAGTGAATCCTGTTTTTACACCATAAACCCCATCTAGATATCCAAGAAGTTCATTTGTGTTTTTTAATACTTTAGAATAATTATTTATTGTAATATTAATTGATTTTGTGGAAACATAATTACGAAATATAGAGTTATTTAAAGCATAATTTGTAATGAGAGCAAGTTCATAAGCTGTTGTATAATGCATTTCATTGTCAAGACCGTGTGGAGAAGTAAAATGTGTAGAGTGTAGTCCTAAATCATTGGCTTTTTTATTCATTAAATTTGCAAAATTTTCAACACTACCGTGCAACGTGTTCAGCTAAGGCAATTCCGTGCATCATTTCCAGAAACTAGCATTAGACCATATAATAAATTTCTTACTGTGACTTTATCATTTTCATGAAGTCCAAGTCTTGAACCACCTATTCGTGCAGCATTAGCAGAAACTGCAACAATATCATCTAGGTTAGAATTTTCTATAACTATAATACATGTCATAATTTTGGTTGTAGAAGCCATTTTGCTTATTTGATTTTCATTTTTTCCATAAAGAATTAAATTAGAATTTCTATCGAGTACTATAGCTGCTTTGGAATTAATGGAAGGTTCAGAAATTTCTTCAGATTCTGAGGCAGAAGTTTTTAAAAATGAAGAAATATTTTCTGTGATTTCAAAATCTTCATTATCAGCATAAACTTGATTAGAAAATACAAAAAATATAATAAAAATTGTTAATAAAATTTTTTTAAAATTCACTAAAAAAACCCCCTATAAATCTTATGAAAAATATACAAAAATATTACTTTTATTTGTTGACTTTCAATTAATAAATGAAGTATAATAAAGATGTATGTATAAAGCCAGAAAGAAAGGGAGAAAATAATGAAAAAGAAAGTTATAATTTATGTAAGTTTGATTATGTTTGTGTTAATATTATGTGTAAGTAATTTAATAAGTTATGCAGATAATACAGATAAAATATATGTAAACTTAAAACCAGCAAAAGAAGATGGTACAGGGTATGCATTAACTGATGTACCACCAGGAAAAAGAATATGGGAGATTGCTCAATATACATCAGTAGCAGGTACAACAAGAGTAACAACACCAAAAGAGTTGTATTGTATAAAAGCATCTTATGGAAAGACATGGGAAACAGATCAAAATACAGATGGAGTTGTAGAATATAATAGAAGCTATAATTTTAATGATGGAGAAAGCATATTAAATAATTTCACATCAAATAGTGCAACAACAGTATTGAGTGAATTATTAAAAGGAGATACATATAAAGAAATCTTTTGGTTATTAGATAATTTTTATATTCCAGGAGATGATGATAGTAGTGAAACACAAAAAACAAATTATCTAGTAAATGCTGGGATACCAGTAGATGATATTGATAACTTAGATAATGAATACTTTTGGAAGTTTGATTTAGATGAAAGAGTTGTATTGTCACAAGACGAAATAGTTGCAATTCAAAAAGCAGTAATATGGTACTTTACAAATGGTGGAGAATTTTATGATTTTACAAGTTCAGATGGAAGTTGGTTATATAAAACAATTGATGGAGGAGCAAGTTATAAATCACAAGATGCTCTAACAAGCAAAGAAAGAGCTGAGTGTAAGCAAAAAGAAATTCAAACATTATATAATTATTTAATAGATTCAGCAAAACAAGCAGCACAAAATAATTACACATCAAGTTCATCAAGTGTAACAGTAGATAAAGGAAGTGTAACAAAACAAAGCTCAAATGGAAACTATATAATAGGACCAATAAAATTAGTAGGAACAGCAACATCATCAACAACAATAACAATGAATGTTACAAATCAAAAAGGAACAGCAATTACAAATTATACAATAGTTGATAAAAGTGGAAATACTATAAGTTCAACATTAAAAGAATTAGTAGGAAAAACAGAAGGATTTTATATAAAAGTTCCAAAAACAGGAATCCAACAAGTAAATATTACAATAGATATTACAGCATCATTGACAACAAAAAAACACAAGAACTTTCCAACATTATGGAAAGTTCTGAGTTTAATGTTTTTGAATATGATGACTAATTAAACACCTTATCCAATTCTTGTTCCAGCGTGCCGTTGCGGGCGGCGGGGAGAGTGTCGTAGAGTTTGAAATTGTGGCGCGAGATCACCGCGTTTTCGTCAAATCCTAGAATGTACGCCGTCGCGATTCTGTAAATGATTTCGGTCGGCGCCAATCCGAACACCTGTTTTGCGAAAATGTGGTTCAGCCTGTCGTTCCGGTCGGGATAGGTCGCCGCCAGTTTCGGGCTGTTGTACAGCCGTTTGACGATTTCCGTGATGTACATTCCCGATTTCATATAAAGGTCGATGAACGTGTGTTCGGGATTGTCGAAGCACCCCGCGTTTTCGGTTTCCAGCGCGTCCACCATTTCCCGAACGACCTTTTTCGGCGTAAAGATTTGGTTGTTTTTCTGCGGCGGAATGTAATCGAAGATGTCTTCCGTGTTCGTGTCGTCAAAGTAATTCGCCAGCTTCCGCTTTAACGCCAGAAACTCTTTGACGGCGTCGTCAAAAACGACCGCGTCAAACAAACACCCGTCAAAGTGTCGTTTTTCTCCCGTTTCTTCGTCGGCATAGTCGCCGCCGTCGCGCAAAAAGCGGAATTGATCAAGTGAAATGCTTGTAACTTCCTTGAACACGTCGTCGGGAATGATTTTATCGAAAGTTTCCAGCGTCGTATTTTCGTCGCCGTAAGCCATTAAAAACGACGGGATTGTCCGCGAAAATCCTCGCAAATGCTTGCACACGGAATCTTCGATTTCGTCCTTTTCCCGCCGGCGCTTATCGGTTTCGACGGCGGAAACGACGGTTTGTCCCGCCTTTTCGACGATTTCCGGCACTTTGTCCCGCCACGCGGCGACCAGAGCCGCCTTGTTTTCCCGCTGTCTTTGATCAAAGTCGGCGTTGATTTCCGTTCGTTCGGCGGCGGACGCGGCGGACAGAGCCTTTTGCCGCTCCAGTTCGATTTTGTTCCGCTCGATTTTGTAATTGCCGTATTGACGGTTGATGATTTTGTTTGTTTCCGCCGTGATTTTGCGAACGACGTTGTTTTGCGTCGATTTCGTCATGTCTTCGCCGTAGTTTTCCTTGGCGGCGGAAATCAGTTGTTTTTCAACGTCGGATTTGAAAACGTTTTTTAAGTTTTCCAGCGCGGCGTCTTCGGTTTTCGGCGTTTGCGCTTTGAAATTTTCAACGGCGGCGGTCAGGTTGTCCGCGACATCGCCGTAAATTTTATCGCCGAAGATTTCCGTTGCCTGCCCGATCGCCAGCGCGGGCGGTAATTCGATTTCGCCGTCTTCGTTCAAAGCCAGATCGTCTTTAGTTTTGTCGGTGACGGGGACGGGCTCCTTGACCGGTTCAAACTGTTTGATGATATCGACGACCGCTTTCGGCGCGCTGAAAATGTTGCCGATGTTTTGGAACAGGAAATTGCTCATAAAACCGCGGCGAACAACCTCTTTTGCGTGGATTTTGCGGGGAATGGACAGGACTTTTTCGGCGTCCAGCGCGATCATTTCGCCGTCGTCGTCTTCGCCGTACACGGGGAAGAAGTTCAGCAGTTCGCGGACATGTCGTTTCCGCGCGTCCGTGTCGCCGTTGCCGCTGGCCGTGTCGGCGGAAAGGTCGTTGGCAAATTGCTCGAAAATGTCCAAAGTCCGCGCGGGATCGAAATCGAAGACATAGGCGTTTTCCTTGCGATAAAACTGCCCGCCGAAATTGAACAGACACGGGTTTTGCGCGCGGAACGCCGCCTGCATATAAAGCGCGGGGCTTTTGACGTTGCTGAGCATCAAAACCGCCGTCCATTCGGGGATTGTCACGCCGGTCGTCAGCTGACCGACGGAAAGCGTGATTGTTTTTTCGTGGTTTTTAATCGCCTCGACAACCTTGTCAAAGGATTTTTTCGTTTCCTCGTCTTCGGACAATTTGCCGTCGCCCGCTGCCAAAACGATTTCGTAATCCCCGAAAACCGGATGCGCTTTCAGCTTTTCAGCCAGGGCTTTCGCGCTGTCCACACGGTTCAGCAGCCAGAACGTGTGCTTTAATTCGCCGCGCAGTTCGTCCGTGGAAAACGGGAATTTTTCCTGTGTCGTCAGCGCGTCAAGGAATTTATCGACCGCGTCGTCGTACTTGAACCGTCCCTTTTCGACGGCGAAAAATTCGTTCAGATCAAAGGCGTAGTCCACGCTGCCATCCTCGCC
>OLGZ01001902.1_pt1 | contig 10811 bp, 7 predicted proteins | sample 1605981 | NCBI WGS metagenome assembly OLGZ01 (sample SAMN03283291) | human gut metagenome | biome: human-associated habitat; material: feces | host: Homo sapiens | place: Peru | collected 2012 | reverse complement strand
CCTGCGCAGCGGAAGATCTGCCCATCCACCACCACAGCACCGGTGCATTCGTACTCCGGCAGGATGCCCTGCTCCAGCGCTGCCGCAGCCAGCACCGGCTTGAACACCGAACCCACAGCATAGCTTTCCAGTGCGCGGTTCAGGAATGGGCTGTCCGGTGCATCCAGACTTGCGGCAAGGTCAGCCGGGTCATAGCCCGGTACGCTGACGCTGGCGCGGACCGCAGCAGTGGCCGTGTCCAGAACCAGAATGCAGCCGCTGGTCATGGTGTCTGCGGCCACCGCTTCGGCGGCACGCTGCACCGGGCGGGAGATCGTCAGCTGCACGCCCACCGCACCGCTGTCCTGCCGGGTGAGCTGCGGTGTTTCCCCGGCCCGCAGCCGTCCTTGTGCTGTGACCGCGCACACCAGCGTGTCATGCTCCTTTGTCCCGGCCAGCTGGCTGTCCAGCGCCTTTTCCAGCCCGGCAGTGCCGCGGCCTTCTGCATCCAGATGGCCGATCAGATGCTGGCACAGTGGAACTTCTGCGTAGCGCCGTGCCGATGCAAAGCAGCGTATGCCGCGCCCGGAAAGGTCACGATTCACTTCCAACAGAAACGGTGCAGAGCGGTTGCGGTTCCGGTACAAAAGTGCCTGCCCGGCACTGTCCGTAAATGCATACAGGCGTGTATAGTTGTTTTCGCCCGGGAAGCAGAGGGCGAGATACCGCGTTTCCAGCCCGGTGAGAAGCAGGCCGCTGTGATCGTAAAAGCTGCCCCGCCTGGCAGGCAGCAAGAGCCGGACCGTGCTCTGCGCTTCGGCCCGGGCCGCATAGGTGCGGTTCTCCGCCAGAAAATACAGGCGGCACACAACCACCGCAAACCCCAGCAGAACAGCTGCATACAGCGCCAACACCCGTTTGCCGGACATCTGCTCACCCCCTTTTGATAGAGTGGGCTGCATCTGTGGTTTCTATGCAAAAAGAGACGGGGTCTCCGAAGAGATCCCGTCTCCATAAGGCACTTATTGAGCAAGCGCGTCTGCTGCTTAGTACATGCCGCCCTTCCAAACCACACTTTTGGAGCCGAATCACGAATATCGGGAAGCGTAGACTTTTGTAGAATTATCAAGGCAACAAGCCGATTTTTCCAGATTCTCCGTTTTTGCACGATCCACGCTTTTCTACGCAAATCTACGCCACTTACCGGGTGATTGGCGTAAGTTTTGGCGTAAGTTTCGGCGTTAGCAATTCCGCTTCATACGTCGAAAATCACAGGTTGCTGGCGATCTGTTCAAAGGCCCTTTCAACCGATTCAAAGCTGCTGTGCGTGTAAACATCCAGCGTCACACTGGCGTTGGAGTGTCCCATCAGATATTGCAGACTCTTCACATCCAGCCCGGCCTGCTGGACATTGGTACAGAAGGTATGACGCAGCACATGAGGTGTAATGCGCGGAACCGGTTTGCCGTACGCTTTCTCAAACTTTCCCTGCACGCCACGCATATAGTTTTCCAAGTGCATTGCCACCTTCGGCATTCCAGACTTATCCAGAAAGAGGAATCCGCTGCAACCATCCACCAGCGCTTCTACCTTTGTGGACGCTCTGGCTTTTACTACACGCCGAAACGCCGCACAAACGGTATCTGTCATGGGAACATTGCGGATGCCGCTTTTGGTCTTTGGCGGTGTGACAAAATAGGGCTTTTCAGCCGTCCGGCAAAGCTGCCGCCGCACATGGATGCAATGCCGTTCAAAGTCGATATCTGCTCGTGTCAGGCCATACAACTCACTCACACGCAAGCCGGTTCCCATAAGAATGACGATATCATCATAATAGTTGCCGCCATAGTCTTGAACGAATTGCAGATATTTCTCCTGCTGTTCTCTGGTCAGGGCATTGCGCACATAAGCGTCCTTCGGCACAACGTCCGACAGCTTGAACTTGAACGGATTCTTGCGGATAATGTCATCCTCTACCGCCATCTCGAATGCCGGTCTGACAACGCTTTGCAGGATCCCTATGGTGTTTTGCTTGAAACCGCTGTCATGCAGAAACACGAACCAGCCTTTCGCATCAGACAATTTTACCGTTTTGATGGCTTTTTGCCCGAAAGGGTCAGCATGAATCCGCTTGACTGCTGTGTTGTATGACCGCAGTGAATTGGGCTTCAACCCACGTTTCAGATTCATATAGCGGTCAACCAAATCAGCCACTGTCATCTCTCCGGCAGCATAGTCAATACCATCTGCCAGATCACGCCACAACTCATCCTCTTTCTTGCGCAGCTCTGTCAGGGATTTGGCGTAAATACAACGCCGTTTCTTGTGGATATCGGTATAACGATAGTCGTAGGTGCCGTTTGCTCTTTGGCTTTCGCCATCCTTCAAAACACGCCCCTTGCTATCTTTGCGCTTTTCAGACATATAGAAACTCCTTTCTGTGAAAAGCGCATATAGGGGTTGAATTTAGTATACCATACCGACCATGCGATTTCCACCGATATCGAATAGAAAAGACGTTGCATCATTCTCAAATAGAATATGCCTGCTCGATATAGCAATCAAACAGACGGCGCTTGATCAAGCGTTTGTTCCCTACCCAAAGGACAAATTTGCATTTATCCTCGTTGGTGATCTCACGCAGTTTGTTGATGCCAATGCCAGAATAAGCCGCAGCTTCCTCCAAACTCAGATTACTCTTTTCCCAGATCGGGATTTCTTTCATAACTAGACCTCCATATTCTCGCAATCAATCATTTCACGTTCCATTTTTAGCCAATGAGCGATTTCATGGATTCCAACTTTTTCTGTGCGTTCTCTTTGCGAAGACTTGCCCCGATGCAGGAAATTGGAACGCACATTTCCAGAATGCGGTCATAAATGCGGGCGTGAGTGGTATCCTGTGGGTGACGTATCTCATCCAGCGTCAGGTTGGTGGTGACGATCAGCGGTTTTTGGCTGCGGTATCTGCTGTCCACGATGTTGTAGACCTGTTCCAGCGCATACTCTGTACCACGTTCCATCCCGAAATCGTCAATGATGAGCAGTGGATAGCGGCAAAGCCTGTCTACAACTGCATTCCGCCCGGAAAAACTGCTGTTCAGCTCATTTATGATGCGGGCAAAGTTCGTCATACGCACAGGCACTTCCTGTTCCATTAGAGCGTTTGCAATGCACCCGGCAAGGAAACTCTTGCCGGTGCCCACACTGCCCCAGAGGAGCAGGCCTAGGTTCTCTGCACGCATGGTTTGCCATCGCTCCACATAGCGGTGTGCGTAATGCATTTGAGGGGCACGGCCATCGTCGTTTTCAAAGTTCCAGTCGAGCATTGCCGTATCCGAGAAGCCCTCTGCTTTCAACCGTCGGACAAGATCACTGTGCTTTTGCTGACGAATAGCAACTTCCTGTTGCTCCCGCTCCATCTTACGGCACCGGCAATCTACGGGATGCCTGTTCTTTCCCATCAGGACAAGGTTCTTTGCAAAGAACGCTTCTTTTGGGGTATGACACTTTCCACAATGAAGCAGGCCGTCTTTGCCGTAATAATCCCCGTTCGATTTGGAAACTGCGGGAATGACCGGTTCTAAAACGGTCTTGCCGGTTGTCATAAGCTTTCTCCTTCCCGAAATTCATACAGTGGAATATTTCTTTGTTCTATAGGGTGGTTAAAACTCAGGGTGTTCTTATTCAGGTAGTTAGGTGCGCATTTTTGCACAATCATATTGGTCATTTTTGCATGGTCGGGTGAGTCAGAAATGCGCAGAGTGACAGAGCAGTTTTGCGCTGTATGCGGAATCTTGAGAAAAATCCGGCTGGGTTTTGAAAAACCGCTGCGGGTTCGCTCAATAAGGCCAGCATCCGTTAGTTCTGTAAGAGAACGTGTTACGCTGGAAAAGCTGCATCCAAGAGCTTGTGCCAGCTTTGGAATCGGATAGATTACATAAATCCGGCCCTGTTCATCGGTCCAGTTATTTTTTCGGGAAAGCGTTGCCCGGTCGAGCAAGAGCGTGTACAGCAGCTTCGCTGTGTGGCTTAATTTGAGGTCCAACAAAAATCTTGGAAATGGCAGATACCGGGGAAGCGGAGTACTAACGGTTAAATTGTCGAACAAGCCAATCACTCTCCCTGTCGCTGCGATTCCAGCATTTTCTGGCGCTTCGTGCGGATAAAGTCCAGATAGCGCTGCAGATTGTCGGCACATTTTTCAATTCGCTTCCAGTTTTCCGAAGTCGTCAGGAGATCTGGATACTCTCGAAACGTGAGCTCCCAATTTTCAATAAAATTGTCATAGGCACCTTCAATCGCAGCGATGTGGATGGAATGTTCTGCAGGCGCTTTCCGAAAATAGCGGTTGTCAACGGATTTTTTCAGGGCTTTTTGGTCACTTTCAGTCAGTGTCCTTTTGTGCCCTTGTATTTTTTTGGACATCCCAATCAGGAATCGGCTTCCATCGTCATCGGGAGATTCGTCTTTCACGGAAGGACTTTTCGTAGGGGAAGTAAGCTGCTTATCCCGTTTACTTTTCGGCTTGCGAAGTTCTGCCACGATCTCGGGCCGCTGTTCTTTTGGCGCCTTGGCGATGGCGCAGATCTCGCGGTCGGCGGCCTTGATCTGGCCATTTAGAATTTCCTCCCGGGCACCGGGCGCTGCTTCGTCTGCGGCTTCCACTCCATTCATGTATTTTTCAGCCCGCTGCACATAACCTTCGCTGGTGCCGGTCTCTTTTGCAATCCGTTGCCGGGTAACATGGCTGCCGGATTTATTTTGGCAGGGATCATTTTGATCCGTGGCATCTTTCTTGGCGGATGTATACTGATTGCCGCGGTTTTGAGAGACCTGTTTTTCCATTTCATACCGCTTTCCAATCAGATACTTTCTGCGCTCGGGTGTCAGGTTGCGCCGCCCAAGCTGATGATTGCAAATCCAGATTAAAGCGTCCTGACGGCTGGAAAATTCTATCTCTTTGATCTCGTACTCGATAAACGAATGCTTCCGCAGGATGTTGTAGCGGTTATGCCCGTCCAGAATGGTTTTGTTCCACACAATGATCGGGTCTGTAAGCTTTCCATCCCGAATCATGTTCAGCTCAAGCTGATGGAGCTCATCAAAACTCAGCGGCAAAATTTGGGCGGAAAATTCGGGGTCTATTTTGAGACTGCTTAGTTTCAGCATAGTGCTCGCCTCCTTTGACAACAGTGTAGCGATTTCTGCGGCAAAAGTTTATGGACTCGTAGTCCAAGTTACCCACCCTCTTAGTCCATGTATTGTATACAATAACGCAAAATAAAAAATCCGACCCGATTCTACGATGCCATAGCATCGTGTGAATCAGATCGGAACCTTAAAACCGTTCGCAGAATGATGCGAGGGAGAGCGCGGAATCGAAAATACAAAAACGATTTGTGGCTGTGAGAAATAAAGACTACACAACCATGGCAAGCAGGGCGGCTGTATATACAGCCGCTATTTTGCGTTGCAAAATGCTTGTTGGGAAATCCCAAACCCTTTCGGATCTGCACCGTCCCGGTGCAGGCTGCGCGATGGAATCGCTGAATAATTTTTCTGCACTTTCAACGCTGTTATTTTAGCAGGTTTGCTCTTTCCACAGATAAAATAAACTCCGCCATTGTCAGTGCTGAATTCACAAACAACCTCGCATGATAGTCAGATATGTTTTTTCTTGAACTTCCAACCCCATGAGCATCGCTGAATTTATTTCTCATTTCACCAATCGATGACACAATCTTTTCAAGACCTGACAACAATTTATTGATCCGCGTGTCAATATCTTTATCCCCATGCATATTGTACAAGTCCTTGACTTGTGCATAGAGCTTAGCAATATCACCTTTTTCTGATGGTTTTTCTTTTTTAGATTCTATCGCATGGCAAAAAACTTCTTCTAGCAGAGTTCTTGATTTGGTTAACGCACTATCAAAATTTCCATTATCAATATCTTGAAATGCACGTTCTGCAACACTTTTAATGTAGCTGCGGTCAATATTTAATATTTCAGGTGCTTCAATTTTAATTTCCGCGCTATGCTCTCTATCCAGAATTGCTTTGCATCTTTGAAACTTTTTAATATACTTTTCTTCTCCATAAAGTTCTGTACAATTCAGTTCATAGTAATCCATCAAATCTACAAATAATTTTACGACCTCATTTTCTGAGGCTTCCGAACAATATGCAACCAATGATTTTCCTTTGGACATTTTGTACTTTTCACACAGCGGAACGCCAATGCTATGTAGTGTGAAGATGTCAAAATCCGATGTGCTAAAATTCAGCACATGTCCGCCGCGATTAAAAAAATCCAATAGTGCCGACTTTTCAACATAAGATAGCATAATTCTCCTCCTGTGTGAATGTAAAATAAATTCGATATTATAGTATCATATCTGCTAATATCATTCAATTCCACAAAAGTGTAAAAGAGGCGGCTACACACAGATAGCCGCCTTTCGTTTTATTCTTTATTCTATTTTTTCAATCCCCAAAAATCCTATCCAACTCCCCTTCCATTGTGCCCGCCTTGGCAAATTCCAGCGTATCGGCCTGACGGATATGGTGGGCGGTGATGCCGTGACCCTTTGCAAAGCCCAGGATGTAGCTGATGGCAATGCGGTAGATGATCTCGGTCGGCGCAAGCCCATAGACCTGTTTGGCAAAGATATGTTCCAGCCGGGCGTTATCGTCCGGGAAGGCTTGCCGCATCTTCTCGCTGCGGTAGAGCCGCTTGACGATTTCCGTAATGTACAGGCCGGACTTCATGTAGGGGTCCAGAAAGGTCTTGCCGGGGTCATCGAAGCAGCCGGGGTTTTCCTGCTCCAGCAGGTCCACCATCTTTTTCACCACCCACTTGGGTGTGAAGATCTGGTTGGTTTTCTGGAGCGGGATGTAATCGAAGATATCCTCGGTGCGGCTCTCGTCAAAGTAATCCGCCAGCTTGACCTTCAGGTTCAGAAACTCCTTCACCGAATCGTCAAACACCACCGGGTCGAACAGGTGGCCCGCAAAGCGCTCCTCCTGCCCGGTGGCTTGGTTGATGTAAGGCCCGCCGTCCCGCAAAAAGCGGAACTGTTCCAGCGTGATGCTGGTGACCTCCTGAAAGACCTTGTCCGGGATGATCCGGTCAAAGTTTGCCAGCGTCACGGTCTCGTCACCGTAGGCCATGAGGAAGGACGGGATGGTGCGGGAAAAGCCCCGGAGATGGTCACGGACGGTGTCCTCGTAGCCCTTTTTCTCCTGCTCCTTCTGGTTGGTCTCCACGGTGCGCACGATGGTCTGCTGCATTTCCTGCGCCGTCTGCTGGATGGTGGATTGCAACGTCTCCATCAGGGCGGCGGTGCTCTGCTGCTGCTTTGCGTCAAACTCCCGGTTCACCTGCTGGCGCTGCTGGGCAGTGGTGCAGCTTTGCAGCTGCTGGGTGCGCTGGGTCTCCAACTGGCTCTGGTCGATACGGTAGTTGTCCACCACCTTGTTCACCGCCACGTCCATTTTGGCTTTGGCGGTGCTCTCAAACCGCTTCTGGTCGGACAGCTTCAGGTCCCGACCATACTCCTGCTTTGCCTGCTCCACCATAGGGGTGATGATTTCCTTGGTGATGCTCTTTTTCAGGGGTTCCAGATGCTCTTCTTTGGCAGGAGCCGGGGCATCGGTCAGGTCTTGCAGGGCGGTGTCCAGTGCGGGCGTGTTCTCATAAATTTTCGCCCCGAACACATCCGCTGCCTTGCCGATGACGTAGCCCTCGTCCAAATCCACCTCGCCCTTGTCGTTCAGGGAGAGGTCTGCGCCGGTGTCCGGGGTGATCTGGATGGGCTTTGCCTTGGCTTCGCTGATGGGCTGGAAGTTTTGCAGAATGTCCAGCACCTCCTGCGGCGCACTGAACACGTTGGAAATGTTCTGGAACAGGAAGTTGCTCTGGAAGCCCATCCGCACCACTTCCTTGGACTTGATCTTCCGGGGGATGCTGAGGACTTTTTCCGCATCCAGCGGGATCATCTCCCCTTCCTCGTCCTCGCCGATGACCGGGAAAAAGTTGAGCAGATTCTGGATGTGCGCCTTGCGCTCCTCGGTGTCGCCCTTGCCGCTGGCGGTGTCCTGTGAAAGGTCGTTGGCGAACTGCTCGTAGATCAGCAGGGTGCGGGCGGGGTCAAAATCGAACACATAGGCGTTCTCTTTGCGGCGGAAGGTGCCGTTTTCGTGGAAAAGGCAGGGGTTCTGGGCACGGAACGCTGCCTGCATATACAGTGCCGGGCTTTTCAGGTTGGAGAGCATCAGCACCGCCGACCACTCCGGGATGGTGACACCGGTGGTCAGCTGCCCCACCGACAGGGTGATGGTCTTTTCGTGGTGGGCGATGGCGGCTTTTACCCGGTCAAAGCTCTTCTGGTTCTCGTCCGTGTCGTCCAGCTTGCCGTCACCGGCGGCAAGGATCACCTCATAGTCCCGGAACACCGGGTGCGCCTGCAGCTTTTTCGCCAGCGCTCTGGCACTGTCCACCCGGTTCAGCAGCCAGAAGGTGTGCTTCAGTTCGGCACGCAGTTCCGGGGTGGAAAACGGAAATTTGTTCTGGGCGGTCATGGCATCCAGAAAGCGGTCTACCTCGGCTTCATGCTCAAAGCTGCCATTGGGCTTTACCTTAAAGAACTCGTTCAGGTCAAAGGCAAATTCCTGCGTTTCGCCGTCGATCTCCACGCCCTGCTGAATTTCGTCCCGGATGATCTCGGACATCTGGTAGGTGTAGAGGTTGAGCATGGGGAGGTTTGCGTAGGGATTCTGCTGCCCCGGTGCGCCCTGCCAATTCCGCTTGGCGGCCTGCTCGTCGGCGTAGGTCCAGTTGAAGATGGCATCCCCGGCAAACTTGTCGTTCGCCAGCGCCTTGAAGGGCGTGCCGGACAGGTGCAGCGTGAACTTGCGGCGGATGCGGTCAAAGGCAAGGTCGGTCTTGTAGGTGTCCACGCCCTCGTGGGCTTCGTCGATGACCAGCACATCCCAGTTCAGCTCGGTCAGGTGGCGCAGCTTGTCGTACTCGCCGCCGAAATACTTGGAGCCTTTCATGTCCTGCAGGCTGACGAACTCAATGCGCTTATACAGTTCCTCGCCCTGTGCGGCGGCATCCAGATAGCCCTGCTCGTCCAGCACATGGGGCTGCCCGGCAAGGGCATCCACATGGCTGACGAACAGATAGCCGGACTCCCTACCCAGAAAGCGCACATAGTCGCTGTACCAGCTGTTGGCGATGGCAGGGCGGTTGGTGACGATGAGCACCGTCTGTGCATCGACCTGCTTGCAGAAGTCGTAGACGGAAAGGGTCTTGCCAAAGCGGGGCTTGGCATTCCAGAGGTATTCCCCGCCGGGGTGGCTCTGGTAATAGGTCTTGGTGTCGCGGACAGCCCTTGCCTGCTCTTCCCGCAGGGTGTAGGCGATGGCGGCATCCAGCTGCACCCGGCCCCGGTTCATGCGGAAATCCTGAAAATACCGCCGGGACTGCTGCCCATCCAGATGGAACCACTCGTTTTTGCGGTCGTTCTCCACGTTCAGCTTGCGGAGGTAGGCGTGGAAATCGTGGTCGGTGAACACCTCGCCGCTGCCGTCATCGTAGACGGCATTGCCCCGCCACTCCTCGTGGAACAGCACATCGGCGGTGTGGGTCTGCTGTTTCAGGCGTTTGTCCACCGACTGCTCGGTGTAGCCGATCTTCGTCCAGCCGTTGTGCCGGGCAATTTCCGGGGTGGTATAGGCGTAGATCATGGGCACCACCTGCCGGGCAGTGCGCAGGGTTATGCCAGCCATTATGCCATCTCCTTTACATGGGTCTCGATAAATTCGATCTCGTCTGCGGTCAGGTCATACTTGCGGTAAAGCTGCTGGTCGATCTCTGCCACCGACTTGCTCCAATCAATGTCGGAATGGGCGGTAAAGTCTTGAAGGGGAACGTATTTCCATTTTTCAGCCGAGTTATGCTGTGTTATTTTCAATACTCCCAGCAATGCACGACAAAATTTCGATTTGATATATGCCATGCACGCTTCTGCTTCTTGCTCATTTGCAAAGCACCCTAATGAAAGAAATGTTTCAGTATGCCCAATCAACGGCTGCCCAATCAGCGGCGTAGAAAGCACTTCTCCTAATGCCCCAGACCCATTTGCAGCAGGCAATAAAACCTTATATCGTTCAAAGCTCTCAACGTCATTGAAATAGTCTCTTCTAAACCAACGGTAGATTCGTTTTCCTTTCAATAATCCAAGAAATTGTGCATAGTCATATTCATCCAAAGGCTTTTCCTCCGTAAAAAGAGATGGCATTCTCTCAAATGAACTTGCGCCAACACGAGAATCTGTCATTTTTGCAAGTTCTTGCGGGTGTTCTGCGTATGCTTTCTTTGAGAAGCGATACAAGCCACGATTTGCTATGATTGAACTAAATGTACAAAATCCTTCTTTAGAAATTGTTTTCTTTAAAATACTATTAAGCTCTGGAAACGCCGTATATGTCCCAATCGCTCCAAAGTTTTTTGTAATATCCCTATATGTAATTGCAACTCCGCCTTTTATGTCTGTGTTTGCAAAAACTTTCGAGCTTTCTTGTTCGTGAAACAGAACTTTCAAATGTGAATCATTCAACATTTTTTGATTCCACTCTTTAGGCGTTGCACCTGCATCAAACAAAAAACGCGCCGGATGAATCATCATAACTTTATCCGCAATCTTATACGACTCATCCAGAAATTTATTATAAACAGGTGGTGCAAATTGTTTTTGCGTTCCAACTGTTTCGTCCTGATACGGCGGGTTTCCGATGACATAATCAAACTTCATGCTGGTACT
>OLGZ01001901.1_pt1 | contig 10817 bp, 11 predicted proteins | sample 1605981 | NCBI WGS metagenome assembly OLGZ01 (sample SAMN03283291) | human gut metagenome | biome: human-associated habitat; material: feces | host: Homo sapiens | place: Peru | collected 2012 | reverse complement strand
CTCGAGCAGAACAATCGCCAATCCAATCACTGCATATACAAGTTTATTGACATTCCCTGTAAACACTGTGTATGACAATATGATCGATACTACCGCAGGTATTCCCAGGCAAAACAGGCAGATCAGTCCAATAAGTTTAATTATTTCTACAAACCCGCTTGGCGCAAACATGCAGTAAAAAAAACTGCTATTACAAAAAGCCGAAACATGGTTCTGCTTGAACAGCTCCTTCGCCTCCAGCTTTAGCTGTCTATTACTTTCATTCAATGAAGCTGTCTCACTCTCTATCCTATTGCCCATCCGTTCATTTTTCTTTTTATCTTTCTGAGACTGAAACTGTCTGATCTTAGCTCCATTTTCCGACAATCTGGCATCATATCCATCTTCTATTTCATTCTTCCTGTTCTTCAATGTTGAACTGATCTCGTCCGAAAGCCCCTTTTCCTCCTGAGACAGACTCCTGGCTATCTTCTTCTGCATCGTCTTAGTCTGGTCCAGTTCGTCCTCCATATCATCTATGGATGTAACTAACTCCCTTGCTTTTATAAGATATTCCTGGTTTTCCTGGAAAACATTCTCTGTACCCATATCCACGCAGTCCTCCTTGTGTCTTTCCCCCGCAAATGCAGGACTCTTTTATTTCGCTTAAAGCAATAAATTGTGCATACATTTTTATAATATCAAATAGCCCAATATTTAACAACAGCTTTTTACAAATTCAGACACATCCCCAATATTAAATACTTTATTCTGAAAACTACATCACAATATAAAATATGTATATGTATAACTCGATTTCATCATCATCATCATTATTTACATTCTTCACACTTTGTTCAATTGAACTTCCATCGAATATACCATATAATTGAATAGGGGTTTTATTTTTATTATCAGCACTAAGGAGATTTAATATGAACATTTTATTTTTTTTGACACCCAAAAGCGAGGTCGCATATATTGAAGACAATAATTCATTGAGACAGATATTGGAAAAAATGGAAATCCACCGCTATTCAGCTATACCTATATTATCAAGCAACGGAGAATATGTGGGCACAATAACTGAAGGTGACATTCTATGGTATTGCAAGAAGAATTCTATGAGTGCCCTCAAGACAGCCGAAAATATTTTTCTTAATGATATCCCCAAAAAATTTGAATATGCATCAGTTTCAATCAGCTCCAATATGGAAGACCTTATCGCACGTGCTATGGCTCAGAATTTTGTCCCAGTTGTAGATGATCAGAATAAGTTCATCGGCATTGTAACCAGAAAAGATATCATAGGCTACTGTTACAAAAAGCTAAAAAATATCCAACCTGAATAGCAGAGAGCTAAAAGCATTTGCATATCATCCAGGGTCATTCCGTATAATGTCACATAAAACAAGTACCGTATTATCCAGATGCTGCGCATCAGGCGAATACGGTACTTGTTATTACTCATTATTTTTATTTCAATATTATATCTTTATCATATCTTTCCAGTTCTATTGACGGCACTTACAAGAGCATGTACTGACGCATCTATGATATCATCCTTGATGCCTGCTCCCCAGACAACATTGCCATTTTCAGTCTCAACTCCGACATAGGCGACAGCCTGTGAGTTAGACCCTGTCTGAAGAGAATGCTCCTCATAACAAACAACCTTAAACTTTATATTAAAATGTTTCTTAATTGCATTGCTTACCGCATCAAGTCGTCCATTTCCCTTTCCATGGTAAACCTTCTTCTCTCCATCTCTAAGAATAGTTATCTCTGCGGATATTCCATCCCCCTGAACAAAATGATTCTCAAGCATCTTTATCGGCACCTCAACATTGACATATGTGCTCTGGAATATATCAAGAACTTCCTTAGGACTAAGCTCCTTGTGCTCCTTGTCTGATACATCTTTTACTGTGTATCCGAGATCCTCTCTAAACTTTGCAGGAAGATCAAATCCATACTTGGTCTGCAGTATAAATCCAATTCCACCCTTTCCAGACTGGCTATTTATTCTTATTACATCTCCATCATACTTTCTGCCAATGTCTTCTGGATTAAGCGGCAGATATGGACAAGTCCACATTCCATCACCCTGCTCCTTCCTAAACTTCATTCCCTTTGCTATGGCATCCTGATGTGAACCTGAGAACGCAGCGAACACAAGTTTTCCTGTATACGGCGAACGATCATAAACCTTCATACCTGTAACTCTCTCATAAAGCTCTGTAAGCTTTGGAATATCACTAAGATCCAGTTCGGGATCAACCCCATGTGTGAACATATTCATGCACAGTGTGATTATATCTACATTTCCTGTTCTCTCGCCATTGCCAAACAGGGTTCCCTCTATTCTATCTGCTCCTGCAAGTATACCAAGCTCCGCATCGGCAACTCCACAGCCTCTGTCATTGTGCGGATGAAGTGATAACACAACATTCTCCCTGTCATGGAGATTCTTGCTCATGTACTCTATCTGACTAGCATATACGTGTGGCAGAGACATCTCAACTGTTGCAGGAAGATTGATTATAACTTTTCTCTCTGCAGTTGGTTTCCACACATCGATAACTGCGTTGCACACTTCAAGAGCGTAATCCATCTCTGTTCCTGTAAAGCTCTCTGGTGAATATTCAAACTGATATGGCACTCCATACTCTTCTGCCATCTTATTAAGAAGTTCCGCACCATCTACAGCGATCTTGAGGATCTCCTCTTTCGACTTTCTGAACACCTGCTGCCTCTGTGCAAAAGATGTGGAGTTATACAAATGTACTATGACATTGCTGCATCCCTCTATAGCCTTGAATGTCTTCTCGATAATATGCGGTCTCGCCTGTGTAAGTACCTGGATCGTTACATCATCAGGTATGAGATTCTTCTCTATAAGCGTTCTGCAGAATTCATACTCTGTCTCAGATGCTGCCGGGAATCCAATCTCAATCTCCTTGAATCCAATTCTCACAAGTTCCTGGAAAAATTCAAGCTTTTCATCAAGGCTCATCGGAACAATAAGTGCCTGATTTCCATCTCTCAGGTCAACGCTGCACCACGCAGGGGCTTTGTCTATATATTCTTTCTTTACCCAATCCGTGCACTCAACAGGTGGCATAAAATATCCACGCTTGTAATTCTGATAATTCTTCATTGATAAATCCTCCTACTTTAAAACTGTCATATAAATATTCTCAGTATTCTGTAACGTCATCTGATATCGTTTTCCTAAAAATAAAAAAAACTCACATCTCATATTCTATAGAGACGTAAGTTACGCGGTACCACTCTATTTCACACTTGCAAAAGTATGCTCTCGTTACAGATACAGACATGCACACTCTACAACCAGATCATCATCTAAACACCTGATCATAATTATAACACATCTTATATCTTCCTGTTATAACGGTCAGCTTCCGTCTCATCCTACTCGACCTACTGATAAATCTTTTAGAGAGCTGCTCCAAGGCGAGTTCAAATCCTTTCAACCACTGTCTCACACCAACCGACAGCTCTCTGAAAATATCCAGGATCCTACTACTCCTTTTCATCGCATTTACTAGGTTGACTCTAACACATTACCAAGTCAGATGTCAACCCTTTTTATGCCTTCTTTTTTTACTTCTTTTTTTACTTTCTTTTTTTACTTTCTTTTTTTACTTTCTTTTTTCACTTTAGTTCTCAGTTATTATTTATCAAAATATAGACAAACATCCATCCCGAACTATGATCACCATACTATAAATCTCTTATTCTTGAGGGATCTGCCACCTGCTGTAAGCATGAGTATACCAACAACAAGACCTGTGACTATAGTTATAACCCCAAGCGCAATATTAAGTGCGCCTACATGCTTCATAGTATTATATGCCTTCTCCATACATATATGCTCCTTTCGAATATCTTCAACGTGTATATCTTCTTAAATGTGCACTCCAATACATACTTTAATGTGTAATTCAATGTGTGCTCCATTATATATTCCACCGTTTGCTCTTCAATTGCGTATTGTTTTATGCACGTCAATGCGCTTCATATTATATCATGTCAGAAAATTTCTTACAACTCAAAAAACCATTAAAAGTCAGCAAAATAAGTAAACCAAAATAAGTAAAAGCCAAATAAGTAAACGTCCATACATTCAAGACTTCACCATCGTACTATTTACTGCGCTGTGAATTTTACTTTATCTTTCTGCTGTGCTAGAATGATAATCATAATTCAAGCATTATTTTCTACAAAAATTAAACACAAGGAGATAATTATAATATGCCCGCTATCACAAATGACTGGGCCGAGTATCTAAAGCCCGAATACAGCAAAGAGTATTACAGAAACCTTTTTAATTTCGTAGGTCAGGCATACGCCACCCAGACCGTTTACCCACCGGCCGATGACATTTTCAACGCATTCCATAACACGCCACTTTCCAAAGTGAAATGTGTCATCATAGGCCAGGATCCGTACCATGAACCGGGACAGGCGCACGGCCTAAGTTTCAGTGTAAAACCAGGAGTTGCAATACCCCCATCACTGGTAAACATTTACCAGGAGCTGCATGACGACCTCGGCTGCAAGATACCAAACAATGGCTATCTTGAGAAGTGGGCTGATCAGGGTGTTCTGATGCTCAATGCTGTTCTGACAGTTCAGGCGCACAGAGCCGGTTCTCACCAGGGCAAGGGTTGGGAGAAATTTACCGACGCCGCCATCCGCGTGTTGAACGAACAGGATAGGCCTATAGTATTTATCTTATGGGGAGCATACGCTCAGAAAAAGGCAGCATTTCTGAATAATCCACACCATCTGATACTGAAGTCAGCCCACCCAAGTCCGCTCTCCGTATACAGAGGATTCTGGGGCAGCCGTCCATTCAGCAAGACAAACGATTTTCTCACCGCCCACGGCGTTGAACCTATAGACTGGCAGATTGAAGACATTTAAGCATTTTATACCAAACATAATAACGGAGATTACAAAATGGAAATATATATAGTACGACACGGTGAAACCATATGGAATGAAAAGAAACTACTTCAGGGAAGAACCGATATTGAACTGAATGAAAACGGACGAAGACTGGCAATAATAACCGGAAAGAATCTAAGGGACACTCATTTTGACATAGTGTTCTCAAGCCCTTTGAAGAGAGCACACGAAACAGCCCGCCTTATAGTCGGAGATAGAGACATACCTATAGTGACCAACGATCTCATCAAGGAAATGTGTTTCGGTGACTGGGAGGGACAGAACATGTCTGAACTGTTAAAGGATCCGAGCCAGGATTTTCAATATTTTTTCAAGCATCCCGAACTTTATCACCCTATAGGATGTGGAGAATCATTCCAAGCACTATGCGAAAGGGCCTCGAAATTCATGACAGAATACATTGAACCTCTCGCAAAAACAGACTCAAGAGTTATGATAGTTGCCCATGGAGCCATTAATAAAGCAATGATGATGCACGTCAAGAAGCATGATCTCAAGGACTTCTGGTCCGGTGGGTTGCAGCAGAACTGCAATGTTATAATACTTGACTACTCAGATGAAAAATATAAGATAATTGACGAAACCAGAATATTTTACTGATTTACATGCTGATTTTTATGCTGATTTTTATACGAATTTCTATATCGATATTATGCTTGAACCTTCTTTATCTCCATAATCTCTAATGTATCTGGATCTTTTAACATAAAAATCCTGTTGCTATGTATGCCAGACCGCTGATCAGCGATACCGGTGATAATAACAGCAGGATTTTTTATATTATATTTTCAGTTTTAATTCTCTTTGCACCGTAAGTATCTGTTCCTCTATCATGTCCGCCAGCATACTTATCTTATCATTATACGGACTATCTATTCTCTTCATCGCCTCATGCAGTGGGTTAAGTATGTCCTTATAGGACTGCTTTATCTTCTTCTGTATCCAGTTTGTATCAGGCATATATGAGATGGTTCTCAAGTTGTGAAGTCTGTCTGCCAGCTTTACAAGTATGGTCTTGTCCGTACCGTTTGCAAATAATCTCCTTGCATACACAGAAAATGGCTCGCCTTCTATTCTAGTGAGCAGCCTCACATGCTCACGGATCTCAGATCCAAATGCTTTTTCTATATCTTCCAAAGTGCACGATGTATCTTCCACCGTATCATGAAGGAGTGCAGTCACAAGGATTTCCTCGTCTTCTATCTGGCACTCATCTTTCAATATGTTATACACCCCTAGAATATGCTCGTCATAATAAGGAACAAATCCGCCTTTTCCCCGGCGATTCTGCCCTTCATGAAACATCTTTGCCATATTCTTTGCTCTCTGAACGGTATCTGTCACATCCATATTATTTGCTGCCTTATCTGCAATCTCTGTCATATTCAGGATCCCCAACCTTGTTTATCATTTTCAGTAGTTCCCAACTAAGCAGAGTATAACATAGCAGTCTTGAATATTCCACGTATTTTTTATATACTTTACAGATGTGCCGCTCTCATATTTTACTTTATGATGGTATATTTTATAATTTGGCACAAGACATTTGTACAAAGGAGTTTATACATGGATATAATCAAAAAAATCTCCGAGGAGATCGGATGCCGTACCTCACAGACTGAGGCGGCTGTAAAACTCATAGACGAAGGCAACACTATACCTTTCATCGCCCGATACAGAAAAGAGGCAACTGGCGCACTCAATGACGAACAGCTCAGGACACTTCACGAGCGACTTACCTACCTGCGAAATCTTGAGGACAAAAAAGCTCAGGTTATCGCAAGCATTGATGAGCAGGGAAAACTTACTCCAGAGCTGCGTGCTGAGATAGAAGCAGCTGAAACCATGGTGCTGGTGGACGACCTGTACAGGCCTTACAGACCTAAGAGAAAGACCAGAGCCACAGTAGCAAAAGACAAGGGACTTGAGGGACTTGCAAATATAATATCACTTCAGATGACTTCCACTCCAATAAGGACGGAGGCTGAAAAGTATGTGTCAGCTGAAAAGGGCGTGGAGACCGTGGACGATGCCATCGCTGGAGCCATGGACATCATCGCCGAAAACATATCTGATACAGCAGATTACAGAACGAAGATCCGTGACCTCACGACTAAAAAAGGGTTTATCAACACGACCGCAAAGGATCCTGATGCTGAATCTGTATATGAAATGTATTACAATTTCTCCGCCCCGATATCCAAGATGACCGGATATCGCACACTTGCAGTAAACAGAGGCGAGAAAGAAAAATTCATAACTGTAAAGATCGAGGCTCCTGTGGACGAGATAATCTCTTACCTCAGAAAGAAGATCATCGCGAGGGATAACTCTGACACATCAGAGATTCTGAATAATGTCATAGACGACAGCTACTCCAGACTGATCGCACCTGCCATAGAGCGGGAGATTCGAAACTCCCTCACCGAAAGCGCCGAGGATGGTGCCATAAAGGTATTCGCATCCAATCTCCAGCAGCTGCTCATGCAGCCTCCTATCGCAGGTAAAACTGTACTTGGATGGGATCCGGCATTCAGAACCGGATGTAAGCTTGCAGTGGTGGATCCAACCGGCAAGGTTCTTGACACTGTGGTCATATTCCCTACCGCCCCACAGAACAAGGTCGCCGAGGCAAAAAAGACTGTAAAAGCTCTCATCAAAAAGTACGGCATCTCTCTGATATCCGTTGGAAACGGAACAGCATCAAGAGAGTCTGAGATGGTGATCGCGGAGCTTATCAGCGAGCTGGACACGCCGGTCCAGTACGTGATAACCAATGAAGCAGGAGCATCGGTATATTCCGCAAGTAAGCTTGCAACCGAGGAGTTTCCTAATTTTGATGTAGGGCAGAGAAGTGCCGCCTCCATCGCCAGACGAGTTCAGGATCCTCTCGCAGAGCTTGTAAAAATAGACCCGAAGGCTATAGGCGTCGGACAGTACCAGCATGACATGAATCAGAAAAAACTCGCTGAGGCTCTTGATGCCGTTGTTGAAGATTCTGTAAACAAGGTCGGTGTAGACCTCAACACAGCCTCCGCCCCACTCATGGAACACATTTCAGGAATCAACAAGACTCTTGCAAAGAATATCGTGGATTATAGAGAGGCAAATGGTCGTTTCACCACAAGAAAAGAACTTCTCAAGGTTGCAAAACTCGGTCCTAAGGCATTTGAACAGTGCGCAGGATTCATGAGGATCAGTGGCGGAAAGAATCCGCTTGATGCCACATCTGTCCATCCGGAAAGTTACGATATAGCCACCGCTCTTCTTGAACACCTCGGCTATAGCTCAGATGACATCTCAAAGGGAAACCTTAAGGAGCTTTCCAAAGCCGCAGGCAATGTCAAGAAGCTTGCCGAAGAACTAGGAACAGGAATCATAACTCTCACAGACATTATCAAGGAGCTTGAGAAACCTGCCAGAGATCCGCGTGATGAGATGCCTAAACCTATCTTGAGGGGCGATGTACTCGAGATGAAAGATCTCACCGAGGGAATGATACTCAAGGGAACCGTCAGAAACGTTATTGATTTCGGCGCATTTGTGGATATCGGAGTACATCAGGACGGGCTTGTACATATCTCTGAGATGTCCAACAAATTTATCAAACACCCTCTCGATGTCGTAAGTGTCGGAGATATAGTTCAGGTCAAAGTCATCGGCATTGATCTGAACAAAAAGCGTATACAGTTATCCATGAAAGGAATAAATTAAGCTGTCACACCAGCTCTCCCACAGCATACTCTATACAGAGAATGTTATATCTGGAGGCTTTTGTGGAAGCAAACAGAAACTGCAGCCGTGGCAGCCAGGGGCGCTGCTATTACAACAACCAGGGCACCACGGTCAAATACACCAATCAGGCTGGCGGATGCCGCCCTGCAAAAGATGAACCAAAACCATGCCCGGAGGATTCGAGAAGACGTCCTGTGGGCATGACTTATATTCCGGAACAACCATTCGAAAATCTCTATGACGCCAAGTGCGGTCTTCAGGAAGGCACCATGTTTAAGGATCTCAATCTCATATTCTGCGGCGTAAGGGGGAAATAGTCATGAACAAAATGAACAAAAAGCAGCTGATGAGATTCATCACCGAAGTATCTTTTGCCCTCGATGACATCGCACTGTATCTTGATCTTCATCCTTCCTGCCAGAAGGCACTGTCAAGCTACGAGAACTACCGCAATATGAGACAACAGGCGGTGAGGGATTATACCAGCATGTATGGACCTTTAAACAGATACCAGGTCACTGACGACAATTATTTTACATGGGTCAATGATCCATGGCCATGGGAAAGGGAGGGCAACTGCTGATGTGGATTTATGAAAAAAGATTACAGTTTCCTGTAAATATAAAGGAGACCAATGCCAAGCTCGCCCAGGATATTATCAGCCAATACGGCGGGCCCGACGGTGAACTGGGCGCATCCATGCGCTACCTGTCACAGAGATATGGCATGAATAATTCCAAGGTTAAGGCAGCTCTCACCGACATCGGTACCGAGGAACTCGGGCACCTTGAGATGATAGGAGCCATCATACATCAGCTCACCAGGGATCTGAGCATCGAGGAGATCAAGGCCTCCGGCTTTGATAAATACTACACCGACCACACCATCGGAATATGGCCTCAGTCTGCCGGCGGAGTTCCATTCAACGCCTGTGAGTTCCAGAGCAAAGGTGATCCTATAACTGATCTTTTCGAGGATATGGCAGCCGAGCAGAAGGCCCGTTCAACCTACGACAACATCCTGAGGCTGTGTAAGGACCATCCGGATGTATACGAACCGATTAAATTCCTTCGTGAAAGGGAAATCGTACACTTCCAGAGATTCGGAGAATGCCTCGAGGCGGTGAAGGATGATCTGGACTTCAAGAATTTCTATGCATTCAATCCTGCATTCGACACCAAAGCACCTTGTTTAAAAAACAATTGAAAAAATGTTCCTCTGGTAGTAAAATGATGTCACTTTTAAATTATCAGTACTTTAATGCGACACTACTTTACTAGAGAAGAGGCGATGCTATGTCAGAAGTCAAAGTCAACCATTCCCAGAGGTTCGGGATCATACTGGTCCTGTCATGTGGGATTATGTGGGGAGTAAGCGGAGTGCTTGGACAGTATGTCTTTCAGTCATCAGATGTCAATGCAGTCCAGCTTTCCATAATCCGTCAGTTTATATCTGGCGTTGTACTGCTTATCATCGCCGCCATCAAAAGAGATAAAAAGGCTTTGTCCGTATGGTCAAAGCCTAAAAGTATTATATCTATGCTATTCTTTGCACTCGCAGGTGTTATGGGAGTACAGTTCACATACTTTGCTTCCATCGAGCATTCCAATGCCGCAACCGGCACAGTTATCCAGTTCACATACATCATCATGATACTGCTCTTCACCACAGTATTTATGCGCAAAAAGCCACATTCATATGAGGCATTATCCGTAATCTGCGCATTTGTTGGAATTTTCCTGATTGCCACACATGGAAGCCTGAATTCCCTGGCTATATCCAGACCGGCTCTCACCTGGGGTCTCACATCAGCAGTATGCTTTACAATATACTGTCTTTACCCACAGAAGCTTTATAATGAATACGGTCTGATCAATGTGATAGGCTGGTCTTCACTCATCGCAGCTATATTCCTTGCAGTGATCACCCGCACATTCTCTCTGCCTTATATGGATGCCAGAATAATAGCAGCCTCTCTGGCTGTTGCTGTTGTAGGATCACTTATTCCCTTCACCATATACGGACTCGGCATCAGTATCCTTGGAAGTGTAAAGGCAAGTCTGTTCGTGACTGTAGAACCCGTATCCAGCGCATTATTAACGTGG
>OLGZ01001896.1_pt1 | contig 10868 bp, 12 predicted proteins | sample 1605981 | NCBI WGS metagenome assembly OLGZ01 (sample SAMN03283291) | human gut metagenome | biome: human-associated habitat; material: feces | host: Homo sapiens | place: Peru | collected 2012 | reverse complement strand
TGGTCGTTCCCCTTTGTTCGTTGTATTCATTCTGATTACATCACATGATTGTCAAAATGGCTTTGCATGCAAATCATCCCGTCCTTCCTTGTTGATAAAGCGAGCTGCACTCGGCAATTTGAAAGCGAGCTTTCATTGCACTCACTGGCATCGCTTTTTCCCATTAAAGAGAGGTATTTTTTCGAATCCCTCCGCCTCCCTTTCCAAAGGGAGCTCCACTTTCTCCCTAAGCCCCTCTTCCTCAGGAAGCGGGGATGTAGCTGGCGACGCTATAGCTCTGCCAGAGTTTTGGTAACACCAGCGGAGTCTTTACCCACAAGGGGCTGGTGTTAAGTGTTGACACAATAGAATTATCCTATGAATCTCGGCTGCACTCAACAAATTGAAAGTAAACTTTCTTTGCGTTCGTTTGCACGAGATTTGCGAGTGTTTGTCGGCTGGCGCATTACTTGTTCACCTACACTATTTTTTCATCAAACAAGTTCTTAGCTTGAATATAAGCAGCTAAGTCTGGAGAAATAAACATATCTCCCCAAAAACCTCCTGTAAGCTCTTTGAATACCTCATTAGTCAAACCAGAATTCTTAACCAAGCCTTTGAACTCATCTTCAGTAATTAGCCCACGACGTAATTGTTCATAACCTTTGCCTATGCATTCTAGTAGATATACAACTTGCGAATTTCTGTTATTCTCTTCAGAAGGAAGATTGCAACCAGAAAATAAGTTATATTTACTACGAGCATCCAAAAACTTCGGAGCCATCATCTTCGCTACAATGAGCTGATATATCCAATGTATAAAGAAAGCAGAAGCAAAACCTATAATATATGACATCACAGCAGTAATCCAAATTGTCTTGTCCATAAAAGCGAAGAGTGAATCCAAGCACACTCCACCCAAGAACAATAGAGCTGTATCTTTCAATACTTTTGGATTGTACTCTTTGTACTTACGCACAAAGTATACTACTATCCAGCCTATTACTGAACCAAACAAAAACATGGCTATGAAGATTAAATGTAACATAGAGGAAATTTCCATTATTTATGTCAATGTAACAACTTTTCTATTTCGCTTTTCTTATTATCAACTGTAGGATCATCAGGAAACATTTCTATAAACATCGTGTTATAGAATATTTTCTTGCCACTTGTTGACATTGGAAAATTCAAGACATTCTCAACATCCAAGTCTTTGATTTTATCTATATAGGAATCGAAACAACCATCAGAAAAATCATTGAATTGATTTCTTTCGAGGATATCTACCATTATTTTCATCAAAGCTTCGTAGCCGACCGTGGATTGCAGGATATTCGTTGGCTTAGCTTGCCCATCATAGCTCCACTGCCCAGAGAAAAGTTTACGTATCGAACTAAAGAAATAGAACATACAATCGGCTATCTTAGAATCTTCGTTGTTAGCATAAAATAACCTGAAAGGTAGTGCCTTTGAAGATTTCCATGTTCTTAGCTCTCTTCTATCCCTATATTTATCATTTTCAGATTCTCTCCATGTGGTACTTATCAAAGCCACAATAGATTTTACCATTGTCGCTTGCGAAAGTGGAGGGCTATCCGTCTTGTCGTAATTTCCGCCATAAAGTTTTATTCTCTTGTAGAAAGGAGAATTTTTATGACCATTAAGTGCAAGAACAACTTCCAAAGCCGTCTTGTAAGGAGAATCATCTGTAGATAATCCAAACAAGCTATATACCAAATCTTGTGAAACTCGCTTCTGTGTTCTATTGATTGTTGAGAATATCATAGCTTGATACTCTAGCGTTTTGTCAACAAAGCATGATATAACTAACTCGATGTTGAGCAGATTATTTAATTTATCCTGCCAATACAGAACTTTATCATCTTTTCCCTGTGCAATCTTAGCTTCTAATCTACCAATAGCGACCTCTATACCTCTAATGCGGTGCTGACCATCAATTATCGTAACATAAATATCAGCGTTAGCATCTCCATTCTTTGCTTTTTCAACTTCCTCTACAACTTTATTGTCAAACACAATGTCAACAATTCCATCAACGCCTAGCGTTTGAGAAGCTATGATATTCTGAGGTATTCCAAGTACAACATTAGTTGGAAATGTAGCCGTTTCGTCGTTGATTAAGAAATCTGAAATTTTTTCAACTCTATTCTTATCTACCTTACGCTGAACATGGTTATTATAGATGGGAATCTCATCGTCATCATAACCAACTATCAAACGCTCGGTATATTTGGTATATTGCAATACTTCTCCAATTTTGGCTTTTCCTATTATGAAGTCTTGACCATTTTGAGAAACAAGAAATCCACGTATTCCAATCTGTCCCATAATTATCCCCAATTACTTTGATACTTACCTACATTCTGTTTTATATTCTCATTAAATCTTTTATCATCAAGCTCTATATTATCATGATTAGCAAGAATCCAAAAGATTAGCGAAAGAGCTACACACAACATTGCCAGACCCAAAGAGTTTGCTGCCAACAGAGAATATCCAACAAATAAAAAGACCACAATTGTTGCAAGAAAGACAATTAGTACTAAACTAACCTTATGTTTATACTTTAAGAAAGACAACAATAGTGAAATTGCCGAAGGTGCCATTAAAGAACAAGAATATGTCATCATATTATCTGACAAAGCCAAGACTCCTGAATCCAAGTTTTTCACAACAGGAATCCAAACACCTGCACCTCCTAAAAATATGACTACTCCTAGAAAATACGCTATAAAGCTAAATGTTCCAATATGCTTTATTCTTTCAAAAAATTCACAAAAAATTGTATCTTTCATAATTCTTACTTCTTTAATTTTTCTTTCCAATGTTGAACTATCTCAAAGATTTCTGTCTTAGGATACTCTTTAATATTAGATACAGATAATCCATTATCCAACTTTTCGATATTTCTCAATGCTCTTGCTCCATCTTTTTCTGACAGACCTAAGAACTTATAGATAGCCTTACTATTTGCTAAATCATTTATTGGCAAGAGAAATGCTGTTTCACATTCCTGTGAAAAATCAAAAGTTCCTTGATTGTACTCTGCTATTCCTTGAGATAACAATACAACCGAAACTCCATAAGAGCGTATCTTGCGAAGAAGAACCTCCAATATCTCTAATGATTTTTTCTCTCTAAACAAATCATGAGCCTCATCAATCATCAATACATAACGCATATTACGATAGCCATCAGATACCTCAGTTCCACCCAAATTGGTAAATACATTGAATATATAATTGATGATTAAGAATACAGATGTAAATCGCACCGTGTTGTCCAGTTCACCAGACAAAGAGAAATAATAGTTACTATTAAGAAACTTACTCGAATCTTTTATGTTAGAAGCAAAAAGTTCATAATCACTTAATCTGCCAATTATATCGGTCAAGGTATCACGTGCATCTCCTACTATTTCTAATAGCTGTGTATTAATATCTGCAAAAGAAGGATGTTCTCCTCCTGTTTTCTGCAAGAATGCTTCTCTTGTCGCATCTCTTAATGTTTGTTGTTGCTTTTTGCCAATATTGGAATATTTGGCAATAATATCCACAAATTTGTTGATACCTACAATTTTGTTCTTTTCATTTACATTGTCTATAAAAGAGATTGGATTCAGAGGGAAAGGCTCATTTGGAGCACATATACATTGAGTATGGGTGGCTTCAAAAAAGTCCTTCATCTTATTCTTATCATCTTCACTTACCCCTTTAAAATCAAGGAAGAGAAAATTCAACTTACCTTGGGTCTGTTCATAGAATTGTTGCATCATCTCCATTGCAAACTGGGTTTTACCAGAACCAGACTTTCCTGCAATAGCTATATGCTGATTGCTATATTTTCGAGAATCATTAAAGCAAAAATATACAGGATCATGATTTTCTAAAGAATAACCGACCTTCAACTTTATTGGTCCTGAGAATTCTTGTTTCTGTATATGAAGATTAAGATTCTGCACTGGATCCAATGAGATTGGAGCATCCTCTATGGCATCAATACCTTTTCCAATGTTCTCTATCAAGAAATCAAAGAATGTATATTGCGGATTATTCTCAAATAGATAATTAATTTTTTCCAAGCCATGGTCTATATGCAACTTGATATACTTAGGAATATTTTCGTCATTCTTTGATACACCATAAGCTTGGCATACCAAAGCAATGTAAAAATCCTTCAAGGCTGGGTCAAAAAGGATATGATCTTTATACTCCTTTCCTTGAGAATCGTATAATCCAAATTCTTGCTTAGTAAATCTTTTGCCTGAAGCCAACGAATAACCTAAAGCAATACGGGCTATCACATTCTCCTTGGTGCTTCCATTTAACTTTGCTGTCAACTTAGTTACAACAGCTTGATTCCTTTTAGATGTGGATATATTAATCAACATAAATTCAATTCCTTATATTTATCAAAGAGCTTATCTGCTTCTACTTTTGTAAAAGAAGAGCCCTTATCAGAATTCTCTATCAAATAAGCCTTACCTACCAAAGGAGAAATCATCTTGTATTCCGCCTCAGTCATTTCCTTCATCAGCAATGGGAACAAAACAACTTGCTTTGAAACTTTCGGATAAAATCTGGTAAGTACATTTTGTGTATGGCTAGTATCAAACTTTTGCATAGGGCTATCTATAAATACCGGGAACTCAATTTCCGTTTCCTCAACCAAAGCTCCCAATAATGCCGAAGCGAACATTTGGCGTTCTCCCATTGACAGATTTCCCTTATCAATCTTACGGTTGTCAAAGTCATAAAGATTAATATCAACATCATCACCATTTCCTGTAATATCAACTATGACATTCTTTACCAACTTGCTTTTGTGAAGATAAAGACGCAATTTTTCCATCAATTTATGCTCCAAGGCTTTTTTCTTTTGCTCCTTGAAACTTATCAAGAATTTCTGAATCTTATTAATAAGTTTGCCTGCCACTGTATCAACAGCCTTGTTTTTGTTAGCAACCTCTATTTTCTTTGATAAAATTTCCTTTTGTTTTTTGCTGGCTATAATTTGATCAGAAAGCAAATGTTTGCGAGCCTGCATATTCGCATTGTCTTGCATTAATTGGGCGATACGCCCATCAATACCCTCCTTTTTGCCTCTCAACTCCTGCACATAATCGTTTTCTGCATGTTTCTCCGCCTCTCGAATTTTCTTTTCGACCGAGAACAATTCTGCTTTAGTCTTAGAATATCCATTATTCAACTTATCAAACTGACTTTTGCTACCCTTGATTTTGATAATCAAATCAGTAAAAGAATTTGTTTCCATCTCAGAGAAATCGTGAAGTAACGAAAAATGCTCAAAACGACTCTCGTCTATCTCATGATAAAAATATTTTTTGATAAGATGTCTAATTTCATTCTCGTAGAAATCACGAATCCTAATATCAATATGCTGGTCGAATGATTGCTTGGCTTGCTCCAAATCATTAAGTATCATTTCTGTTTGGTCCTTTACACCAGCTTGCTGTATTCTGTTCTTCTTAAAATCAGCCTCTTCCTTCAATTGAAAATTAACTTCTGACACTAAATTTCCTGCCAAAGCAAAAGGTATCAGATTATATAATTCTTTGAGTTGGGTCTCATAAGAAAGCAAGGTTGTTCGAAGTTCATCTGCCTTTTTACGAAGTTCATCTAGTTTTTCCAAAGACATCAAATCTCCTTCTCGAACCAATTTCTCCTGAAGTTCATTTGAATCATGACGAGCTATCATTATATCCTCATCATTCTGCGAAATACTTTCGTTAATGTCGTCTATCTCTTCCTCATCATTCTTTATAGAAGCTAACAAGTCATTAAAAGCAACCTTATCTTCAGGCTTTGCAGAATCCTTACGATAATCATCCTGGATGCGTTCCAACTCGTTTTTCAGATCATCGTATTTCTGGATACCAAGAACCTGAGAATACGCTCTACTCAATTCATGCCGTTGTTCAGGAGTGTTTATTTGAGCAAAACTCACAATCTTTTCAGCATCAAAGAAAAAGAACTTTGCTATTTCAATTGGAAGGATATAGTCTCGAATAAAAATTTCCTCCTCCTTCAGCTTTTCGTCCTTCGATCCTACAAACAAATCATTACTTCGTCCATCAATAAGAATATCCAATTCCTCATCAATACCAGTAGCATTATCATACGAGCGAGTAATTGTGATTTCAGTACAAGCTGTATCAGGGATTACGACATCTGAAAAAGTTATAGAAACAGAGAAACGGGTTTCGCCTTCTTTCTCTGCTTGGTAATTGAGACTATTCCCGATATACTTTCCATAACCTCCCTTTTCTGCTATTTCACGTTTATAAAGCTCGTCTACCTTCTCCATTTGCTTTCCATATAAGCACCAAACTAATGCCATAAGGAATGTTGTCTTACCAAATCCGTTATTTCCACTAATAACAACGATATTCTTACCATCCTCGGGAGTAAGGCAAATTCGATTTTTTCCCTTATAGATGCGGAAATTGTTAAATTCAATTTCTTTGATAATCATAACTTCTTCTTATTTACGAATTCTTCTAATCGTGATTCAATCTCACTCTTTAAGCCCCTACGTCTTTGCATTAGCGACTTACTCTTTTGAAGAAGCAGAAGTTGTTCAATCAACTCTCCTTCTCCGATGTTGTCTTTACAAACTTCACGCATTAAATCAGCTTCAAGCTTGTTTTTCTGTTTTGCACCATCCATAGTTAATGAGTCTTTATAGATAGAATTATATATGTCAGATACTTGATAGATAAAATTAAAATCTCTATACCAATTCACTTGAATAGCTATTAATTCTTGATCTGAAATCAGTTTGATTTTTGGGTCTTTCTTTTGTAGCTCTTGCTGCACTCCCAATAATCTTTTCAAAATACTGGCACGATAGCTGAAAACGTAAGGTCCCATATCATTAACAGCTCGCCGACCATCACGTCTAAAAGGAATTCTATTTTCCAATATATTCCTTTCATCATCAAGTTGTTTGCGAAAATCATAAAGCGGTTGCATCCATTCGCGCCCATTTTTAATCAAAGAACGCATGGATTTATCATCCTTTACAACAGTACATACCCAACAACCAAATCTACTCTGCCCACAAGAGCTGTGACTTTTATCCGTCACTACTGTTGGACATTCATAATCATCTGCACTTGCATCCAAATAAATATTAAACAAGATTGAATTGTCATATCCCCATGGAGAAGGTATAGCATTGATAATGTACCAGATTTCTTCCAACATCAATTCCTTTATTGGAGCATATACATAAGTATTTTTCAACAATGTATGGTGAGTAAGTCTCTGACCATGTATTTCGTGCTTCTTTATAGAACGAGCTCTTGTTGCACTTTCTGCCTTGCGTGTACCTATCAAAACTATAGCTTCTCCACATTCATCTACTTGCTCTGTTATGAAACGAGCAGTAGGCTTAATCTTCATTTTCTCCGTACACCATCTAAAAGCAGTATTGGGTACAGGATAGCCTTTTCCAATAACATTTACCCAAAAGGAATCCTCCAAACGTGGAATTGTTTTTCTAACAAATATGGGAAGGTCTTGTTCACGTGCAGCCTTTTGGATTTGGTTCAAAACATCATCTACATAAGTTGATATGATAGGATTTTCAACCAAAGTATCATTACATACTACATAAATTGGACGCCTTAATTGAAATGGTGCTGGAATTTTCTCTTTAATCCTTTGCAAAGCCAACCATGTCAAAGTTAGGAGTACAGTAGAATCCTTACCACCACTAAATCCTATTATCCACGGACGAAATGTTTTATCCGCATACATATATTGGTCTAAGATTTCATCTATGATAAAATCTATACGTTCAGAATATTTCATATCTATAACTATTGTATCTGTTTATGTCAGCTAGCAGATTTACTATCACATTGTGACTCTTTATTTTTTCGACTGCGAAGTTGAAATTTATACTGATTCATTAAACGATTCATATCTTTCAACATTTTTATTCTGTTATCCTGTAGCTTATTCATAAGGGTATAACAAGCTACACTCTCAGCTAACAGATTCGTTTCCTTCTCGAAGTCTTCAGGAGATTTTCCACAATCGGGCTTAGCTGCCAAAGCATCAGCTTCCTGACGAGCCGAATCAGCCTTTTCTTTGAGAAAAGCATTTACCTCATCATAAACGTTGGTTGTTGCATCAAATTCTATGAGGCGTCTGTTGTAATAATGTTCTGTTATCATTGTTTGTCATTTATTCTAAGTATTACCACTTCGCTTGCATGTCAAGACTTCAATTCATCACGAAGCTTCTCTAACTTGGTTTCTAACTCTGAGATTTTCTTGTTAATTTCGCCTTCATGCCTAAATGCCTCCTTTTGTTTATCTACCAAAGCTGCATTCTCCCCCAAAAGAGTTTGAATAGCTTGTGTAAGATTGGCAATGCAATCTTCATATTGCTTTCGTTCCATATCATTATTTTTAAGCGTCATGACATCCGTTGCTGATGCAATCTATCTGTATACCACTGCCACATACCGCTTTCCTCATTTAGCTCATAATCATCGGAGAACATATTATACCACAAGGTGCAGCTCTCATCAAAAAGTAAATCACCGTTAGAACGTAACTACTGATTTTCAGCAGTTAGCACATCCAACATTTTTCCCAAAAAACATATTATTAATTGGTATTGCCAAAGCTACCATTTAGGCAGCCTTGACATTCACCTTTTTGTTCGTGTTATAATTACATGAGATTAGGGACATGATAAGATTTTCTAAAATCATCCCGTCCTTCTTTGTTGATAAAGCGAGCTGCACTCGGCAATTTGAAAGCGAGCTTTCATTGCACTCATTGGCATTGCTTTTTCCCATTAAAAAAGGTATTTTTCTACCTCTCCGTCTCTCCTGCAAGGAGAGCTCCACATCCTAACCAAGCCTTCCCTTCTCAGAAAGGAAGGATGTAACCGCCCTACTCGGTGCTCGGAACCGCTACGCTCTAAGGTTGGCGGACCATCAAAGGTCTTCGCCATATTGTGCGGGATGGGACCGCCTGACTGTTATGGAGATCAGCGCTTACGTCCTTTACCAAATAATTCAGAATGCGAACCTAAACGAACTAATTCTATTGCATTATTGTTCTTATCAAACCAAATCAAAAGTGTATCATTTTCTATATGGCATTCCATATAGTTCTTCCAGTTGCCTTTCAAAGAATGAGGATTATATTCTTCCGGTATCTGATTGCCTTCTGCCAAAAGCTTAACTATCCCCATAAGCGTTTCTACAAATTCTTTATCATTCTTAAATATAATCTTTCTTGAACTGCGAGGTCTTTCGAATTTCTTTCATAAACCCTATTCCTCCATTGATGCCATGAAACTTTCTAAGCTATCTACTCGAACTACTCCCGCATCATGACCACTCTCAGCCTCTTTCATTGCTGCCAAAGTTTCTGCGTTTGGAACATCTTCCAAAGCAGCACTCCTTGAAACTGGGGAGTCTGAAACTATTTTAACGCCTCTCATAAGAGAGAGGACATTCTTTAATTGCTCCAACAAAGATGGACTATCTATCTGTAATGTTAACTGTGCCATAACTTCTATATTTAATTCGCAGCAAAGATAAGGGTTTTCTGTGAAACCACCAAATTTTGGGGAAGTTTTTTCAACTCTGACCAATTACTTGTAGAGATCTACGGTGATATCGAATGGTGAAGCGAAATCTTTCAGCATTGCATGCTTCGTAATAAGCAGCTAAGCACTATAACATTTTTCGACTCCCCTGTCCCCCTCTTGCGAAGAGGGGGTCCTTAACCCACACCCAAGCCCTCGCCCTTTCCAAAAGGGCAAGGGATGTAACCGCCCTCCGGTGCTCAGAACCGCTACGCTATAAGGTTGGCGGGGCATCAAAGCCCTCGCCATGGTTGTGCGGGATGGGACCGCTGGGCTGTTATGGGGATCAGCTTGCAATTATATTGCTGAAAGTGAGTGCATGGAGGGGGCTTGCAGGTTGAACCCACCAGAATTGTTCCTCATTGCAGTATCGCTCTGCACTTGTCGTCGCTCGAATGAGGATGTTATCTTATAAATATTGTTGCACTATATTTGCTAGTTCATCAGCATAAGAGGATGTATCTTATCATTTGAAAGATAAAAAGATAACCATCAGACATCAACCGTTCCATTAGATTAACTTTTTGTAAACAGGTATTGCAACCTTATCCATTTCTTCTTTCGAAACCTTAACAACTCCAGGAGTTGCATCGAAATAATCTACAGGATAACGATACTTGCCATTTGGCATCAAAACCTTAGTTACACGGCGAAAGAGAGAGATTCCCTCTTCTGTAACTATCTTTGTTACCGTCTTATCTATGATTTTTCCCATAATTTTTTATTTTTTATCTTAATATCGCCTGCAAATATAAGGGTTTTCTTTGAAACTACCAAATTTTTGGGGTGTTTTTTCAACTCCGCCCAATTACTTGTAGAGATCTACGGTGATATCGAATGGTGAATCGAAATCGTTCAGCATCTCGGTCTTCTTTCTTGATTATTCCTTATCTTTTTTTTTCTCGTCAGCAGGTTTCTCCACCAATTTTTGCTCTGCCTGGCTGGCAGTGGGCGCAATGAGATTGTTTCCGCCATGAATATTGAAGATAGCATGGGGATCCTGGCACTCCTTGATTTGATCGATGAGGCCATGATACTCCTTGGACATCATCTTGCGTAGCAGACATTGCACTCGGGAGACGTCGGCAAAGTGATTCTCATTCATGAACTCCTGTGCCTTCTGTATCATGTACAAATTTTTATCCTCCATACTAAATTAACCATCTAGAATTAATAAAAGCCAATTTTCAGCAGCAATTGACCATAATCCGCAAGTTTTGCGAGTTG
>OLGZ01001894.1_pt1 | contig 10879 bp, 8 predicted proteins | sample 1605981 | NCBI WGS metagenome assembly OLGZ01 (sample SAMN03283291) | human gut metagenome | biome: human-associated habitat; material: feces | host: Homo sapiens | place: Peru | collected 2012 | reverse complement strand
CAGAGTAGCATCCTCACTCTCAAGTCTTGCAAGTGCCAGTTCCTGAAGATTTTCCGGAAGGAATTCTATTCCTTTCGTCGATATTATGTAGTTGATATCATTCACCTGCTTCACGGCAGCGCTCACAGTCTTGTTGAGATTGGCTGCCTCACAGTTAACTCTGCGGTTTATTGTATTCCTTATATCTTTTTTTATACGGATATTCTCCATATCCATGAGTGATATATGAGCCCCCATGAGACCTAGCATCTCAACTATCATCTCTCCGTCTTTAAGGTATACAACACTATATTTTTTTCTCTGGATTATACGGGACGATATACCAAATCCTTGTATAATCTCCTGTATAAATTCAGCCCTGCCCCTGTTGTCACTCACAATCTCCATGTGATAACCTTTATTCGGATCACTTATAGATCCCGAGGTCATAAACACTCCTTTTATATATGCTCTGCGACAGCATTCCAGGCTCACGACCATTCTGCTGACTTTCATATTCTGGCAGTCATTAGGTCCTGAACATATATTGTCATTCGCTATCTTTAAGGTGGTCATAATGTTCTCCACCATAGCAGAATCCAATATCTCCATTCTATATATCCTACTATTCTCCCCGGTTCTCTTAACACTTGACACCGGTATGCATCTAAATAATCGTTTTATAAGCGATGCTATCTCATGTGCTATAACGCTTCGCTCGGTAACTATCACCAAAGCTCGCGGCCTGTCTTTCCAGTATCTCACATGTGCCACCATCGAAATCATCGCTGCCAATTCTGCAATCTGACAATGTCTGGCACTTGAAACATTGCCTGAAATCTCTTTTTTTACATCAGAGGAAAATGACATAAATCCACTATTCACCTCTCACATTTTCTTGACTACAGCATCTTTTGCTATGTCTCTATGAACTACTCGGACTGTATACTTCGACTTCTGAAGTCTCTCATAGACAGCATTAGCTATTGTTACTGACCTGTGCTTTCCGCCTGTACATCCGATTGAAATTACGAGCTGATTTTTCCCCTCTTTTATATAATTAGGTACCAGGAAGCCAACTAAATCCAGAAATTTGTCCAAGAATTCCGGTCCTTCCTTACAGTTCATGACATATTCCTGTATTTCTTTATCGTTTCCGGTTTTATCGCGCAGCTCAAGATCGTAATATGGATTAGGCAGGAATCGCACATCCTGAACTATATCTGAATCTCTAGGTATACCATACTTAAATCCAAATGACATAACCGTAATTATAAAATTCGAGTACTCCTGATTCTGTACAAATATCTTTGCAAGCTCAGCTTTAAACTCTCTTACAAGCAGATTTGTTGTATCAATGATATAATCTGCTTCATCCTTTAAGAATCCTATGAGCTCCCTTTCTTTCTTTATTCCATCAATGATCCTTCCACCCTTTACTGACAATGGATGGTTTCTTCTTGTCTCTTTATACCTCTTTACAAGTGTCGCATCGGAGCATTCCACAAAAAGTATCTGATACTGCATACCCTCATGTCTGATATCAGCCAAGCACGAATTGAGCTGTGATAAAGCCCTTCCACTTCTTATATCCACACTGATCGCAACATCATCCACCTGTATCTCAGCATCATAGGCTATCTCAGCAAATCTTTTTATCAGCTGTATAGGAAGATTATCCACACAGAAAAATCCCTCATCCTCAAGAGTCTTCAGTGCTGTTGCTTTTCCAGCTCCACTCATTCCGGTAACAATAACAAATCTCACTTTACACTCCTCCTCATACAGCAATCAGGCTCAAAACAATACCGTTCATTAATATATTTCCCGGCATTAGAAATCGCCTAGCATCTTAACCTCAGGCTCAAGTTCCACACCAAATTTATCCTTTACTACTCGATGCACATCTTCAATGAGACTCTGAACATCTTCAGCAGTGGCTCCACCTTTATTAATCACAAACCCGCAATGTTTTTCCGCCACCTGGGCGCCGCCAACCGAATAGCCCCTAAGTCCGGCATCCATAATTAATTTTCCTGCAAAATACCCTTCCGGTCTCTTAAATGTAGATCCCGCGGATGGATACTCCAGCGGCTGTTTAGACCGTCGTGCCTCCGCAAGCTCTTTCATGCGCTCTTCTATCGCGGTTCTGCTGCCTTGCTTAAGTTCCAGAACAACTTCCAGTACTATAAGATTTCTCTCCTCCACAATACTGTGCCTATACGCAAAATCCATCTCATCAGAACTGAATTCATACATTCTTCCATCCGAATCCATGGCTTTGACCGTCTTAACTACGTCCTTCATCTCACCGCCATACGCACCAGCGTTCATATATACCGCACCGCCTATAGTTCCCGGTATTCCAGAAGCGAATTCCATTCCAGTGAGCGAATTGTTTCCTGCTTCTCTGCTCACTCTGGCAAGCATCGCGCCAGCCTGAGCCTTTATGATAGTACCCTGAACTGATACAGAGTCCATATTGTCCATGATATTGATTATCATACCCCTGTAACCATCATCAGACACCAGCAGATTACTTCCATTCCCCAAAATAAAATACGGTATATCAGCTTCCCGGCATAACAGAATCAATGATGCCACCTCATCTGCCGAACCGGCTTTCACAAAATAATCCGCATTTCCACCTATTCTAAACGTTGTATGCCTGCTCATAGGCTCATCTATATATATATTATCCGCTCCTACGATCTGCTCCAACCTTTTATAATTACATACTGTCCTCTCTGACATATATACCTCGTAACCACTCTAATCATACTTTTATAAAACAAAATCCCTACAAAGCATACAAACATCACACTCTGCAGGCACCCCTGTAAACAATAAAAGTCTTTAATGTACTATATTATCGGCATTTTATCCTGTACCAATAATTTCATCATACATTAAAGACTTTTATAATTCAATATCAAAAATAAATAGAAATTTGCTATCTTTTGAATTTGCTTTGGATAAATTCACAAAAATAACTGTTAAATTTTACCTATTTTATATTTTGCATCAATTACTACTTAAGAATACTGCGTGCTGCTCCATATATTCCGGCGTCATTTCCAAGCTCAGCAAGCGCAAACTTCGTCTCCCTGCAAGCATGGAATGCATGTTTTACAAAATATTCCTGAACAGCATCCGTGAGGATTGCACCCGCCTTTGAAACACCTCCGCCTATAACGAAAATCTCAGGATCAACCACACACGCTATCTGTGCAAGAGTTCTTCCAAGGATATGTGCCTGCTCATCAACCACTTTCTTTGCTAATGCATCTCCTTCCTTCGCAAGATCAAAGACATCCTTTGCTGTGACTGTTTCAAGATCTCTGAGAGCTGACTTTTCATCAGATGCTGCCATCGCCCTCTTCGCAAGTCTTACCACACCTGTCGCAGATGTGTACTGCTCAAGACATCCCTTATTGCCGCATCCGCAAGTCTCATTCTCCTGCTCGTCAACACAGATATGTCCAATCTCGCCACCTGCTCCATTCACGCCAAAGAGCATCTTTCCGTTTAAGATGATTCCTCCGCCAACGCCCGTGCCAAGTGTTACCATCACTACATTGCTATGACCTTTTCCACCGCCCTGCCACATCTCTCCAAGGGCTGCTACATTTGCATCATTTCCAGCTTTAACCTCAAATCCGGTGAGAGCTTTAAGCTCGTCCTGTACATTGAGAATTCCCCAACCAAGATTTACGCACTTCAGAACTGTGCCATCCTCTTTAACAGGTCCCGGAACGCCTATTCCTATTCCCTCTATATCCTCGTTAGCAAGCTTTTTGTCTGCTATCACACTCTTTATAGAGTCCGCGATGTCTGGGAGTACATACTTTCCACCCTCCTGAGTGCGTGTCTTGATCTCCCACTTATCCAGAAGTTTCCCCTCAACTGTAAAAAGCCCCATCTTTACTGTAGTACCACCTACATCTACTCCAAATACATATTTTGACATGTTCCTTCTCCTTCCACTTTGTTGCTTATATGCATTTATTTCTTTTTATTTTTTGTTTCTTTTATAAATACAATCTGAAAAAATCATAACATCTGATTTCTTCTGGCTCTGCCTGGTGGCGCTTATTATTATTTATCAGCTCCGCCGCCATTTCCCTTCATTATATTCTGCGTAACTCTGTTGTAAAGCTCCTGCGCCGCGTTATATCCCATCTTCTTCTGTCTGTGGTTTACGGCTGCTGACTCAACTATGATGGCAATATTTCGACCCGGTCTGATCGGAATATTGTGTGACACAACCTTATTCCCTAAGAACTCCATATAATTGTCCTCAAGGCCAAGTCTGTCATATTCTGTATCTTTGTTCCACTCTTCCAGATTGATGACAAGGTCAATATTCTGATCGATCTTAACACACTCTACACCGAACAGAGACTTTACATCTATTATACCTATACCGCGAAGCTCTATAAAATGTCTGGTGATATCCGGGGCACGTCCAACCAGAGTGGCGTCACTCACCTTCTTTATCTCGACAACGTCATCAGCAACCAGACGATGTCCTCGTTTGAGAAGTTCAAGAGCCGCTTCCGACTTGCCTATTCCGCTTTCTCCCATTATCAGGACACCTTCACCATATACATCAACCAATACAGCATGCACCGATATTCTTGGTGCAAGCTCCACATGCAGCCATCTGTCAACCTCATGTACAAATGCGGATGTCACTGCATCTGATGTAAGCACAGGCACGCCATGTTTCTTTGCCATCTCTATAATAAATGGATATGGTTCCAGCCCACGGCAAAATATGAGGCATGGTGGTTTGTACGAAAAAAACTCATCCATGATCTTTTTATTCTCTTCCTCCGTGTGCATAGCAGCTACATAAGCATGCTCAACATTTCCACATATCTGTATTCTACCCGCATCAAAATGCTCAAAGAAACCACCAAACTGTACAGCTGGTCTATTCATACCCGGATCCTGTATCAGGATCTTATCTGTGTCGATCTCAGGGGTATGATTCTTCAGATCCATCTTCTCTATAAGCTGCGTGACCGTAACACTATATACCATATACGCCCCAATCAATGTCCGTATCCGACATCTTTTCCTTTCATTTTATTATTATTCATTTTATTATTATGTTTTTTCGCTGTCATATTGTCTTTCTGCATTCTTTTCCCAAGTATGCTCTTATCGCTTATGACCACTTTTAACTTATTAATTATACTTATCTATGATTACTATTGTCAAGAATCCAAGACTATTTTAAACTTGTTTTGGCACTCATTTTACAGATGACATAAGCAACGCCACAGTGATATACTTATTTATATTTTTTGAGGTGACAAATATGTTTAATTTTGAAGAAGAATTAAAGAAACTTCCACACGTTCCCGGAGTCTATCTGATGCATGACTCTGGAGACAATATAATATATGTAGGAAAGGCTATTGATCTGTACAACAGGGTTCATCAGTACTTTCAAACCGGATACAAAAAATCTCCTAAAATACAGAAAATGGTGTCACATATAGCATGGTTTGAATATATCGTTTGCGGTTCAGAACTTGAAGCCCTCGTACTGGAGTGCAACCTTATAAAGGAGCACAGACCGCATTACAATACCATGCTCACAGATGATAAAGGTTATCCGTATATAAGGATAACCATCGAGGAAGATTATCCCAGGATCCTGTACAGCCATCAGATGAAAAGGGATCACTCAAAGTATTTTGGTCCATACACCAATTCCAAGGCGGTCAAGGATATAATTGAGCTCTTGAAAAAGCTGTATCATATCAGAAGCTGCAATAAAAATCTTCCCAAAGATATGGGACTTGAACGTCCATGCCTGTATCACCAGATCAAACAGTGTGACGCTCCATGTCAGGGATATATATCCAAAGAAGACTACAATAGCAACATACAGCAGGCCATCAGTTTTCTGAACGGCAATCACGGCCACGTAGTCAGGGATCTTGAAAAACAGATGAAGGAACTTGCAGACGAAATGGAATTTGAGCAGGCAGGCGAGATCCGTGATCTCATCAAAAGCATCAAACATATCGAAACCACTCAGCGCGTTGGCGATACTAGTGCTGACGACAGAGATGTCATCGCTATGGCCACAGATCTCGGAAACGAGTGTGTCATATCCATCTTCTTTGTCCGTTCCGGTAAATTAATTGGCCGTGAGCACTATCATATGAGTGGCGTAAACGCAGAAAAATACAGTACCATCATGGAATCATTTCTGAAACAGTACTACGCCTCAACACCATATCTTCCAAAAGAAATAATCATCGAGCAACCCATTGATGACTGTTCTTTGATCGAGGAATATTTAAGTGCCCGGAGAGGCAGCCAGGTTCACATCGTGGTACCACAAAAGGGCGATAAACAAAAACTATTGAAACTTGCAAAAGACAATGCTTTTCTGGTTATGAACCAGGATGCAGAAAAGCTGAAACACGAGCAGGAACGCACCGAAGGTGCCGCCCGTGAGCTCGCGGATCTCATCGGTGTTTCATCTGCAAGGAGACTAGAGGCTTTCGATATATCACACATAAGTGGATATCATTCAGTCGCATCCTTGGTCGTGTTCGAGAATGGGCGTCCAAAGAAGAATGACTACAGGAAATTCAAACTTAAAACGATCGATGGTCCTGACGATTATGCCAGCATGAGGGAAGTGCTCACAAGAAGGTTCACCGACGAAAAATTCAACATATATCCCGATATCCTGATGATGGACGGTGGTCGAGGACAAGTGAACATAGCACTTGAAGTGCTTGAAAGCCTTGGGCTAAATATCCCTGTATGTGGCATGGTGAAGGACGACCACCACAGAACCAGAGGACTATACTACAATAATAAAGAGATTGATTTCCCTGCAGGAACCCAGGCATTTAACATGATAACTCGTCTTCAGGATGAGGCTCACCGCTTTGCAATTGAATATCATAGAAGTCTCAGGAGCAAGGCTCAGATTCATTCTGTTCTGGACGACATTGACGGAATCGGTCCAGCCCGAAGGAAATCACTCCTGGCTTACTTCAAGGATATCGACAACATCAAGAATGCCGGCATTGCAGATCTGGAGATTCCCGCTGGAATGAACAAAGCCTCAGCGCAGGCTGTATACGATTTCTTTCATTCCAGCAAAACAAAATAGATCATATAAGCCATGTAGCTATGTAAACAAAGTAAACACCAATAAACAGCTATATAGATCCAGTCCAACTGGTTCATATCAAATACAATTTTGTGAGGATATTTTTATTATGGAATACAATTTTTTTGCACTCATCTCAAGGATGAAATATATTAACAGATGGTCTCTTATGAGAAATAACCGTGAAGAAAATCTGTGTGAACACAGCCTTGAAGTCAGCATGATAGCCCACGCCCTTGCCACCATCGGCAACGTACGCTACGGAAAATCCCTCAACGCCGACAGGGCCGCCCTTATAGGACTCTATCACGACGCATCCGAGATAATTACCGGAGATATGCCCACTCCGGTCAAATATTACAATAACGACATCAAGACTGCATTTAAAGATATAGAAGACATTGCGTGCCATACCCTTTTGGACAAGCTTCCAGATGATCTCAAGAGTGCCTTCTCACCAATCTTTTTCAAAGACGAAGACGACGATAATGACATTTATATATGGCACCTCGTGAAAGCGGCAGATAAATTATCCGCGCTTATAAAATGCATGGAAGAAACCGGATCCGGAAACACTGAATTCTCCAGTGCGATGAGTACGATACTGGCCTCTGTGTCCAGCATGGCAGAAAAATATCCCGAGGTAAATGACTTTGTCTGCGAATTTCTGCCTGCCTATGGCAAGACTTTGGATGAGCTCCAATCAATATAAAAACAGCTTTTTTAATGAAATATGCAAAATAATATGAGCCCCATTTACCGAAAGTATCCGGTAAACGGGGCTCATATCAAAATCTATATCAGACATCTTCACCTATATGTTCTGTTCGGTTAAATATCTCCATAAATTCCTTGCCACTTATCGATTCCTTTTCGATGAGGAATCCTGCTATCTCATCCAAAGCATTCATATGCTTCGAAAGCATATCCTTTGCTTTCTCATAAGATGCCTTCAGCACATTCTTTATCTCGTCGTCAACCTGAGCTGCAGTTTCATCCGAACATTGAAGCACAGCATTTCTGTCCAGATATTTTCCCTGCACCGACTCTAGCTGCATAAGTCCAAATCGATCTGACATACCATACATTGTTATCATAGACCGAACAGTCTTCGTCGCCTGCTCTATATCATTGGCCGCCCCAGTAGTAACTGAATCGAATTTCAATTCTTCTGCAGCTCTGCCCCCAAGTGTCGTAATAATATTTGCCTCGAGTTCAGCCTTGGTCTCCATATACTTCTCTTCCTCAGGAACCTGCCATACGTATCCCAGCGAGCCCATGGTTCTTGGAACTATCGTTATCCTCTGAACCGGTTCTGTATGCTTCTGTAGAGCCACAAGAAGAGCATGTCCCACTTCGTGATATGCAACTATCTTCTTTTCCTCTGCACCTAGAAGCTTTCCCTTTTTCTCCTTTCCTGCAAATACAAGTTCCACCGCGCCTATCAGATCCGCCTGTGAAACCATAGATCTTCCTGAACGAACCGCAGTAAGTGCCGCTTCGTTTATTATGTTTGCCAGATCCGCACCAACTGCTCCGGCAGTTGCAAGAGCCAGCTCTCTGAGGTCTACGCTCTCATCCATCTTTACATTTCTGGAATGAACTTTGAGGGTATCTATTCTTCCCTGAAGATCCGGCTTTTCAACGATAACTCTTCTGTCAAATCTTCCAGGTCTGAGCAATGCCTTATCCAAGGTCTCAGGTCTGTTCGTTGCCGCCAGTATAACTATTCCTTTGGAAGTGTCAAATCCATCCATCTCCGCCAGAAGCTGGTTTAAAGTCTGCTCTCGCTCAGAATCTCCACCTCTTATATTGTCTCTGCTCTGACCAATCGCATCAATCTCGTCTATGAATATAATGCACGGTGCCATATCTGCCGCCTGCTTGAACAGATCTCTCACTCTTGATGCTCCCACTCCGACATACATCTCTACAAAGCTTGAACCTGACATTGAGAAAAATGGCACATTTGCCTCTCCTGCAACCGCCTTTGCAAGCAAGGTCTTTCCAGTTCCCGGAGGGCCCACAAGCAGCGCTCCCTTAGGAAGCTTGGCACCTATCTCAAGATACCTCTTTGGATTATGAAGGAAATCAACCATCTCGGTCAAAGACTCTTTAGCCTCATCCTCTCCTGCAACATCTGCAAAAGTGACTCCTGTCTTCTTTTCCATATAAACTTTAGCATTTGATTTTCCAAACCCCATCATGCCACCACGCTTTGTTATAAGCGACAGGAACAGATAAAAGGCTCCGATCATAACAACATAAGACAAAATAGTACCGATCATAGCAGAACCACTCTCATCCTTGCCGTTATATGTGGTTGCATACTTTTCATGTGCCTTAACAAGCCTGTCGGCGAGACTGTCATCACTTATTCTCACAGTCACATAGGTGTTCTTGTCTATATTGCCGTCAGAGTCCTTGGTCGTAAATTTGATTTTTTTAGAATATATGTCTGCATTCTCAACTTCGCCTCCATCCAGCATCTCTATGAATCCGCTGTATGGTATTTCTTTCTTCGTGCCATTTATAATCTTGTCATAAGCTCTCCAGCACAGCAAAGTTAATATTACAGATATTGCCAGCAATACCAGCACCTTTCTGTTTTTCCCTTTGCCGTCATTACCACCACTGCCCCCGTCACCGCTATTTTTATTGTCATTATTCTGACTGATATTATTTCTGTTGTCTTTATCATTCTGAAAATTATTATCCAAAATATTTTCTCCTTCTTCATATGATTATAAATGATTATAAATTAATACAAATACGACTTTAATTCTATTCTTTTTATAAGTCAAGTATACTTGTAGTTTTATGTATCATTTAACACTTTACTCATAATTCTTAATTTTATTATTGCTTTTACAATTTTCCAGGCGTAAACTTTTATAATCATATGTAACGGGAGGAATATCTATGCCAGGGTACATGATGCACCTTTGTGAGGGAAGCTATATTCTCAAAAAATTAAAAAACACAGACTTCTCCGCTGACAATACACCAATCACTCAATTACTTTCCAATGGAATAACTGATGCCAGCTCCGAAAACGAATTTCTGCTTGGCTCTGTACTCCCAGATGCCGTTTCAGATAAATCTGCAACGCACTTTCGCCCAGCATGGCAGGATAACCTTATAACCAAATATCCGGATATGTCACGTATTATCAACAGTCATCCATGCCAATCACTCACGATCGCTGATCTTGGTGTTCTGGCGCACCTTCACATGGACAGCCTTTATGTAGAGGAATTCTGCCCTAAATATTTCAATTTTGAGAATTCATGCAACGAGAACACTTGTGTCTCTGCAGATATAGACCATGTTCGAATGACCGGATTAAGCAGACAGCCCGCAGGAAGCTGCATTCCTATCGACCAGTTCTTTTCCAACAAATACTTTTATGGCGATTACAACATAACGAACCCTTTATTTCAGGCAGATTTCTCTCCCACAATCCCCGCCATAGTCCCTGTACACCTGTCAGTCATCGAATTCTCTTTGATCCAACGATCGAAACTTGCCGGTGACCTTTCTCATTTTATCAATGCATCCGAGTCTTTGGAACATAACTGCAATGTATTTTCGTATGAGGATCTCAGGAATTTTATCATAGACTGCGCAGATCGTTTTTTTGAACTCTATACCACATAAAAAGCGTTCTCCCAAACCTGCTTTCGCAGGTCGGAAGAACGCTTTTTCTCTGTCTTATTTTTTTATTTCACTCTCACAGCCTTAACT
>OLGZ01001892.1_pt1 | contig 10894 bp, 10 predicted proteins | sample 1605981 | NCBI WGS metagenome assembly OLGZ01 (sample SAMN03283291) | human gut metagenome | biome: human-associated habitat; material: feces | host: Homo sapiens | place: Peru | collected 2012 | reverse complement strand
GCGGGAGACGCGCGAGCCACCTTCCCCGGAGGGGAAGGCTTTGGGGAACGGATTGCCACACCAGTCTGCGGACTGGTTCGCAATGACATGGGTTCTAACGGCCTGCGCTATTACGGTGCTGGTTTGCAATGACATTATGTTTTGAAAGTCTATTGCATATAAAAAGGGGTGCCGCAATATCACGGCACCCCACTCTTTATTATAGGCTCTCTACCTCGTCCAGCCAGATACGGGCACTGGCGTCGCTGGGCATCCGCCAATCGCCCCGGGGGCTGAGGGTCACGGAGCCGACCTTCACCCCGTCCGGCAGGCAGCTGCGCTTGAACTGCTGGGTGAAGAACCGGCGATAGAAGGTTTTCAGCCATTTTTTGATGACCGCTTCCTCAAAATCTCCGCTGAAGGCCCGGCAGGCCAGCGCGTAAATCTTGCGGGGGGTGAAGCCGTAGCGAAGGGTGTAGTACAGGAAGAAATCATGGAGGGCATAGGGGCCAACCAGGTCTTCGGTATGCTGGGCGATCTTCCCCTGCGCGTCCGGAGGCAGCAGCTCCGGACTGATGGGGGTGTCCAGAATGTCCTGGAGCACCGGCCGGGCAGCGGCAAAGGCGGACATCTCCGAAATGGCGTCGATCATCCAGCGAATCAGGGTCTTGGGGATGGAGGCGTTGACCCCGTACATGCTCATGTGGTCGCCGTTATAGGTGCACCAGCCCAGAGCCAGCTCGGACAGGTCGCCGGTTCCCACCACGATGCCCTTGACCACGCTGGCGTAGTCCATGAGAATCTGGGTGCGCTCCCGGGCTTGGGAATTTTCATAGGTTCCATCGTGGATGGACGAATCGTGTCCGATGTCTTCGAAATGCACATTCACCGCATTGCGGATGTTGATTTCCTTGCAGGAAATGCCCAGGGTTCGCATCAGTTCCCAGGAATTGCGGTAAGTCCGATCAGAAGTGCCGAAGCAGGGCATGGTCACGCCGTACACGTCCGAGGCCGGCCGTCCCAGCTGGCGCATGGCCTCCACCGCAACCAGCAGCGCCAGGGTGGAATCCAGGCCGCCGGAAATGCCGATGACCGCGTTGGGATTGCCGATGGCCTGAAGCCGCTGACGCAGACCCGCCACCTGCATGTTGAAAATCTCCATGCACCGCTCCACCCGATGCTTCCGCTGGGCGGGCACGAAGGGCAGCTTCTCCAGACGGTAGGCCGTGCCGTCCCCCCGGAGATGACCGTCGGAAACCGGCAGGATTTCCGCCTGAGCACCGAACCGCTGGGCGGTATCGCCGAAGCTCTTGTTTTTTCGCCGGTCAGAGCGGATTTTGCCCAGGTCGCAGTCGGAAAGGAGCAAATAGTCCGTAGCGATGGCCTCCCGGGTCTCGGCAAGCAGGGTGCCGTTTTCGCCGATCAGGCTCTGGCCGGAGAAAATCAAGTCCTGGGTGGATTCCGTGGAACCGGCAGAGCAATAGGCATAGACGCAGTTCAGAGCCGCGGACTGGTGCTTCACCAGCTCCCGCCGGTAGGAACGCTTGCCAATGGTCTCATTGGAGGCGGACAGGTTCACGATGACCTCCGCCCCGGCCAGCGCCAGCATGGCTGACGGCGGCAGAGGTGCCCACAAGTCCTCGCAGATTTCCACGCCCACAAGGGCCCCGTCTGCCAGCCGGAACAGGAGCTTCTGTCCCAGAGGCACGAATTCCGGTGCTCCCCCCAGCCGCGTGCCCACGTCCAGACTGTCAACATCCAGGGCATCGCCGGAGGCAAACCACCGCTTTTCGTAGAACTCATTATAATTAGGAATGGCGGTTTTGGGGACAATCCCCTGAATCTTGCCCCGTGCCACAACCGCCGCGCAGTTGAACATCCGGGCACCCAGCCGCAGTGGCAGCCCAACCACCGCCGTCACCCGGGGGCAGGCGGCGGAAGTCTCCAGGATTTCCCGAAGGCCAGCCCAGACCCCTTCGTTCAGGGTATCCTGAAAGAATAAATCCTGACAGGTATAGCCCGTCAGCGACATTTCCGGGAACACCAGCAAATCCACGTTCTGCGCGTCCGCTCTGCGCAAATAGTCACAGATATCCTCCGCGTTTTTCCTGGTATCCCCCACCCGCACCGCAGGAACGGCGCAGCCGATACGAATATAATCCAGCATGGGAACCCCTCCCTTTTTTCGGCTATCATAGCACAGTTTTTCCCGTTTGCCAAGAAAAATGTCATTGCAAACCGGCACCGCTTGACAGTGGGACAGTCCGCTTCTTTCGGGAATACGGGTTGCCGTACCGGTCTAATTTCGGAAATAGCGGTTTACTTTCCCGTTTATTCATGGTAAAATGACACAATAAAAGGGAGAGTATGGTTTCTCTTCCGGAAAAGGAGACTACATATGAAGGGTATCATTCTGGCCGGCGGCTCCGGCACCCGGCTGTATCCGCTGACAAAGGTCACCTCCAAGCAATTGCTCCCGGTATACGACAAACCTATGATCTACTATCCCCTGTCCACATTGATGCTGGCGGGAATTCGGGACATTCTGATTATTTCCACTCCCACGGATACCCCCCGCTTCCGGGAACTTCTGGGTGACGGCAGCCATTTCGGCATTCACCTGAGCTATGCCGTCCAGCCCAGCCCGGATGGTCTTGCTCAGGCCTTCCTCATCGGCGAGGAATTCATCGGCGATGCGCCCTGCGCCATGGTGCTGGGGGACAACATTTTCTACGGCAGCGGCTTCTCCGGCATTCTGCGCGATGCCCGGGCGAACGCGGAAAACGGCCGTGCCACCATCTTCGGCTACTATGTCCCCGACCCGGAGCGGTTCGGCGTGGTGGAATTCGATGAAAACAAGAAGGTCATCTCCCTGGAGGAGAAGCCTGCCCAGCCCAAGAGCAACTACGCCGTCACCGGCCTGTACTTCTACCCTGCCGGGGTTGCGGCTCGCGCCAAAGAGGTACGCCCCTCCAAGCGGGGGGAACTGGAAATCACCACCCTGAACGGCATGTACCTGGAGCAGGACATTCTGGACGTGAAACTGCTGGGCCGGGGCTTTGCCTGGCTGGACACCGGCACCATGGAAAGCCTGCTGGAGGCTGCGGAGTTCGTCCACATGGTGGAAAAGCGGCAGGGCGTAAAAATTTCCGCCCCGGAGGAAATCGCCTTCCGTTACGGCTGGATTTCCAAAGAAGAGCTGCTGGAATCCGCCCAGGCCTACGGCAAGTCTCCCTACGGTCACCATCTGCAGCAGGTTGCCAATGACAAATTCATCAGCTTCCGGGAAAATCAAAAGAATTGAGGAAACCAATATGACGATGATTGTAACCGGCGGTGCCGGATTTATCGGCTCCAACTTTATTTTCCATATGCTGGGCAAATACCCGGATTACCGGATTATTTGCCTGGACAAACTGACCTACGCGGGGAATCTGTCCACCCTGGCTCCCGTGATGGAAAATCCCAATTTCCGGTTCGTGAAGCTGGACATCTGCGACCGGGAAGGGGTTTGCAAGCTCTTTGCGGAAGAGCACCCGGATATGGTGGTGAACTTCGCGGCGGAAAGCCACGTTGACCGCTCCATCGAAAATCCCGAAGTATTCCTGCAAACCAACATTCTGGGCACTCAGGTGCTGATGGATGCCTGCCGGAAGTTCGGCATCACCCGGTATCACCAGGTTTCCACAGACGAAGTTTACGGCGACCTGCCTCTTGACCGGCCTGACCTGTTCTTCACCGAGGAAACCCCCATCCACACCAGCTCCCCCTATTCTGCCTCCAAGGCCAGCGCGGATCTGCTGGTGCTGGCCTATCACCGAACCTACGGACTGCCCGTGACCATTTCCCGGTGCTCCAACAACTATGGCCCCTATCACTTCCCGGAAAAGCTCATCCCCCTGATGATCGCCAATGCCCTGAACGACAAGCCCCTGCCGGTTTACGGACAGGGATTGAACGTCCGGGACTGGCTGTATGTGGAAGATCACTGCAAGGCCATCGACCTGATTCTCCATAAGGGTCGGGTAGGCGAGGTTTACAACATCGGCGGCCACAACGAAATGCGCAATATTGACATTGTAAAAATCATCTGCAAGGCTCTGGGCAAGCCGGAAAGCCTCATCACCTATGTCACCGACCGGAAGGGGCATGACATGCGCTACGCCATCGACCCGACGAAGATTCACAACGAGCTGGGCTGGCTGCCGGAGACCAAATTCGCTGACGGCATTCAGAAGACCATCGAGTGGTATCTGGACAACCGGGATTGGTGGCAGACCATTATTTCCGGAGAATATCAGAATTACTACGAGAAAATGTACGCAAATCGGTAAAGGCAGGCGTTCCCATGTATCAACTCAACGACAACTATCTGCGCCCGAAAAAGGCTCAGTGGCTGCGCCGGATGTACGCTACTCCCTTTGAAAAGCGGGAGAACCTGCGTGTCTGGCAAGGAGAACATGCCACTGTGCTGCCCCTGCGGCCCATCCCCGGAGAGGGCGTGCTCTTCGGCCGGGGCGGTGTCGTGGATAAGGACGGCCAATATGTGGAGCTGTCCGGCATTCCCACCCGAATCTGGAACGGCTACTCCTTTGAAAAGCCGGAATATCGGGACGAAAAGGTGGTTTTCTGCGGATATCTGGTGAACCACTGGGGTCATTTTCTCGTGGAGGCTGTCACCCGGCTGTGGTATTTTTTAGAAAAGAATTCCTCCCTTGCGGACAAGTATGTCTTCTTCCTGAAAGAGGGAGAAAACCGGGAAATCGGCGGCAATTACCGGGAATTTCTGAAATTACTTGGCATCTGGGACAAGGTAGAGATCATCTGCGTACCCACTACCTATCGGGAAGTGATCGTGCCGGAAATCGCCTTCCGGTGCATGGAATTCTACAGCCCCAAGTTCCTGGATATTTTTGACGCCGTGGCCGCCCATGTGGCGCCGGAGCCGGACTGGAAGCCGGAGGCGAAAATTTTCTTCACCCGCACCAGCTTCTACAAAGGCAATCACTTTGAGTTCGGCGGCGAGGCTCTGGACAATTTCTTCCAGCGAAACGGCTACGCGGTGCTTCATCCGGAAAACCTCAGCCTTTCCCGGATGATTTACCTCATCCGGAATGCCGAAGTGGTGGCGACGCTCTCCGGCTCCGCCCAGCACAATATGCTCTTTGCCCAAAATGGGCAGAAGCACCTGATTCTGGAGCGGCTGGTCATCAATGTAGACTATCAGGTGAGCATCAACCAGATGCGAAGCCTGGATGTGACTCCCATTGACGCCAACTTCCACCTGTACACCGTGGACACGGTGGGGCCGCTGATGCTGGGCTGCAACCACATTCTGGAAAGGTTTATTTCGGACAACGGCCTTCAGCCGCCGGATGAAATTTACCGGAGCAAGAAGTACCGTGACCAGTGCTTCAAGGCCTACATGGCCTCCTACCAGGACAACTACCGCTATCGCTGGCACATGGAGCCCTGGTATCCCGTCATCGCCGATTCCCTGTATGAGGCCTATGAGGACAATTACCCCTACTTCAAGGAATACCTGGACGGGAACCGGCCTTTTTTGAAGGAGCACTATTTCCAGATTCACTACTGGAAGCAGTTTATCAAGCGGCTGCTTCACTATCATTCATAAACTGAGAGGAGACATTGCCATGTACCAACTCGATTGCAGCTATCTGCGCCCCAGAAAGGGTGTAAAGCTGCAAAAAATGTATCAGGCACCCTTTGAGGAAAAGAGAGAGCTGCAAGTGTGGCAAGGAAACAACGCCACCATTCTTCCTCTTCGCAAAACCGTCGGGGAAGGACTTCTCTTTGGTCGGGGCGGTGTTGTAGACCAGGACGGGACGTATGTTGAATTATCTGGTATTCCAGATCGCATCGGGAGACCCTATCCCTTTGAAAATCCCGAATATCGGGATGAAACCGTTGTATATTGCGGCTATCTAATTAACCACTGGGGTCATTTTCTCGTGGAAGCCGTCACCCGGCTATGGTATTTCTTGGAAGAAAGTACCCCCCCCCGCGGACAAATTCGTGTTTTTTGTCCGTGAAAATCAGGAACCCAACATTAAAGGGAATTTTCTGGAATTTCTAAAACTGCTTGGTATCTGGGATAAACTGGAAATCATCAATGTGCCCACCACTTATCGCAGCGTCATTGTTCCTGAAATTGCCCTCCAATGCTCCACCTTCTATTCCCCCAAGTTCTTAAAAGTATTCGATGCTGTCGCACAGAATGTTTCTGTCGATCCGCAATGGAAGGCCGTCGATAAAGTCTTCTTTACCCGCAGCCGCTACGGAAAAGCCGCAACAACTGAGTTTGGTGGGGAATGCCTGGATAACTTATTCCAGCGCAATGGTTTTCTGGTAATCGCGCCAGAAACCGTCCCCCTATCTCAACTGATTTTTTATATGCGGAATGCCACAGAGATTGCCACCTATTCCGGCACAGTTCATCACAATCTTTTATTTGCTAATCAGGGTCAAAATCTGACAATTCTGGAACGTTTTATCTGGAACGTAGATTATCAGGTCGATATCAATCGGATGCGGGAATTCACAGTCACACCAATCGATGTGAATTTTCCCATTTACAGCGTAGATTTGCTTGGCCCTGTAATTCTTGGCTATAACCATATTCTGGAACGCTATATTTCTGATAAAGGTCTATTACCTCCGGACAGCATTTATTGTACCAAAGCGTACCGAGATAAATGCTTTAAGCGTTATATGTCCTGCTATCAGGATAATTACCGTTTTCGCTGGCATATGGAATTTTACTACCCGGAAATTCCGGAGGCTGCATATGAAGCTTATCTGGATAGCTACCCCTACTTCAAGGAATATCTGGACGGGAACCGGCCTTTTTTGAAGGAGCACTATTTCCAGATTCACTACTGGAAGCAGTTTATCAAACGGCTGCTTCACTATCACGCGTAACGCGGAGGCGCAAACATGGGTCAAATCAAGGTGACAAAAGCCCCCATTGAGGGACTGTATATCATTGAGCCCACCGTCCACGGGGACAGCCGGGGCTATTTTATGGAAACCTACAACCAACAGGACATGACGGAAGCCGGTCTTCCCATGGTCTTCGTCCAGGACAACCAGAGCATGAGCACCAAGGGGGTGCTCCGGGGACTGCACACCCAGAAAAAGTACCCCCAGGGCAAGCTGGTGCGGGTCATCCGGGGGGCGGTGTACGACGTGGCCGTGGACGTGCGGGAAGGCTCCCCTACCTACGGCCAATGGTTCGGCATTGAGCTGAGCGAGGAAAACAAGAAGCAGTTCTACGTCTCCCCGGGCTTCGCCCACGGCTTTCTGGTGCTCTCGGACACCGCGGAATTCTGCTACAAGGTGACGGATTTCTACCATCCGGAGGATGAGCTGGGCTTTGCCTGGAATGACCCGGATATCGGTGTCCGCTGGCCTGGGGTAACGGGCACTTACCAGGGCACCGCCAGTGCCGAGGGCTACGCCCTGCCGGACGGCACGCCCCTGAAACTCAGCGACAAGGATCAGCGTCTGCTGCCTCTGAACCAGACGAAAAGGTGAGAAACATGAACATTTCCTATCAGTATCTCCGGCCGGAAAAGGCCAAGGCTCTTCGAAAATGGGTCACGGATCCGGTGGAGATTCGGGATGAGCCTGCCGTGCTTGCTCTGGAGAACGCCGTCATCTATCCTCTGCGCCGGGGCTTCGGGCTTCTCTTCGGCAAGGGAGGCGTTCTGGACGAGCAGGGCAATTATGTCCCGGAATCCGGCATTCCCGGCCGGGTAGAGGGAACTTACCCATTGGAAAACGTGGAATACCGGGACGAAAAGGTAGTCTATTGCGGATATCTGGTGAACCACTGGGGACATTTTCTCATTGAGGGCGTTACCCGGCTGTGGTATTTTCTGGAAAATGACCCAACCGTTGACAAATATGTCTACTTCGTGGACGAAAACGAAGAACGGGAAATCAAGGGAAATTTCCGCCGGTTTCTGGAACTGCTGGGCATCTGGGACAAGCTGGAGATTCTTTCCAGGCCCGTTCGCTATCGGCAGGTGTTGATTCCGGAGCTGGGCATTCATATGCGCAGTGCCTACACTCCGAAGCTATTGAAGGTTTTCGACACCGTGGCGAAAAATATCACGGTAAACCCGGACTGGAAGGCCGATGAGAAGATTTATTTCAGCCGGAGTCGGCTGAAAAAGGCAGGCTTTTTCGAGTGCGGCGGGGACTTGCTGGACGACTTTTTCGCCAGAAACGGTTATACCCTTCTCTACCCGGAGACGCTGCCATTGGATGAGATGATTTTCCGCATTCGCGGAGCAAAAATAGTAGCCTCTCTTTCCGGTTCCCTGCCCCACAACATGCTCTTTGCAAAAAACGGACAAACTCTGGAAATTGTGGAGCGGCTGGTGCTGAACATCGACAACCAGGTGGACGTGAATCGGATTCGGGACTTAAACGTGACCTACATCGACGCCCACTACCCCATTTACCCGGTGGATTTCACCGGCCCCATCGTCATGGGCTACACCCCGGAGCTTACCCGGTTTGCTTCCGACCGGGGCTACCAGCCGCCGGATGGGAAATATCTGACGGATAAATACAAAAAGCAGTGTTTCGTCCACTATATGAATGCATATTCCGATCTCTACCGGTACAACTGGTTCGAGGAGGACTGGTACGCTCCCTTCGCCGCCTCCCTCTATGAGGGCTTCCGGGCGGGACACGCATTCTTCGGCGAATACCTGGACGGAAAACGTCCCTTCCGCTGGCACCATTATCTGGAATTTCACTACTGGAAGCAGCTTGTGAAAAAGCTGCTGATACGGAACTCCAATTAAAATTTTCCAAAAAGATTTTCATCAGAAAATAGTATGAAAAGGCATGACCGGGTTCGGTCATGCCTTTTCTTCAGTATTTCTTTTGCAGTACCAGGTAGGAAATCCAGTAGAGCACCATAATGCCGCAGACGCTGAAGGCCGCGGCCTGACACAGCAGGTCATGACCCAAAAGCTTCAGGACAATGGAGGCTACCGCCGCGATCATCACATACAGATATCCCGCCCAAGCCCAGGCCTTATTCGCCAGAAACCGGTTCCGCTCGTCCTTGGTTGCCATGTCCACTTTGTCCCGGTACTCCGCCGAGCGCAGATATCGGACGCTTCGGAAAATTTGCAGCCCGCCGATGACCACAAACGCCACGCCCATGCTGCCCCAATATTCCTCCACCAGACCCGCCGCCCGGCATCCGACCAGCACGGCACCCAGCAGAACCCAGAAAAAACTCAAAAGAAATCTGCGATTTTTCATTTTTCTTCCTCCTCGTCAAACAGAAAGACTTCCTCAATAGTCATTCCGAAATACAGGGCAATTTTGTGGGCCAGGAAAATCGACGGATTGTACCGGCCGGTCTCCAGAGAGCTGATGGTCTGCCGGGAGACTCCCAAAGCCTTGGCAAATTCCTCCTGACGGATTCCCCGGCTCTTACGAATTTCCTCGATTCGATTCTTCAAAGCATCACGTCCTTTGTTTTGTAAAGCTAGCTTGACATTATAGTAGCACTGTCCGGCAGAAATGTCAAGCGTGTTTTACATTTTTTCTGAAAAGAAAGCTGCCATTGGAAGCCAGTGACGCACTGGTTCGCAATGACAGCTGAATCGTTACTTTTGTGTTTCTTTGCAGCTCCCGGTTTTACTCCTGCCGGGAGGCGGCTCTTCTGCGGCGGCGGCGACGGGGTCTGGCTTCTTCCGGCTCCGCCTTCTCCGCCCGGCGGGCATAGGCCTCCGCCGCCTCGGAGGTGGCCTCATAGGTCAGGCGGCTGACACGGATGGTTCCGTCCTCCTGGGTGGACAGCCGAACCCGAATCAGGAATTTTCCGTGCTCCGGGCAGGCGGCCAGATCCATATACCGATGACCGGGCTGGGCAAACCACCGGGAGCCCAGCATCCGGCTTCCACAGACCGGACACAGATTCTCCTCCCCTGCCATGGCTCCTAACGCCGCATACTTGTCCGGATAGTCGTAAAACACCTTCCGGGCAATGCAGCCGGGAAGCTCGGCACCGTGGAAGCCGTTTTCGTGGCTTTTCAGAGCCTGGTCGTATTCCCGCATCCCCTTTTGCAGATCCAGCCGGGCGCAGATCAAAGCCGTGTGGTAGGCATCTCCCAGGGCATCATGGGCAGGCCGGGTGGCCTCAATGTCCAGCATTTCCATGGCGGTTTTCAAAGCCTTCTGGGAATTGGAGCCGTCGGTCTGGGCATTGAAAATCATCTGGGCATTGTACCACCGCTGGGTAAAGCCTGTATCCAGGTCAAACAGCTGAAGATTCTCCCGGAGAATACCGATGTCGTCAAAACCCCAGGTCAGAAACACAATGTCCTCTCCGCACCAGGCACGGAACCGCTCCATGGCCTCCGGAAAGGGCACGCCCTCGTCCCGAAGGCGGTTTTCCTTGATGCCTGTCAGCTTGCTGACCCGACGGTTCAGGTGCCGATAGAACTTTGGGCGCACCATAATCTGGAATTCGTCGGCTACCTCTTCGTCCTCCGTCACCCGGACGGCACCAATCTGGATAATTTCCCCCCGAATCTGGACGGGAAGCACCTTCTTCGAGGAGGGAGAACCGGGCCAGGGCTGGTTCCACTCCATATCCAAAACGATATAATCCATGAAAAAACCTCTGTAACGCGTATTTTTTCTATCATACCACACCGGGCGGCTTCTGTAAACAGGAAAAACGCCCGGAGAATGATCTCCGGGCGTTTGGAAGGTTATGTTTACAGCAGATCCTTCACCAGGGACAGGGCGGCCTCGTCGGCAACCAGGGTGAAGTCCGGGTGCAGCTGCAAAATGGAGCCGGGGGCCTGGGGCTTGATGGGGCCGAAGAAGCAGTCCTTCACGGCCTGAGCCTTCCCCG